>Ga0172363_10001275_pt1 | contig 20282 bp, 19 predicted proteins | sample LakKivs2_kivu2a2_FD_114541 | JGI IMG/M metagenome (GOLD analysis project Ga0172363, IMG submission 114541) | Sediment microbial communities from Lake Kivu, Rwanda - Sediment s2_kivu2a2 | ecosystem: Environmental > Aquatic > Freshwater > Lake > Sediment | place: Rwanda: Western Province, Lake... | reverse complement strand
GAGGTCCGCAAGCGCCTCGACGCGCTCGACAGCGGCAAGGACACGCAGGAGAAGGAAGACCGCATCGTCGCCGTCATCACCGACCTCATCAAGACGGCCGAGGAGAAGGCCAACGCCCAGCAGCAACAGCAGCAGGGCCAGGGGCAGGGACAAGGGCAGAAGCAGGGGCAGGGACAAGGCCAGAGCCAGGGGCAAGGTCAGGGCCAGGGCGGCAGCAAGCAGGGACCGGCCAGCGGCACGAAGCAGCCGTCCAACCCGGCCCAGAGCAGCAACCTGGTTCCCGGCGCCGTGGCGCGGATGACGAAGCGCTCCGAGACGCACGATTCCTCCGAGAGCGGCGACTGGACGAACCTGCCGCCGCGCGAGAAGCAGCGTCTGGAGCAACTCCGCAAGAAGGTCATGAGCGAGCGCTTCCGCGAGATCATCGGCGCCTACCGGGCCAAGATCGCCGAGCGCAACCCGGGACGATAGGCGATCGCCAGTTGATCGGACGATCCCGCGCCGGCACGCTTGCGGTTCGCAGGACGCCGCCTGCGCTGTACAATGCCGCCGTGCGCCCCGTACCGGCCGCCCTCAGGTGGAGCTGCGCGTGAAACGTCGTGCCGCCATATTGCTTGTGTGCCTGCTTTCGGCCGCTGCCGCCGCCTCGACGCCGCGGGATGCCGCGCGCGTCGAGACCGCCGACGCCCGCGCCGTCGAAGGCCGCGTGCTCGCCATATCCGCCGACGCCGTCACCGTCCAGGACGCCAAGGGCGACAAACAGTCGCTGCCCCTGGCGAACGTGACCGAGATCGTCTTCGCCGCCGGCGAGGACGCGATGGCCAGGCCCGGCCAGGCCGTCCTGGTCACCGACCTGGGCGAGACGCTCGCCGCGGGCGACCTGTCGCTGGCCAAGGGCAAGGCGCAGTTCTCCTGCCCGCTGCTGGGGCGGGCGGAGGTCCGCGTCGAGTCGCTGCGGGCGGTCTACCTTCCGGCCGCGGGCCAGACCGCCGCCGACGTGGAGGCCCGCTACCGGCGGATGAAGCTGGCGGAGGCGCCCAAGGACCGGCTGCTGGTGACACGCCCGTCGGCCGAGCCGCTGGCGGTCGACGGCGCGCTGGTCGGCATCGACGCCGACAGCGTCACGTTCCAGTGGGAGGGTCAGACGCGCCAGGTGCCCCGCAAGACGGTGCCCCTGATCTGCCTGGCGGCCACCTCCGGCGACCGCAAGGCGCCGCCCAAGTGCCTGCTCGTCGGGCGCGACGGCTCGGCCGTGCACTGCACGTCGCTGACGCTGGCCGGGCGGACCATCTCGCTGCAGGCGCCGTCGGTGGGCAGGTGCGATCTGCCCGTCGCCCGTGCGGCCGCCGTGCGCTTCGCCTCCGCCAACATGGTCAGCCTCGTCGGCATCGAGCCGTCCGCCGTGAAGGAGCACGGCTTTTTCGACACGACGTTCCACTACCGCAAGGGCAAGGCCGTGTCGGGCAAACCCATGCAGCTCGGCGGGCGGACGTACTCAGCCGGGCTGGGGCTGCACAGCTTCTGCGAGCTGACGTGGGCGTTGAACGGCGAGTACTCGCTGTTCGTGGCGACGGTGGGCATTGACGACGCCGTGCGCCCCAACGGCGACGCGACGGTGATCTTCCTGGGCGACGGCAAGCCGCTGGGCGAGCCCGTCCGCCTGCGCGGCAAGGACAACCCGCAGCAGGACGTCCGCCTCAAGATCGCCGGCGTCAAGAGCTTCGCCGTCCGCGTGGACTTCGGCTTCGACCGGCTGGACTTCGCCGACCACGTCGACCTGGTCAATCCCCGCCTGCTGAAGTGAGCTGGTAAACTGGGGGCGTGAACGGCCGCGAGTTGACAGACCGCGTCAAGGCCTTGGCGCTGGAGGCGGGGTTCGCGCGCGTGGGCGTCGCCCCTGGCGGGGACGTTCCGCCGCCGGCGGCGGCGGCGTTTCGCGACTGGCTAGCCGGCGGGCGGCACGGCCCGATGGCCTACATGGCGCGGCACGTCGAGCAGCGCCTCCGCCCGTCGCGGCTGGTGGCGGGCGCGCGGAGCGTGATCTGCCTGGCCGCCTCATACTCCCCCGGCCCCGCCGACCCGCCGCCGCGCTGCGGCGTCGCCCGCTACGCCCGCGGGGCGGACTACCACAAGGTGCTCAAGCGCCGGTGCCGGGCGCTGTGCGACGCCATCCGCCGCGTCGCGCCGGCGTTCGAGGGCCGCGCGTTCGTCGATTCGGCCCCGCTGGCCGAGCGCACGCTCGCCGCGTCGGCCGGCATAGGCTGGATCGGGCGGAACCGCTGCCTGACGGTGGACGGCCTGGGCAGCTACGTGTTCCTGTGCGAAATCGTCTGCAATTTGCCGCTGCCGGCCGACGCGCCCGCCGGGCCGCGCTGCGGCGACTGCCGGGCGTGCATCGACGCCTGCCCCACCGGCGCGCTCGCCGAAGACGGCCTCGACGCGCGCCGCTGCATCTCTTGCCTGACCGTCGAGCATCGCGGGCCGATCGCGCCGGAGCTTCGGCCGCTGATGGGCCCCCACCTCGTCGGCTGCGACGCCTGCCAGGAAGCCTGCCCTTACAATCGCGACGTGCCCGCCGGCGACGAGGCCCTGCGCGCCAAGTCGCCGCCGCTGGGCGGGGCGGCCCTGGCCGACGTGCTGCGCTGGACGCCGGCCGACTGGGACGCGGCGACGCGCGGCTCGGCCGCTCGCCGCGCCTCGCGCGCCCAGCTCCTGCGCAACGCGATCATCGCGGCCGGGAACTCCACCGGGTTGGGTGACGCGCCCGCGCTGGCAGCGGCCCTGCGGACCCTCGCGGAGCGCGACGACGTCGGCGCTTCTGCCCGCGAGGCCCTCGCCCGCCTGGGCGAGTAACGCCGGGGGCTTTCCATCGCCCGGCGGGGCGGTTACAGTGCCCGCATGGGCAAGTCGCGGGACGCGTTTCGGGCGTTCGATCCTGCCAGGGCGGCCGGTCCGCGCCGCCGGCCCGACGTCGGGCGCGACGTGACGGCCGAACTGCTCGGCGGCGCCGCGGGTGCACCTGGCGGCCCCGCGGCCGCCCCGCTGACCGTCAGCCGCCTCGTCGCCCGCGTGAAGGGTGCCCTTGCCGCGGCGTTCCCCCAGCCCGTCGCCGTGGTCGGCGAGATCAGCAACTTCAAGCGGCACTCCTCCGGCCACCTGTACTTCAGCCTCAAGGACGTCTCCTCGGCCATCGACGCGGTGATGTTCCGCTCGGACGCCGGCCGCCTGCGTTTCGAGCCCTCTGACGGGCTGGAGGTCGTCGCCGAGGGGCGCGTGGACGTCTACGACGTTCGCGGGCAGCTCCAGCTCTACGTGCAGACGATGACGCCGAAGGGCGCCGGGGCGCTGGAGCTGGCCTTTCGCCAGCTCAAGGACGCACTCCAGCGCGAGGGGCTGTTCGACCCGTCGCGCAAGCGGCAGCCGGTGCGCTTCCCGCGTGCGGTCGGCATCGTCACCAGCCCCACCGGCGCCGCCATCCGCGACATCCGCCGCACGCTGGGGCGCCGCTGGCCCGCGGCGCCCGCTTACCTGCTGCCGGTCCTGGTTCAGGGGGAGGGCGCGGCCGAGCAGATCGCCCGGGCCGTCGCCCTGCTCGACGCCGGCGCCGAGCGGCTGGAGATCGACACGATCATCGTCGCCCGCGGCGGCGGGAGCCTGGAGGACCTGTGGGCGTTCAACGAGGAGGTGGTGGCGCGGGCGGTCGCCGCCGCGCGCACGCCGATCATCAGCGGCGTCGGGCACGAGACCGACGTGACGATCTGCGACCTTGTGGCGGACGTTCGCGCGGCCACGCCGACGGCGGCGGCCGAGCTGGCCGTGCCCGACGCGGCCGAGGTGCGGCGGGGCGTGACGGAGACGGCCCTGCGGCTGGAGCGGCTGGCGTCGCGGCGGGTGGCCGACGCGCGGACGGCGCTGTCGGCGGTCTGCCGCAGCGCGGCATTACGCGACCCGGCGTCGCGCCTGCGGACGCAGATGCAGCACGTCGACGAGCTGCTGCACCGGCTGCGGGCATCGCTGCGCGGCGCGCTGTCGGCTGCGAGGCGGCGCCTGGAGCCGGCGGGCGAGAAGCTGGCGGCGTTTCATCCGGCCCGGCTGGCCGAGCGCGCCGCCGGGCGGATCGGCATGCTCGCCTCGCGCCTGGCGTGGGTGCTGGGCGGTCGAAGCAAACGCGCCGGCGACGCGCTGGCGGAGGTGATCGGCCGCTTCCGCGCAGCCGAGCCGAGGCACACGCTGTCGCTGGCGCGGCAGAAGATCGACGCGGCCGAGCGGCAGCTCGAGGCGATGAGCTACCGTTCGGTGCTCCGGCGCGGCTTCAGCGTGACACGCGGGCCGCGCGGCGCGATACTGCGCGGCGTCGGGCAGGTGACTGCCGGGCAGCGGATCGAGACGGAGCTTGCCGACGGCAGGTTCCACAGCCGCACCGAGGGCGCCCGCCCGCCGGCCGATCCGCTTCAGAGGGCCGGTCCGACGCTGTTCGACGAGACGTGAACTCGGGAGCGCGCCATGGGCGACAAGAAGCTGACGTTTGAGGAAGCGCTGGCGAAGCTGGAGCAGATCGTGTCCGCCATCGAGAGCGGGCGCGTGCCGCTGGAGGAGTCTATCGAGAAGTACGCCGAGGGCGTCAAGCTCATCCAGCACTGCCGCGGCATCCTCGACCGCGCCGAGAAGAAGATCCAGCTCCTCGTCAAGGGCGAGGGCGATTCGTTGGCGCCGGGCGGCGAGCTGGCCGAGGAGGCCGACGAGGCGCCCGGCGGCGAGGCGGACACATGATCGTCGACTGCCACACGCACGTATGGGCCGCCGCCGCCCAGCTCGGCCCCGAAGCCGGGCAATTCTTCCGTCGGCAGTGCGGGCGGGCGGAGATCTCGGGCGGACCGGCCGACCACGCGCTGGCCGCTGAGTGTGTCGACCGCTCGCTGGTGCTGGCCTTTTGCAGCGATCGCCTCGGCGCCGACGTGCCCAACGACTTCGTGGCCGAGTACGTCGCCCGACACGCCGGCAAGATGATCGGGGTGGGCGCGGTGGACCTGGCCGACGCCCGTGCCGCCGCCGCGGCCGAACGCCTCCTCGACCGCCGCGAGTTCCGCGCCCTGACGGTCAGCCCGGCCGCCCAGGGCGTCCACCCCTGCGACAGCCGGGCGATGGACGTGTACGCGGCCGCGGCCAGGCGGGGCGCGCCGGTGCTGTTCTGCCGCTGGGGCCACGTGCCTCGCGGCGGGCGGATGGAGTACGCCCGCCCCGCGCTGCTGGACGAGGTGGCCGCCGAGCTACCCGAGCTGGTCATGGTCGTCTCGTCGCTGGGCGAGCCGTGGGTGGCCGAATGCCTGGCCCTGCTGGGCAAGAACCCGCGCGTCTACGCCGACGTGGCCGGGTTGTCGCGCCGCCCCTGGCAGGCCTACAACGCCCTGGTGCTCGCACACCAGTACAACGTGATGGACAAGCTGCTGTTCGGCAGCGACTGGCCGTTCTCCACGCCCGCCGAGGCCATCCAGGCCCTCTACCGCCTCCACGAGGTCTCGCAGGGGACGAACCTCCCGGCCGTGCCGCGAGAGGCCCTCCGCGGCATCGTCGAGCGCGACGCCCTGTCGCTGCTGGGTATCGCCCGTCCGGGCGACGCCGCGGCCGAAGCCGCCCGGCCCGGATAGCAAAGGAGCCAGACATGCCCGCCAGGAAGTTCCTCACCCGTCTCGCGCCCGTTCGCCCGTGGGACCGGGGCAAGCCCAGGATCAACGGCCCGGGCACCTACGGCGTCGGCGTCGGTTCGGCGTGCCTTGTGCCCATTCCGGCCGTCGGCGAGCGGCCGATGCAGTTCGCCGCCGAGGGGCTGCCCGACGGTCTGTCGATCGACCCGGCAACCGGCGTGATCAGCGGCAGGGCGTCGGGGCCGGGCGAAGCGACGGTGGCGCTTACGGCCGCCAACGCCCGCGGGCGCGCCAGCCGGCAGGTCCGCATCGTCGCCGGCGAGGCGATCGCGCTGACGCCGCCGCTGGGCTGGAACCACTGGAACTGCTGGGGGGCGAAGATCGACGCCGGGAAGGTCCGCGTCGCGGCCGAGGCGATGGTCAGCTCCGGCCTGGCCGCCCACGGGTACAGCTACGTGAACATTGACGACGGCTGGCAGGGCCAGCGAGGCGGGGCTTTCGGCGGCATCCAGGGCAACGAGAAGTTCCCCGACATGGGTGGCCTGTGCGACTACGTCCACTCGCTGGGCCTGCGGGTCGGCATCTACTCCACGCCGTGGACGAAGTCGTATGCCAGGTACCCGGGCGGCTCCGTGGGCGAGTGGCCCGCGGACCAGTACGCCTCCGACAAGGTACGCAACGGCTGGTTCTTTGGCGGCAGGGGCTGCGAAATGGAAGACGCCCGCCAGTGGGCCGCGTGGGGCATCGACTACCTCAAGCACGACTGGAACCCCATCGACGTCCCCCATGTGGAGGCCATGCGCGCCGCGCTGCGCTCCAGCGGGCGCGACATCGTCTACAGCCTGTCCAACTCGGCCCCGTTCAAGGACGCCGCCGAATGGGCGCGGCGGGCCAACTGCTGGCGGACCACCGGCGACATCGCCGACACGTGGGAATCCGTCAGCGGGATCGGCTTCTCGCAGGACCGCTGGACGCCCCACGCCGGGCCGGGCCACTGGAACGATCCCGACATGCTGGTCGTCGGACGCATGGGCTGGGGCGAGGTCCGCGACAACCGCCTGACACGCGACGAGCAGATCACCCACATCACCCTGTGGGCGCTGCTGGCGGCGCCGATGCTCATCGGCTGCGACATGACCCGACTGGACGACTTCACCCTGCGCCTCCTGTGCAACGACGAGGTGCTGGCCGTCAACCAGGACCCGCTGGGCCGGCAGGGGCGCACGCTCCGCGAGCACCGCACAGCCGGGCCGGACGGGGCGACGCTGCGCCACGAGGCCGTGCTGGTTCGCCCGCTGCACGACGGCAGCCTGGCCGTCGGCCTGTTCAACCGCGGCCCGGAGGGCGCCGAGGTGCAGGTGAGCTGGGCGGAGCTGGCTCTGCGCGGCACGCGGACGGTCCGCGACGTGTGGGCCAGTCGCCCGCTGGGCAGCTTCCGGCGGAAGTTCTCCATGCCCGTCCCGCCGCACGGCGCTCAGCTCGTGCGCATGAGCTGAAGGAGGCGCGCCGCCGATGGACAAGGTCATGGCCGCGATCGTGCTCTGGGGCGCGGCGCTCCCAACGGGCACCGGCGGGGCCGAGGGCCCCGTCTACCCCGTCAAGGTCAGTCCCAACGGCAGGTACTTCGTCGACCAGAAGGGACGGCCCGTCTTCTGGCTCGGCACGACCCAATGGCAGCTCTTCCGCGACAACACGCCGGAGGAGGCCGCGGCGATCCTGGCCGACGCGAAGGCCAAGGGCTTCGCCTTCGTCCAGGTGATGCTCCTGGGCGTCGGCGACGGCACGCGGCCGAACGCCAGGGGCGACAGGCCGTGGGCCGGCACCGACCCGCTGGCGCCAAACGAGGCGTACTTCCGGGGCGTGGATGCCGTTGTGGAGGCGGCCCGGCGGAACGAGGTGAACATCTCGCTGACCTTGTTCCACCAGCGGTGGCGCAGGCTGATCACGGCCAGGAACGGCCGGGCGTGGGCGAAGTGGCTGGCCGGGCGGTACAAGGACGTGCCCAGCATCGTCTGGTCGATGACGCCGGAGGCGAAGCAGGAGTTCGTTCCGGTGCTGCGCGAGCTGGCGGCCGGCCTGCGGGCCGGCGACGGCGGGGCGCACCTCATCACGTTCAAGCCCGACCCGGCGCCCTATTCCTCCAGCTTCATCCACGCCGAGAAGTGGCTGGACTTCGACTCCATGCAGACATGGCGGAGCGTGGACCTGATCCACCCGATGGTGACGCACGATTGCGGCCTCAAGCCGATCACGCCCGTCCTGATGGCGGAGGGGGCCTACGAGGCGGGCACGGAGTACGGCTTTGTCGTGACGCCGCTGTGGGTCCGCAGGCAGGCGTACTATTCGTACCTCTGCGGCGGGCATTTCACGTACGGGCACAACGACAGTTGGCGCATGCTGCCGACGTGGAGGAAGGCCCTGGACTCGCCGGGGGCGGTGCAGATGGGCATTCTCCGAACGGTCTTCCTGGACCGCAAGGAGTGGTGGCGCCTGGTGCCGGACCAGGCCCTGCTCGCCACCGGCGGCAACACCAAGGGCGACGTGCTCAACCTCGCGGCCCGGCATGGGGGCGGCAGGTGGATCATGGTCTACCTGGCCGCGAAGGGCGCGTTCTCGGTCCGCACGGACAAGCTGACGGCCGGGCGGCAGGCGAGGGCCACCTGGATCGAGCCCAGGACGGGCGTTTCAACGGGGGCGGGCAGCTTCGCCGCCGGCGGCGTGCGGGCGTTCGCGACGCCGCAGGGCTGGGAAGACGCCCTGCTGGTCCTCGAGGCGGCGGACGGCCCGGCCGGCGCGGCGCCTGCCAGGTGACGATTGCCCCTCTGCCGTGCCGGCCGAACCGGCCCGGCCGGGGTGGCGCCGTCACGCTTCGGGCGCGGCCTGTGCGGCAGCGGCGGCGCCGGCCTCGCGGCGGGCGGTCCACAGCGTCAGGCCCGTCAGGTCCTTGCGGGTGCCGCCGGTGGCGATGCTCACCAGGTAGCCGACGGCGACGCACACGCCCATCGCGATCGTCCCGTAGGTGAAGAAGCTGATCCTCGAGGTCCGGCTGAGCAGCCACATCGCGGCCGTGCCCGTCACGATGCCCGCCCACATGCCGAAGGTGTTGGCCCTGCGCGTGAGCATGCCGAGCAGCATGACGCCTCCCAGCCCGCCGAGGATGAGCTGGGTGGCCTTGATGAACATGTCCCACAGGCTGCGGATGTTCAACGCGGCCATGTAGAGGGCGACGCCCGTCGCCAGCAGGCCCGTCAGCAGCGTGATGGCGCGGGCGACGCGGAGCTTGCGGCGCTCGTCGGCCCGGCGGCCGAGGAGCCCGTACCAGTCGGTCACCACGACGGTGGCGACGGTGTTCATGCCGCTGTCGAGCGTGGACATGCTGGCGGCGAACAGCGCGGCGACGACCAGCCCGGCAACGCCGGCGGGCAGCTTCTGGGCGATGAACAGCGGGAAGATGCCGTCGGTGGACAGCGTCGGGTCGAGCTCGCCGGGGTGCCCGCGGTAGTAGGCGAACAGGGCCGTCCCGACCGCGTAGAACAGCAGCGTCCCCGGCACGCTGACCAGGGCGCAGGTGACCATGGACCTGCGAGCGGCCGGCACGCCGTCGGTGGCGAAGGCGCGCTGGGCGGCCTCCTGGCCGAGGCGCGACAGGATCATGTCGTAGACCGACCAGATGCAGAAGACCCAGACCGTTGCGCCGGTGAAGTCCCACGACCAGTCGAAGGACTGGAACTTCCCCGCGGCGCCGCCTGCGCGCAGCACGCCGTCAAGGCCGCCGTCGCTGCCCGCGACGATCAGCACCAGGCTGAGGATCGCCCCGCCGAAGACCACGGCGATCTGGAGCACGTCGGTCCAGATCACCGCGTGGATGCCGCCGGCCACAGTGTACGCCGTCGCCAGCACGCCCATGATGAGGATCGCCCAGACCGTGTCGATGCCCGTCACTGCCGACAGGGCGATGGCCGGCAGCAGGACGACCACGGACATGCGGCCGGCGATCTGCCCCAGCACCGTCAGGGCGCTGGAAAGCACGCGGATCGACCTGCCGAACCGCATCTGCTGGTACTCCATGATCGTGGTGATGTTCAGCCGGCGCAGCAGCGGCAGCAGCGTGTAGGCGACCAGGAAGGTGGTGATGACCGGAAAGACCCCCTGGCTGATGTACAGCCAGTTGGTGGCGTAGGTCTTGGCGGGGATGGCCATGAAGCTGATGGCGCTGATGCCGGTGGCGTAGATGGAAAGCCCCGCCGCCCACCACGGCACCTTGCGGGCGCCGAGGAAGTAGTCCTCGGTGCTGCGCTCGCGCCGGGCGTAGTAGCCGCCGATGACCATCAGGGCCGCCAGGTAGACGCCCACCATCGCGTAGTCGCCCCAGCGGAAGTGGGCCTTGGTGTAGGCGATGCCGCCGCGGGCGATGGATGCTGCCCGCCCGTCGGCACCCCGCCGAACGAGGAAGAAGCTGTCCTCGCCCATCGGCTGAAGCGACGCCGCGGCGAGTCGCTCGGCCGGCCAGGCCGGCTGCACCCAGCGGTCCGTGAACGTGTGGTAGAGCAGCGCCACGCGGTCGGTGGGCGGGCGGAGCAGGCCGTCCGGGCCGACCGCCGGTTCGCCGCGGGCCGCCAGGGCGAGGATGTGCGCCGGGCCCATCGGCACGGCCGAGACGATCGCCAGGCCCTCCGGCGACGAGGCCACCTGGAACCATCCGGCCCGCTGCGGCGGGGAGGGCAGCCACTTGTACACGGCCGTGCCGGCGACCCATCTGCCCGTGTCGGCGTCGCGCCGCCAGCCGCCCAGCACGTACAGGGCGTCGGCCGCGGCGGTGTCGTCGTGCCGCTTCACCACCAGCGGTGCCAGCACGCCGTACGGCAGCGCGATCGGGCGATGGTCCGCCGATGCCGGGTCGGGCCACGCCGACCATCCCTTCGGCGGGGCGTTCGGCTCGCCCGGCGCGGCCGAGAGGAAGACGCCATCGCCCAGCGGGCCGTCCCTGCCCATCCCGCCGATCACGAACAGCCGCCCGCCCAGCGCCGCGGCGCCGGCCATGGCGCGCCCGGCGGGCAGCGGCGGGGCGGACGCCGAGCGCACGCCATCGCGGGAGAGTGTCAGGCGGCGCACCTCGGCCGTCGGCGCGTCGTCGATCACGCCGCCGATGCAGTAGAGGTTGCCATCGACCGAAGCTACGGCCGCGGCGGGCGGCACGCCGGCCATCGCTGTCCGCCACGTTGGCGGCATCTCGTCCGAGCGGGTGGTCAGGCCGAAATAGATCGCCAGGCGCTGCCAGACGGACAGCTTCGCCCGCTCGCCCGGCAGCAGGTACGCCAGCCGCCTGACGGTGGGGGCTGGAGCGGCCGAAGCCACGTACGGGGAGTTCACACCACGGCCGATTAGCACCAGGCTGGCGCCGTGCCCGGGCACGACGACGCTGCCCTCGCCGGCCGGCGCGCCCAGCTCGGCCGGCGGCGGGGGCAGAGGCGCCTCGCTCAGCGCAGTCGGCACAGCCGACTCCGACGCCGCCAGCGCCTCGGGCGCAGCAGCGGCGGCGAGGCATCCGACCAGTGCCGGCAGCGCCGCAGCCGGCCATCGCAGGTTGGTACCATTCGACATCGCCGACACTCACCTCCGCTCCCGGAGTTGGCGTAGTCTATCGCGCCCGCACACGGAGAACGAGACGGCCGGGCGGAGGGGCAGAGGGTCCCCTGTCCATCTTGCGCCGCTGCCTTGGATCTGACCATGGCTGTTGCCGGCCATGGGGACGCTACTTCCTCTCCACGATCCAGAGGTTCCTCAGGAAGACCGGCCCGGTGCGGTAGGCCTGAAAGGTGACGGGCCCGGTGAGGGCGCCGGTCGCGGGCCTCTCACCAAGGCCGCCCGGCGTTGGGCCCTTGATCTCGACGTGTCCAGGATCTTCACGCCGTTGAGCCTGACGGTAACCCTGGCGTTGGCCGTCTTCCTCCTGTCCGCGCCAAAGCGGGCGGCGGTGAAATCCATGTCGAACGTCTGCCACGTCAGCGCCGGGTAGCACATGTTGATGTCGGGCGTCACCTGGGCGTACAGAACGCCGCAGTTGTGCCTGCCCATCGGCGTGACAAAGGAGTCAGGAATCTGGATCTCGTAGCGCCCCTGTAGGTAGACGCCGCTGTTGGCGCGGTAGCTGATGTCTACCGCATCGGGGGCGTAGTGCATCATGGACTCGCAATGCAGCGAGAAATCCCGGAACAGGCGTTTGCTGGCGGCCCCGCTGAGCAGCCACTTCTCCGACCCGTCGGGGCAAGAGAGGATGGTAACACTTCACCCGTCTGCGATGGCCGGGGGCAACCACGAAGCCGAAATGTAGAGAATCGGCGGCGTGGGCGACCGGCTGGAGCAGACCGTCTCGACCGGCGCCGACGGGTTGGTGGTGCAGCGCAGCATGGAGGGCCAGGTCAATGGCATCGCGGCCGTCGGCTCCGCGTGCGGCCTCGCGGCCGCGGCGATCGGTGAACTCCGGGTGGGCCGCTTTTTCATCGCCCCTCCACGGCGAGTCGTTTGCCGTCGAACCGGACGGTCCGGCCTCCCACGGCCGCGCCGTGGCCATCCGCGGCCGGCTTCACTTCGGGTCCGACGCCGCGCCGGACGGTCAGGATGACCAGGAACTGCCCGCTGCCGTGCACGCGGATGATCTTGCGTCGGAAGCTGACGGCCTGGTGGCCGCCGTGGTAGTTGATCTCGTGGCTGAGCTCTTTGGCGAGGGTCTCGATCTTCGCGCCGGCGGGGCAGACCACCGTCCCGCGCAGCATCGCGCCGTTGGCGGCGGCGATGGTAAAGCAGCGCCCGTCGGTGGTCACGGCGTGCTCGGCGGCGGTGACGAGCTGCCAGGAGTTGTCGCCCCTGGTGCCGGTGAGCCTGTCGGCCACGACGACCATGCACGGCGCGCCGCAGGCGCCGGAGTAGTCCACCGCGATCGACCGGATGGCCCGTATGCCGATGTCGTAGCCCGACCTGGCGCCCGGCCGGACCGACTCGGCCCGGGCGGCGGCTTGGGGGCCGTGTACACGTCGCGCAGGTCCATGCCGACGGTGCCCGAGCCGTCCGGCTGGGCGGCGAAATACGTGCAGGCCGCCTCCTTGCCGCCGCCGGTCGCCTCGGCCACGGCCACGGCGTTCATCAGCAGGCGCGGGTCCTCGTCGCGCCGGCCGGAGCCGCCGTGCCCCCAGCCGTGCCCTCGCACGGCCCAGTCGGCACCCAGGGCGCTGAGTCGGAAGTCGCCGGCCTCCGCCGAGCTCCACCCGCCTCCGACGAAGTTGGCGTCCAGCCAGACCGTCGCCACGCAATCGTTGCCGTCGCGCCAGCGATTGCGGAAGACGTACCCGCCGCGTGAAGCGTCGGCGATCACGTTCGGCAGGACGCCGGCGGGATTCTGCTCGCCCAGCTCCAGCGGGTAGTTGATGAACCGAAAGGCCGCCGAGGTCGGGTCGAGCCGCTCCACCGGGCGGCACGAGGCCTTCAGCCCGCCGCCATCGGCGAGGGCCTGCGTGCGGTTCCAGGCCCACAGGACGGCCGGGCGCAGCCGCGGCGGGACCAGCGCGAAGCCACGCGCGTAGCCGTCCACTCCCAGCGGCCCGCCGCCGGGGCCGAACGCCCCCATCCGCGCCCCGTCGGCGCCGGAAACCGTGCGGGCGACGTAGAGCGGGAAGGCCGCCCGCAGATTGCCGACGGCGACCAGGTCGTGGCCGGTCGCATTGCGGTAGCAGTGCGCCAGAGGCAGCACGGCGCGGTAGGAATGTTGCGTGTAGGCCTCGCCCTCGGTGTTCCGGCCGCCCGGCGACAGCGCCGACGCCGCCCAGTTCTCGATCCGCCGGCGGGCGACGGCCAGAGCCAGCTCCTCGGCCGAGGCGGCCTTGCCCAACTCGCGGTCGAACTGGTAGTAGCGGGTTTGCCTGGCCAGCCAGGCGGCCGCGTCGGCGTCCGCCATTGCCTGGAAACGGAGGTAGAACTGCGCCCACATCCACTGGTCGACGGGAGCCGGGAGGACGCGCGCGAGCACGGGATATCGCCCGGCCGCGAGGCGCACCACGTCGCCGTCGACCAGCCGCCGCCCGGCGACGTACACGCACGGGTCGACGAGCCGCCGGTCGGAGGCTTCCACGCGGAAATGCCCGCCCGCCGCCACGTCCATCACGGCGTAGAGATACCAGCCGGTCCATCGCCGACGCTGGCACAGGGCGATCATTGCGACGGAGCCGGGCAGCGGGGACCGCCACGCCGGGCCGCTGCTCGCCCGCCGGCCGCCCACGAACTTCCGGTCCAGCGGCGCGAAGGTCAGCACGGAGGAATTGGCGTCCGGCGCCGCGCGCCAGGTGACCTTCGTGCCCGCCTCGGGTCGGGCCGCCGACTCGCCGCCGATGGCGGCCAGCCCGTCGGCATCGCCGAGACGCTCGAACGGTCCGGCCACCAGCCAGTCCGACCAGACCTCGCCCGGGACCATCCGTACCACCGGCACGCCGGCGCCGGCGGCGAGCTGCTTCGGCGGGTCGATCCGGTGGACCTCCGGCGGCCGGGGCGGCGCGGCGGCCGCGGCGCCGTCGCCCAGCAGCGACAGGGCGGCCATCCCCATCCCGCTGCGGAACATCGCGCTCCAGTTGCTGCCGTCGTTGGGGTTGAACAGCGGGTTGTCGGCCCCGCGATACAGCAGCGTAAGCTGCCGCCGCATCGCCCCGGCCATCCGTCGGCGGAACGCCGCGTCGCACGTGTCGTGGATCAGGTCGTAGGCGATGGCCGCCTCCATCGTCCGGTGAGCCGACTCGTGCATGCAGTCGACCCAGAAGAACTGCCCCGCGTCCAGATCGGCGGCGATGAGCTTCCTGGCCTCGGCGGCGCGGGCCTCCTCGCCGGTCAGCACGTACAGCAGCCCGCGCCCGACGGCCTGGTTCATCGCCGAGCGGTCCTCGCCCGCCAGCCGCGGCAGCATCGCCGCGCCCCAGGCGGTCTTCGCCTTGGCGCGCAGGGTGGCGATCTGCCCCCGCCGGATCGGCAGCCGCGGATGCTCCCCGGCCTTCGGCTCGACGTACCCCTCGGCCGTCGGGTTGGCCAGGAGCCGCGCCGCGGCTGGCCCCTCCCCCGCCTGCCCGTCGAACGTCCCCCGCCAGGTGCCCGACCACGCCTCGCCGGACCGCGCCAGCGTCACCCTGTATTCCGCCAGCGCGTCGCCGCCGGTCCATTCGTCCGGCATCAGCCGCAGCCGAACGTCCAGCTCGAGCCGCCCGTCCTTCTCGGCCGCGCCCGCCAGCCAGCCGTAGTGGTCGGCCTGGTTGTAGCGACGCGCGTGTGCGGTAATCAGCGGCTGCCAGGTGCCGCCCGCCCGCTGCGCCCGGAGGGTCAGCACTTGGCGCTGGTCGCCCTGTCCCCGCCGCCATACCGCCCCGGACAGGTCGATCACGGCCCGCACGTCGGTCGGGGCGGACGCGGCCCGCGCCGCCAGCGACGACATCGTCGCAGCCAGTCCCCCGGCCGCTGCCGCACGCCCGCACGATCCGCCCATCCGAACGTCTCCTTCTGCGTATCTCCTTGCCCGACAGGATAACCGGTCTGGCCATGGAGACGAAGCCGGCTACATGTCCGCCGGGTTCGTCCAGACGGCCCAGTAGATGGGCGAGGGGCGCTCGGCGAAGTAGGGATTGATGATCCCGCCCATGTAGTGCTCGTCCACCGGCGCCTCCAGGGCCATGCGGTGCACGTCGCCGGCGCGGAACGCCCCCAGCCTGCCGCCCACGTCCCTGACGAAACTGTCGGCGGCCCCGCTTCGCGGCCGGCAAGGGTCGTAGTGGGCGACGTAGATGACCTTCCCGCCGATCTGCCCGCGGAAAACCTTCAGCACCTCGTACTTCAGCACATAGGCGTAGTGGTACAGCGGCGTGGCGGGGAACTTGTCGGGCACCTCAAGCAGCCGCGCCGCCACCTCGAAACGCCCGCGCGCCGTCACCTGCGCGTCGCCGCCGTCGTCGCGGCTGCACGAAACCGGCAGCAGGGCCAGCGCCGCCAGCAGCGCCGTCGCGACGGGCCGCCGCGCGCGGGCGCCGGCCGTCACCGGCCGACTCCCACCTCGGCGGCCGTCCAGTGCGGTTCCCAGCCGACGGGCAGGTCCAGCCGCGGGCCGTCTTTGGTCGCGGGGTGCTTCTTCCGCAGGGCGGGGCTGGGACCGCCGATGGCGGGCGTGTCGGCCAGGCGCATCATCGCCATCGGCGCGCCGGACTTCTCCGAGCCGCCGCCGTCCTGCCCGCAGCGGCTGAACACCACGTACCGGCCGTCCGGCGAGATCAGCCCGCCGTAGATGTGCCTGCCGTCCTCCCCGTACAGCAGCGAGCGCCGCCTGCCGGCCCCGTCGGCGCGCCACAACTGCGTCCAGCCGTAGCCGCCCTGATCGCCCGGCCGCGACGAGAAGATCACGCTGTTGGAGTCCGGGAACCAGTCGGGCGTGCAGTTCTGGAACGTGCTGACGGCGTTGAGCTGGCCGGTCGCCGCGTCCATCCGCGCGATCGTCCAGCTCTGCCCGAGGTGATTGGCCGTGCCGCAGAACCACTTGCCGTCGGGCGACCAGAAGAGCTGCTGGAAGATGCCCTTCCGGTCCAGCCGCCGCAGGACCTGCTTGCCGGCCAGGTCGACGATCTCGATGCCCTTGGGCGTCAGGCAGGAGATGCGCTTGCCGGTCGGGTCCCACGCGGCGAACGGGTACTCGCCGTCCCGCCCGAAGACGGCCGGACGGGCGCCGTCGGCGTCGGCGATCACCAGGCTGCCCTGAAAGCCCCACTTGTCGTGGCTGACGGTCGTGCCCTTGGGCAGGCGGCGGTAGAGCATGCGCTTGCCGTCGGGGCTGAAGCGCGGCGCGGCTTCCTCGAAGGCGGGCGTGCTGGTGATGTTGCGGACCTGCGAGCCGTCGGGGCGCATGAGGAAGATGTCCCAGTCGCCGCTGCTGCCGCGGGCCGAGTAGGCGATCCATCCCTTGCCGCGCACCTCCTCGGCCAGTGCGGCGGCGTTGGCGTCGCGCGCGGGCGGCGCCTTGTCCGCTGCCGCCGACAGGACCGATACCGCCGCTGCTGCCGCTGCTGCCCACCACGCGAGACCGCTTGCCCACATGTCAGCTACCTCTTGCCGCCCCGCGCCGCTGCCCGCCCTGCACCTCGGCGATCATACGCCTCGCGGCCCGCAGCGGTCAACGCCGCCGGCGGGCACCAAAGCGATCGGCGACAGGACAAGGACGTTCGGCATGATGAGGAGTTGGCGGCGTGTTCTGTCGGCGGCCGCCACCTCGAGCAGCGTCATCCCGACCAGCGGGTTCTCGCGGATGCGCCGGTCGCGGGTTGCTGTGGGCATGGTCGGTCTCGCTTCCAAGACGAGAGGAGCGTAGTATACCTGGCTCAGGGCGGATGTTGCGGGCCGTGTGGGCTGCTGCGATGGAACGCGGGCGATGAAGCAGCGGGTGTACATCGAGACGAAGATCGTGAGCTATCTGACGGCCAAGCCGAGCCGGGACGTGATCCAGTTGGCCCAGCAGGAGATTACGCGGGACTGGTGGAGCCATCGGCGAAGGCTGTATGACCTGTACACGTCGCAGTTCGTCCTGGACGAGGCGGGCGATGGCGACCCGGAGGCGGCGCGGAAGCGGCTGAAGGCGTTGGCGGGTATCCCGCTTCTGGATGCGACAGATGATATGATGAAGTTGGCAGCAGAATTGCTGCGGCGGCGGTTCCTGCCGGCACGGGCGGCGACGGACGCGGCGCATTTGGCAATCGCGGCGGTGAACGAAGCGGACGTGCTGCTGACCTGGAACTGCCGGCACCTGGCCAACGCCGAGATCTTCGGGCCGGTCAGCGAATACCTGCGGGAGCGGGGGCAACGGCCCCCGCTGGTCTGCGTGCCGACGGAACTGATGGGCATTGAGTAACGGCAGGGAGTCGGGAATGTACCGGGACGCAATCGTCGAGGAAGTCCGGAAGCACCGCGAGGCCCGGGCGGCGAAGTTCGGCTTTGACATCCAGGCCATCGTCGAGGATGCCCGAAGGCGGCAAGCGACGAGCGGGCACCGTATCGTGAACCTCCAGGAAGCGGACAAGCGGCACAAGCCCCGCGGGCGGAAGCGACAAGCGGGGACGGCAGGGGCAAACCGGTAGGCTCTCCTGGGCTGCCAGTGGCCGATGCTGGTTCTGCCCCCCCAATCCCTCCCCGCCGGCCGCCCCAGCCCCGCGAAACCGAGTTCCCTATCATTCACGCCGCCGGAACCGCGGGCGCGGGCGGGCGGTTCCACTGGGCGTGAGAGCAATCGCGGGCATCGCGTGGGCGGCGTGCGCGGCGGTGGCGGTCGCGGCCGATGGGGCGCCGCCCGCCACGGCGCCGGCTGAGGACGCCAACGCGCCGCTTCCTCCGGCGGTCACGCTGGCCGGCGGGCAGTTGCGCATCGACGTGCTGCTGCCGACGCCGCGGGCCATCCTGCCGCACCGCTACGAGGAGCCGTGGAGCCACCTCCGCTTCGACTGGTCGGGACGCGTGGCGTTCGCCGAGTACAAGGGACACACGTTCATCGGGCGCCGGCGGCGCGGGCCGGACGGCCATGCCGCCCCCGCCTACAGCCTCGGCACCAGCGAGGAGTTCCGCGGCGCGCCGATGCTCAGCGCCAAGGGCGACAACCCGGCCAGGTTCCTGCGGATCGGGGCGGGGGTCATGTCGCGGCGATTCGAGGGCGGCAAGAGGGTCTCCCAGACCATCGAGCCGTTCGTCTGGCAGCATGAGCCCGGGCCGGCGTGGGTCGACTTCCGCCAGGAAGTCTCCCTGCCGGGCGGCTGGGGCTACCGCTACCACAAGCGCGTCGCCCTCGACGCCAACGTGCCGTGCTTCAGTATCCGCCACCACTTCGTCAACACCGGCGGCCGCGAGCTGCGCCTGGAGCACTACTGCCATAACTGGCTGACGATCGACTCCCGGCCGGTCGAGGCCGACGGCCGCGTGCTGCTGGGCTTCGAGCCGCGCGGCCGGGTGGACCCCAACGTCGGCGGCATCCTGCTGACGGAGCAGCAGGCATTCGCGGCCGGGCGGCTCGTGCGGTTCGTCCCCGACAAGCTGGCGTTCAAGGCGTTCTTCCCGTTCGAGGGCAGCTTCGAGCCGCAGGCCAACCGTGTGACGGTGGCCAACGCGGCCGCCGGCGCCGGCGTGACGGTCTTCGGCGACTGGACCGCCCACCGGGTCGCCATCTACCGCGAGGGCGAAACGCTCTGCCCGGAATCGTTCATCCGCCTCAACCTGCCGCCGGGCGCCAAGCGGGAGTGGACGGCCACGTACGTGCCCTTCGCGCACGGACCGGCCGGCGCGCAGGCGGGCCGCGCCGGCGGCAGTCGGTAGCGAGCGGGGAGCGGCCCTTGCACGCGGGCGGCGGGAAGCGATAATCGCCCGCTCTTTCGGCCCGCGGGCGGTGCCGCGGGCGGCCTTTACACAAGGAGCAATCGGGTGAAGTACGTTGAGTTCGGGCGCACGGGCGAGAGGGTCTCCCAGATCGCCTTCGGCGCGATGGGGCTGACCGAGCAGCGAGCCGAGGAGGGCAAGCGGGCCGTCGCACGCGCCTACGAGTGCGGCGTGACGCTGTTCGACACGGCCGAAATGTACGGCTTCGGCACGAGCGAGCGCCTGCTGGGCCAGGCCATCCGCGAGGCGGGCATTCCGCGCCAGAAGGTCTGGATCGCCAGCAAGTGCGGCATCCTGTTTCCCGGGCGCAACTCCACGATGCCCTACAAGTGCTACGACCTGTCGGCCGAACGCATCCGCAAGTCCGTGGACGAATCGCTGCGCAACCTCGGCACCGAGTACATCGACCTGTACCAGCCGCACCGGATCGACTACCTGGCGCACCCGCGGGAGACGGGCGCGGCGCTGGCGGAGCTGAAGGCGGCGGGCAAGATCCGCCACGTGGGGGTGAGCAACTACACGGCCGACGAGATCCGTGCGCTGGCGGCGCACATGCGTGTGGAGAGCCTTCAGACGCGGTTCAGCCTGCTGCACGTGGAGCCGCTGGAGTCGCCGCTGCTGGCGTGCTGCCAGGAGCTGGACATGGCGATGCTGTGTTACAGCCCGCTGGGTGCGGGCGTGCTGAGCGGCGCCAAGCCGCTGCCGCACAGCGACTGGCGGGCGCAGCTTGCCGAGGGGATCGTCCGCCAGCTCGAGGGCATGGCGCGCGAGGTCGGCTGCACGCTGCCGGCGCTGGCGCTGGCCTGGCTGATGGCCTTGCCCGGCGGGGTGATCCCGATCGTCGGGATGACCAACCCCGCGCACGTGGAGCAGGCCGTCGCCGCCTGCGACGTGGCGCTCGGCCGCGCGCAGTGGTACGAGTGCCTCGTGATCGCCCGCGGGCGCCCGGTGCCCTGGCACCAGTTGCCGCTGGCGTACCTGAAGGACAAGTAGGCTGCCGCGCAGCTCTGACGAACACGTCTTTTTCGCACCTCGCGAAGGCACGGCCGCTGCGAGAGATAGGCGCTCCAGCAGGCCCCTGCGGAAAAAGTTTCTCTTTCGCACTAGCTTTTTTCTTGCCTACCGTAACTAAGTTGATATACTTAATAAAGACGAAAAGGACGACATCATGAAGATCCCCACGCACCCGACCCTGATCCGCCGCATGCGCGACGCCAG
>Ga0172363_10001273_pt1 | contig 20291 bp, 9 predicted proteins | sample LakKivs2_kivu2a2_FD_114541 | JGI IMG/M metagenome (GOLD analysis project Ga0172363, IMG submission 114541) | Sediment microbial communities from Lake Kivu, Rwanda - Sediment s2_kivu2a2 | ecosystem: Environmental > Aquatic > Freshwater > Lake > Sediment | place: Rwanda: Western Province, Lake... | reverse complement strand
TTGATGAAGTGGAACGTCAACTCTGCCAGTTGGTAACTGCCCGGTGCGGGTGGCACTCCAGGCTTGTGGCATGTTACAGCTTGTTCATAAGGCTCCGTTTTGGCATAGTCAGACAGAGGCTTTACTTTGTACCAGTTATCTGCTCCCCACAAAGCATTCTGGAAGGCTTCGTATTTGAAGTCGACGAGCTCAAAGTACGTACCCCAGTGGGCATCGCTAGCCCAGACCGTGAAATCATAGGCGTAGAGGTCCTCGACGTTCAGCACCCAGACTTCAAGCTTGAACGTTTTGCAGTAACTACCATTTGTCGGCTCCTGGAAGATGATCTTGTCAGTGGAATCCTTTGATCCGTATCCGTTTATTTTCAACGCAAAAGCTGTACACTCTTCCTCAAGATCCGGTGGTTTTTCATGCCAGAAGGCAGAAACCGAAATCACAGGCGATATCAGCAAGAGTAGAGCAATCAGCAACACTAATATATTTTTGAAGCTCATTTCCTCTTCTCCTTTCTCCTTATTTAATTCCGCACTATCATATACTGCAATCTTTCCTATTTAAATTATACGGAATTATCTTCTATATCAAAAAGTGCACGCCACGAAAACATAAACTTAATGCTTCCCTCCTTAACCTAATTTATGTAGAGAATCCAGTGTCTTGAGGATTTGCCAGTTGACTAGTCTAAAAAAACTGGAAAAACAAGAAAAAAGCTTATGTTTCGAAGGTGGTTGACTAGGATTTCTGCGGTGTTCTTCGTAATCGTCGTCCTCGCCTTTGCATACGTCTCCTTATTTAAGGGTCAAACCGATCTTAGACAGCAAGCGCAGCTCAAAACAGCAATCATCGATCAGCTCAGCGGAACGCATCCCAACAGGACCTTCTGGTGTACAGCTCGAACCGTTTTCAACGAAAGCGGATATGAGATTTATTATTTCATGGGAGGAGCTGACACCATAGATTTCTACAGAACCCTTCCTGAGCGAGATTTGAAGGTCATAATTTTAAGGTTACACTCTGCTATACACCTTGAATCCGGCGACTTAGCCATCTTCACCAGCGAAGGGTGGGACGACGGGAGGGCTTCAACAACCTATCTAGCCGACATCTTGAACGACGGACTAGCAAAGGTGAGCATTGATGTGGACTCGCCAGAATACTTTGGAATAACGCCCAACTTCGTCAGGGCCATGCGCGGAAACTTAAACACGTTCATAATCATGATGGGGTGCCAAGAACTTATAGGAGCAAGCATGGCGGAAGTCTTCATTCAGAAAGGTGCAGAAGCTTATATTGGCTGGACTGGCCCGTAGAGGCTGGACACACAGACGCTGCCACCCTCCGTCTGCTTCAACACCTCATCTCAGAGAGACACACCATATCTCAAACCGTCTCTGAAACACTAAACGAAGTTGGCGAAGACCCGTATTACGGAAGCAGCTTAAACTATTTCCCTCTTAACGTAGGAGACCTAACCATTTCCCAAATTCAAAGCATATCGAACCGTGTGAGCACAATCATGTCGCCCCTTAGGCTAGACTGGTTTTCTGCTGTGCTGATTGTCAACGGCTTTATGTCGGGCGTGAATTCAGTCCGCCGCCACAATGAAGCCTTGTGGGCACGTCTTGAATAGGATCAGGATCCGGTGGGTCGGAAGGATCTCCAGGATTTGAAGCTAGAATGATTACATAACCGTCCACAGCCTTGTTGGGGATGGCTTGCGAACCACAAGTTGTAAGCTTAATTTCATCCGCCTTATACGGATGGTCAGAGTACAGGTCCAAAACAGTTTCGCCTATTGCAGTTGCGTTGAACGTGATGATTGCCAGCGTCCCGTTACCGTTAGCGTATCCGATTCCGTAAATGCAAACCGCCAACCACACTTGCCCCAAAGTGCAACTGTAGCTATCATTTATCTCGTGTTTAGCTACAAAAGTGTGGTTAACATCCGAGAGGAAAGTTCCCTCTTCAAGTCCTATGCATTCCAACAGTCTGGAATCATATAACAACCTGAAGTCGAAGCCTTGCAAATTTGAAACGTCACGAATATTTACGTAAACTTTGAATGTCTCACCAACCTTCACCGTTAATTTCTCCGGATAAACATAAACCGTTGTTTCAGGGAGGGATTGGGAAAACGCTTCGACCTTGGCTAAAACAGTTGAAAACATCAACATGGACATAAGCGAAATCAATAACGTTTTCTTAAGCAAACCCATTTTTCCACCTAGTTTTATAAGTGTCAAAACAGTTATTTAACCGTTCGCAAAATTTCTTCTCTTGAATAGTTCCATTTCAAAATGCTTTTCTAGCTGTAGTTGAGATGCTTAGCTAAATCTCGCAGAAGTACCATTAAATAGACGTGAGGAAAATGAAAATCCTGTTTGTTAAAACTTCAGGAGACTTGACCTTAACAAACCTCACCTTTTAACGGCTTCAAAAAGATTACGGTTGTCGTTGTCCGTAATGGGCGCATGCGATGACCACATCGTACAGATCGATTTTTCTGTTGCCGTTTATATCTAAGTTAGCCTTGAAGTTTTCATCTCCTTTGTTCAAACCGTACACGGCACAAATCTTAACTACGTCATATAAGTCTACATCTCCGTCAGCGTCCACATCTCCAGGTATAGTAACACAAATCTTTGAATCGAAAACGTTGTCATCAGTGTTGTTTTCCCCCAGAACTGGGCCAGCTATGACCCTTATACTGTAATTACCATAGCCGAAGCCTGTTGTGTTCCTTGAAAAAGTTATGGTTACGCTTGTGTCCACTGGCAAGTTGTCAACTGTACGGGTTTCTAGCACGGTGGTATTATAGTATACGGTGACGTTAATTCTCTCCATGTAATCTCCAACGTTTTTCACGGATACGTTAACCTCAACCATCCACCCGACATACACTATGTCAGAGTACAGTTCAACATCCGTCAGCATTATGTCATGAATCCTAATAGGCTTCATCAGCGGATATCTATCTCGATTATCATGGTTAATAACATATGGTTCATCGCCTATTCCGTCACTCCCTGTCAAGTTCTGAAAAGGGCCACCATACAAGTCTTCACCGTGATAATCACTCCAAAAGTTGCCACCACTGGGGTATCCGTCGTCCCAAATACTGATAGACATGTCTAACACTTGAACGTTTATGGTGTTGTTAAGAAAGAGATTGTGAAAAATTTTATTGCCTTTGGAATAGCTCAAGTAGATTCCAGAATATCTATTCTCAGCTATCTCGTTGCCACAAACTATGCTGTCATAAATGGCGACAAAGCGTAACCCCTGGCTGTTGTTGATCACGCTGTTACCAACTATTCTAGTTTGATTGGAACTGTAAACATACAAGCCATAGTCAATATTGTCTGAAATGAGATTGCTTGAAATATAACTGCCATGACAAAAACGCAGGCAGACACCAACGCCAAAGTTGTCTGTCGCATTGTTGCTGCACAAACTATTATTCGAAGAATAATATAGATACACGCCAATATCATTACTTCTTACAATGTTGTGCTCAACAAGATTGAACTGAGATTCATACAAGTAGAGGCCGCTGAAGCGGTTGCTAATAAGGGTATTACCAGCTATAACGTTTAGGTCACAACTTGACTGATGAACACCGTAACCGAGATTACCGCTAATATTGTTATCTTCGATGATACAGTTGTTGCAGTAAGTTAGGTAGATGCCTTCCCCACTATTGTTAGCAATTACGTTGCGAGTCATTCTGCTGTTGCCACTGAATTGCAGCCGAAAACCAAGGCTGTTGTTAACCACAAGATTTTCGTTTAAATCGCAGCCTTCCGAGCTGTAAAGGTAGACACCGCCTTCGGCGTTTAGAGTCACGTTGTTCTGCGCCAACATGGTTCTTCCAGAAGATTCAAGTTCGATCCCTGAACCATCATTCTCAGCTACCACGTTGTCATTCACCACGGCATTGCCAGAAGATGACAAGCTTATACCTTCCAGATTGTGGACAACCACATTGCTACTTAGATTGCTGTAGCCTGATTGATAAAGTAACGCGCCTCTGCTGTTGTTGGCCATAACACAGTTTTTTACCATTGCGCCGGTTGTATAAGCCAACAGTATACCTTCTTCGTTTTCTGTTAGGTTCAAATCTTTCGCAGTGACGTTGGTGGAGTTGATAATTGCCAGATATCCAACTTCAGGGTTTGTAGATGAGTTTATCGAGAGATCTTTCTGGTCGACCAGATAATATACTAGTTTTCCATTGACAGTGTTGGAAGTGTCAGCATTTTGAATAAAATCAGACAGGCTATCTCCAGAGACTCCAAAATTATACCGGTTTAAGGTCATGCTGTTAGTGCTAAGCGTGTTATTTCCCGATATATCTAAAAAAACACCGTTTTGGTGCCCTGTTACAAAGTTGCCCTCCAAATTATTTATGTTAGAGTGTTGAAGATGGATACCATAATTACCGTTTCCGCTAATAGTGTTGCGTTGAACAATATTGTTGCTGGAATAGTGCAAGTAGACGCTCGTATCATGGTTGCCTGTTACATTGTTGCTTTCTAAGACATTGTCCACAGACGATTCTAGATAGACGCCTATCTGATTATCCAATATGGTGCAATTGCAAACGACGTTACCTCTCGAATTTTTTAGGTATATCCCAAAATAGTTGTTTGCCACCGTGTTCTCTTTGACTTTTACATAGTTCGAGGCAACGAAGATGCCGGACATAGGAGTGGAAAAACCGCTATTCCGAATTGTGAAGTTTATTATGGAAACGTTGTTTGCCCACACATATATGACGGTGCCTACTCCGCCGCCGTCAACAATCGTAATGGCTTCATCTTCCCCAATAAGTGTTATACTTTTGTTTAAAACCAAATTTTCTTGGTATGTTCCGTTATACACAAAAACTGCATCTCCGTCAGCTGCATTGTTTATTGCAGCTTGGATGGTTGGAAACTCTATTGGAACGATAAGCGTTTTCGAACCTGCTGCAATCTTAAACTCTCTCGGCGAAAACGCCAGCAACAAGAGACAGAAGAGTCGAAACACCATTTTTCGATTCATGAGCATCAAGAATTAAAGTGTTTACACATCCTTTTATCGATTTCTGAATTGCGAGTTTTCTTTCAAGGGAAGCTTCTTTATCGTCACTATTGTTGTAGCTATGATGAGGATGGTAAAGATCGTCAGCATCATGGCTGATGGGAACTCGGGTATTATTATCACTCTGTGTTCTGGATGGAGATACGTGAAGTATATGTACGTGTTTGCCGTGTCCGTCCAGTTTCGAAGATTTAATTGCGGATTTCCATCCACTAGGATCGTATAATTGCCCTGCCACAAGTATTCAACGATCACGTTTGGGACGGCTACTCTGCAAAAACCTGTTCCAGTTTCACCCTTAACGTCAAAACTTATTATTTTTTCCGTTGCGTTGAGATCGAAGCTTGAAACGGTGGAGTTGCTAACCACTTGAACCTGAAGAGGTTCACCGTTCCAAATGCCACAGAAAAAGCGATCAATTAAACCCAAGACTGGGAATCTGTCTCGATTGTTCTCATCAATAATATAGCACTTGTCACCTATTCCATCGCTACCCGTAACGTTTTGGTATACCCCACTATACAAATCAGCACAAGCAAAATCACTCCAAAAGTTGCCCCCTGAAGGATAGTCGTCGTCCCACATGTTATTCGTCGAAGCCGTGACGTTCACTTGAACAACATTGCCAATGAAGTTGTTATGATAAACAGAGTTGGCAGAACTATGGGCTATACTTAGACCAAGACTGTTATTCTCTATTCTGTTGTTCACGATCGCAGTATGGTGAGACTGGCGGGTTATGGTGATACCTTGACCGTTATGTATGATGGTGTTGTTAACCACCGTGTTGTTTTCGGGATAGGAGTTTATCCGCACTCCCCTATCGTTGTTGATCACATTATTGTTGGCTATCGTATTGTTGTTGGTTCCCGAGTGAACTACATAAAGACCGATACTGTTGTTTGTAATAGTGTTGCCAGATACCATGTTGTCAACAGAACAATAGTCCAGAGTTACTCCATCCGCACTGTTGTTAGATATGTGGCATGCAGTTATGCAGTTTCTGATTGAGGAGTATAGTTGCACGCCGAAATGGTTGTTTAAGATACTGAGACGTGTTAGGTTACATTCTCTGCTAAATGCTAGTAGCAAACCTTGGCCATTTTCGGTTAAGTTAATATCTTCCACGGTTATATTTGTGCAGTTTATCAACGCTAAGTATCCTAAGTTTGGGTTTATAGTGAAATTTAATTCAAGGGTTTTCTCATTGATTAGATAGTAGATCGGTTTTCTGTTTACAGTATTGGACGCGTCTACATCCACAATGTAATCTTGCATGTTAGCGGCGAGCACCTTGTGGAAGTTATAGCGGTTTCCTGCCATACTGTTGTTTCTCAGCGTGCTGCCGAATGCTGAACCCAACATGACTCCAGTGCCATTGTTCCCTGTCACTACATTGCTAGTTACAGTGTTGTTCTCGGACGAATAGTCCAGAACAAGGCCATAGTTATCGTTATCCGTTATGATGTTGTTCGCTAACGTGTTAACAGAAGAATAGAACAGGTTGACACCGCCATTCCTGTTCTCTATCATAGTGTTGTGTGAAAGGTTGTTCCTCGGTGAAGAAATCAACCAAAAGCCCACGTTATTATGGGTCACCGTGTTGCCAACGCACGTGTTATTAGAGGAGTAAAACAGCATAACACCCTCGCCACTATTATCAGCAATAGTGTTTTCACCCAAAAAGCAACCAGAAGAACTGTTTAAATAGACGCCTGTCAAACCATTGCCTGAAATCGTATTACCAGTGATGGAGCAGTAGCTAGATTCCACATAAATGCCGCTTTCGTCGGGTTCTGCGCCCCCGTTTCGAATGGTAAACCCAGTAATAGCGACGTTGTCGGCTGTCACTTTGATTATGGTCCCGGATCCGTTACCGTCAATAAATGTGTCTTGTCTTCCGTCACCAACCAACGAAACCTTCTTGTTGACCATCACGTTTTCATAGTACGTGCCGTTGCGTACAAAGATGGTGTCCCCGACACTTGCGTAGTCTATCGCCGATTGAATGCTTGAAAATTCGTCTGGGACAATAATCGTACGCGCACTTGCCTTGGCATAAAAACCATATGGAAAAAACAAGCATAACAGTGAAGCTGAAAGAAGCGATATGAACACGAATTTTCTGTACATAACACATCATTGATTACCATTGCAGAGGTATTTTTATCGTTTTCTATGCATCCCAGCAATTATAACGCGCTTTTTCTTATATGAACCGCTTGTTCCAATATAGGGTTAGATTCTGAACTCTTTGCTTTTCAAGTCACTCTCTAAGTTCTAATGATACTAATTAGAGCAGAGTTCCCCATGTCTTGAATGAGAATTGCTATTGAAACTTACTGACACCAATTTCTGGGAAGGATACCTTGACCCTTCAAGGTTTGATATTACATTGTACTATTGTTATGAACCCAAAATTTGGAATGTTGCCGATAATTCTGGACCGTAGGGTAACCCTCCAAGATGGGGCCAGTCGGTGAAGGCGTTTGCGTAAACTGTGGCGTTCCCGGTGCTAGTTGCAGATGGTATCGGCAACCCCAAGATGAAAACCGATGTGCCTGGCATTATCAGACCTCGGAAAGAAACCACGCCAAGAGTGACTTTGGAAGCGTCATAGATGTTCACCGTCACGAGCACAATTTCTGAATCTGGAGAAGTGTTGTTCACTGCTAGTTTGAAGTGCGCCATGGTTCCCTTGACAAAATTGGAGACAGGCTGACCCGACTCATCGCTTGGCACCACTTCAACTATCTTCAATGCCCCTAGCTTATAGGAACGTACCCTTACCACACCATCGACCAACACATTGTTTTTTAGATTCGTTTCGCCCAGAACCTCACTAACCTCAGCTTTAACCGTATAGCTCATGTCAGGCTGCACGCCGGTCGTGTTCCATTCAAAGTTCAAAGTCAATTCACTAGCCGCTTCTAAATCGGTGACCCACTGCGAACCTATAACGGTCTCGTCATAGTAAATGCTAACGCTGAAGCTTTCAGTATAATTACCATAATTCTTCACAGCTACGTCTATGCCAACAACAGTCCCTGTGTACACATTCGTGGCTGAAAGGGCAATGTTCTTCACAGCGATATCGTGGAAGACTACTACGGTCTGTATATGAGGGAACCTGTCCTGATTGACGCTGTCAATGAAGTAGGGCGTGTCGCCCAATCCATCGCTGCCAGTCTCGTTCTGGTAGGGGCCTCTATGCAAGTCTTCACCACCATAATCACTCCAATAGTTGCCTCCAGAAGGGTAGCCGCTGTCCCACATGTTGGGATAGTTCGCTTCTTTAACGTAAGCTTGATAAGCGTTGTTTACGAAGTTGTTGTAGTATACGCTGTTGTCGCGAGAGTAACTCAGGACAATGCCTAAGTAAGTGTTATCTTTAATTAAGTTACCGTGAATCCTATTGTTAGATGAAGAGGTTAACGTGACTCCAGCCCAATTGCCCGTTATGGAGTTGTCGCCGATTTTGTTGCCTAAAGAGCTGAGTAGGTAAATGCCATAGTGATTGGTTATTACGACATTTCCATAGACATCATTGTAAGGAGATGAGTCCAGTAGGATTCCAATGAAATTAACGGTTATGATGTTGTTCACGAATGTACAGAGCCATGAGTTAATAACTCGGATGCCACTGTTGGGCCAACCCAAGCTGCTGTTTCGGATTGTGAAACCCTCTATGTGCACGCTCTGAGCCGAACGTAACGTAATGACAGAGCCAACACGGCTGCCGTCAATAATGGTGGCATTTGGATATTCGCCGACAAGCCTTACGGCCTTTTCTATAACAATGTTTTCATTGTACGTGCCGTTGCGTACAAAGATGGTGTCCCCGACACTTGCGTAGTCTATCGCCGATTGAATGCTTGAAAATTCGTCTGGGACAATAATCGTACGTGGACTCGCTTCAGCATCTAACCTGACGACAAAAAACAATGGTAGCAACAAAAGTAATAGGAGCAGTCCCGAGAAGATAGAACATCTGCATGTCTTTAGCCTAGCCTCCGCTGAGCATACATCCCCAGAAACGTGCGTGATTTTTCTTTCTTTCACGTCTTTCTCACCCCTTCCCCATAGTGGCTCATGGCTAGGACTGCGTCGTACAGGTCGATTTTATTGTAAGGCTCTGTTATGTCTGCTCTAGGATCCCAGTTAGGATCTCCAGGTCGAGAACCGTAAGCAGCAAGAATTATAACAACGTCATATATGTCCACGTCTCCGTCACCATCCACATCACCAGGGATAACAGACCCGCCATAAACGAAGTTTTTATCTTCTGTTGCCTTAAACGTTTCATAGCTAGCGGTGGCGTGCACGGTGTAATTGCCCTTTTTTGAGTCGTTAGGCATGTTGAAATGAAGTTCATAGCTTCCATCAGCTTCTGTTTCCACAACTCTCATCACCATGGGACTTTGGTTTGGATCTCGAACTTCTAAGGCAATCAAAACTCCTTGAAGAGGAAGACCTTCGAAAGTTACGTTTCCATGAATGATGATTGTTTCGCCTACCATATACGATTCTTTAGTTGTTTTAACGGTCAGGGCCAGAGCTTTTAGTTTCAGTTCGAAAGAAGTAGTGTTCTCAGCTCTTGCCTCATTATGACTGCAACTCACATACACGGTATATGTACCTGCTGACGCTTCGGACGGCAACTGAAACTTCGCACTATAGATTCCAGACACGTTTGTTTCCAGCGTCCTCGTAACGATTGTGCTTTCTGCGGGATCATGAACCTCAAGGGCTACTAACTCATTCTCGATAGGAACACCATCCATGGTAACTTTTCCGTATACTAGAATTTTCTCTTCAATGTAATAGCTAGGCTTGTCTGCATAAACCGTGACTTGAAGGGTGGAAGGAACTGCTTGAAGAGGCACATTAATCAACAGCGCAAGGAAAAGGAACGTGAGAAGAGTCTTTAACGCCTTCACAGCTGTGTCACGATCCTCCAATTTCAAAGGTTGCGGACTTCTCTGGACAATAGGCGGTTCCTCCCAGATGAGGCCAATCAGACAGCGCATTTGCATATACCGTTGCCTTTCCCAGATAGGCTGTGTTCGGTATCGGTGTCCCCAAGACGAAGCTGGTTGTTCCCGGCGCCACTGGACCCTGAAAAGAAACCACTCCAATAGCGTTGCCTCCAGAATCGTATAAGTTAACTGTAACCAGCAAGTTTTCAGCCCTAAAAGACTTACTTTCGACGACAACCTTGAAATAAGCCACAGTTCCCGCAACAAAACTTGTCCTGGGTTGACCCAGCTGATTGCAAGGAATCAATTCAACGATTTCTATCGCCAATAATCCACGGGCATAGACTGTAACGAATCCATCCGTGAAGTTGTTGTTAGTTAAGTCTATTTCTTTAGGAACATGGCTGGCAGCCGCCTTAATGAGGTAAGTCATGTTTGTGGTAATCTCTGTGGTATCCCAGGCAAAGTCTAGGGTCTGCTCAGACCCGAAGGTGAGGTTGCTAACCATCTGCTCGGCGATAACCGTCCCGTCATAGTAAACTGTAACGGTGAAGCTTTCAGTGTAATCCCCAATGTTCGCTACCACTACGTCTATGTTAACCAGCTCTCCTTCATACACTATGACGGGCGAAGGGATAACGCTCTTAACGGCAACGTCGTGCACCCCTTCGACAATTCTTATAACGCCGTTGACGAAAACGTTGTCGGTCAGGTCCGTCTCATCCAAAACTTTTGAGGCTTCAGCTTTAATCTTGTAACTCGTGTTGGGAGCTAGACCCATAGTGTTCCAAACGAGCGTTAAAGCGGTCTTAGCTCCAGCAGCCAGGTTACTGACCGTTTGAGTGGCTATCACTGTTTCGTTGCGATATACGGTGACGTTAAAGTTCTCGGTTTTATTGCCTTCATTTGCAACATAAACTGTTATATCTGCACTGTGTCCTTCCACTATCTCGGTTGACGATGTCGTTACGTTCCAAATGGCAATGTCGTGAATAGCTCTAACAACTTGCACTGCCCCGTCGGCAACATTGTGAGGAATTTCTCCTCCGTCAGCTTGGCCGAGCACAGTCTCGGAAAGGTCTAGTAGGGAAGTGCCTAAGGATTTAGTTTTAAACACCACCGTTGCCAGCACACCTGACCCCGTTACTCCGGAAACGTTTCCAACAAGCGTACTGAAAGCTCTTGCGCAGCCATGCGTAGCGTTGTACCCGTCGCTGAAGATTGTTTCCGAGAACGTTTTGCCTCCGCTTTTTAAGAACGCTCCTTCAATGATGTTGGTTCCGTTAAGAACTTTAGGATTGTAATATAGCTTGAACTGCCAACCATAGAGGTTAGATACGTCAGTAACTGTTACATTTATGGTCAATGTTTCATCGGTTCCCCAAATTTTGGTTGCTTTCGGCTGCACAGAAAGCTCAGCCACACTGGCCGTGCCCTTAAAGGGGAAAACGAAAATGGAAAAAAGAGCCAGCGCAAACAATATGCAGATTGTTTTCAACGAAATGCCACTTAAAGCTCCTCGTTTATTAGAAAGAAAAGGCTGTTCATAGTGGTTGATCACGGTTTCGTTCTCCCAAAGTTGCGAGCAACGATGATGATGTCGAGGATATTCACAATGCCGTCACGATTTATATCTGCACGCGGGTCCCAACCTGTCTGTCCCTGCCTCTTATCAAAGGACTGGGCGGTGATTCGTAGGTCTCCCATGTCTACCTCTCCATCTTTGCTTAAGTCTCCTGGCACTGGATTGTAACGGTACACTCCATTGATGATTTCGGCTTGAATTGGCACATTCTTGTCTGTAACAAGCTCTTTAACGGTCAGGTTCAGGCCTGAACTAAGCATAGGTCCTGATGTATCCCAAACAATACTCTTGGTAACTTGAAAGGTGAAGGTGACCAGCATTCCGCTGCCGTTGGCTGGGGGCGCGAGGCTCGTTGCTTCAACTCGAACGATTAAGAGGCCTTTAGTGTCATTTATCAGACTTATAGGGTTGCGGTACGACGTGAAAAAAGGTTCAATGTTGATTTTTGTGACATCTAAGAGGCTTGTGTTGTATCGAAGTTCAATTTCGTAAGCGTATAGGTTCACAACATCGGTAATGTTCACGCCTACGTTGAACGTTGTCAACGTTTGGTGCTTCCAAACCTCGCATAAATGCGGTGACACCGCGATCTTAGGCTGCTTGGAGTAACAGAAATATTCCCCACTATAGACGAGATGGGGAATCGGCTCCGCTCCCGTCATGTTCTTCGAACGGCCCAGCAACGTGTCCACAAGAGCCAAACTTGAGGTAACGTTCTCAGGATATATCGGGTCATACACCGTCTTGAAAGTCAGCGTCGCCAAGGTTGCACTACCGTTAAATGGAGGGGCGGGGTCAACACCTGTTACCGCAACGGAGTATACACCTACGCCTGTTCCATTTCTTACTTCGAAATAATTACTCCACAGCACGAAGTATTCAACCTTAACCAGATTCAACAAAGTGTTATTCCAAGTTAGATTAAACTGAAAGCCGTAGAGAAGGCTGACGTTGGCCAGTTTCACGTTGACTGTAAAGCTGCTACTATAAGCAGGCGTCCAATATTCTACTAAAGGCGGGTCAACGTACAACTCGCTGACGAAAACTGCTGGCGGATAAGGCTCGACAAGCCAAGGCTTGAAGAGAACGTTGTCGCTTACAGCATCGCCAGTTCCAGCAGGATTGTTTATGGTGTGGAAGGGACCGTTTTCGTTTCCCCACCAGTTGTATGCAGCATTAATCGTATCAGTAGTATCCGTATTCGACACACCATAGTTAGTATTTCCTATGATATTGTTCCAGTGAACTTTGACTCCGCTTGCAGAAAATTTGACCCAAACACCAACCTCATTCATCTCTATTGTATTACTTATGATACTGACATTAGTGAAAGTTGATGTGCTCGCATAACCCAGTTTTATTCCATACATGAATCCTTTGCCACTAGCTGACCCTTTTATTGTATTACCTGTAACTGACACATTTGCTACATCACCATCATTCACACCACCAACATTTATCCCTTGGTATCCTCCAGGGAGGTTTGGAGCAAGATCTGTTATGATAATATTACCACTGATTGTGGTTTTAGAGCGTTCTGTGGTTATTGCGCGAACAACGTTTCCGCTGAACTGGTTGTGCTGCACTGTTGCTGTATTGGTTCCTTCATCCAGATTTATGTATATTCCTTCATAACCTGCTACTCCAGCACTAAGGTGTGTGAATGTATTGTTATGTATATTCAAGCCTGAAACATCAACTCCGGGTTTAGCATTTTTATGATATGTTTGTATAGCTTGTGAAATTTCATCAGTGTTTGCAGCGGGCGTTACCTTAAAGGTATTATTATAAATATCAACATTAGATGCTCCAATAACTATACCACTTGAATATTTGCTTGGTGTATAATCAGGGCCTTCTATTGTAAAACCGTGTATCATAACTCCACTTGCGTTTATGTCTATGTTTGGAATGGCCAGAGGAAAAGACGCCGCCGGGACATTTTGTACGCCCTTTATTGTGACAGATGCACCTGCATCCGGTTTAATTTCAAGATTCGTTTTTGTTGCTGGTATGTGCAAGTCTTCAGCATACGTCCCATCATCAACGATAATAGTGTCACCTGGGCTTGCAACATTTATCGCTTCTTGAATCGTAGGGTATTCATCAGGAACTAAAATAGTTGCGAGACCACCCATTCTCCAACTGGATGGCGTGATCGTTATTCCCGAAGGACCTGTCATATTAAACGTGTAGGCTCCACTATCTGTCATCACAATCTTAAGTACCAGCCATACCCTCGTGTTGCCAGCTATTATTTGATTTTCAAGGACCACCCTGTTATCTACCCATGGAAGTAGGTCCGGGTATATGTCTGGTTCATTATGAACATCTGTTAGATTTGGATCAGCCATGTATGTGTTGCCCATGAAAGTCTTGTACGGCACATCTCCACTATCTGTGTACATCTCTGGATTCGTCCAATGCTTTATCTCATTATAGGTTATGTTAGTCAGGCTTCCTTCTGTTGCCCACCAGTCCATCCAATCCCACTGGTGTGCAGATGTCGCTGTTCCATTCAACCACTCCCACCAATCTGTATAATTCGGCCACGCTTCAGGACTAGCACAGTAATATGTTATGTCGGTTGACCCCGCCATGTGCACTCCGATTCTGGAAGGACTTACATTGATCTCAAAATCCCCCGTAACACTATCACCCGTCGGATTCTCTAGCGCAATTAATTTCCATCCTGTCTTGTGTGACTCAGCAGGGCTCCCAAACGTAACAAGCGTTATTTTAAAGGCTGTTCCAAACAAGCTTATGAGTAGCAACAAAAGGGTCGAAACAGCTACAAGATTGCTTTTCATTCTCCTTTTCCCCTTAATAATAACACTTTTCGATACATTTATCTTTTCTGTAAATAACTTCTATATCCCAATCTTATCGGAATACGACATATATCCGGGTTTATTGTGCCTTTTTCGTTCAAACCCTTGTAAATATTTTCGATTACCCCTCTTTTTATTCTTTCCGTAGTTAACTTCTAGGTCAAATGTTACTAGGGTACAAGAGCAATTCTCCATTGTCACTTCAACGTAACAACAATGAAAAGGCTAGGGCTGATCTCACGTCTACGCAAAGACGGGTATTCTCATGATAACACGCGCGCTTATCAGCCAATTCATACTTCTCACACGCGCTTTTTTAGGCATTTTTCAGGCGGAAAACAGGCAAAAATGGGTTTATGCGGATATTTTTCTCCTGTAATTTCATAGTCTTTTCTTTGTTTATTGTGAAATTCCATTGTTGTTCCATTAATGTTTTCTACATTTTCCACTTGCCTATCGACAAATTGTGTAGATTTGGATTTGTTTGTGCAATGTTTCCACAAATATTTCAGAAATTCATCTAAAACCGTGTTTTTATCGACTTTCAGAAATCTAACGTGTTCTCCATCGTAGAAAATCAGTTGGTAAGGTTCTCCAGCGCGTGCTCGGGATAGCGGATCATGGGGATCAGATGAAACTTCCACGTATCCATCCACAGCTTTGTTACTAATTGCCCTTGAACCACAAGTGCAAAGTTTAACCTCTTCCGGATTGTATGGGTGGATGGAGTGAAGGTCTAATGTACATTCTCCCAGAGCTGTGGCGTTGAAGGTTATGGTGGCTAATGTTCCCCTGCCGTTCGCAGAGCCGTTTCCATAGATTACGACAGCCATCTGTACGCGTCCTTGCGTTTCGTTGTACCGATCCTCTATTTCTAGTTTAGCTATAAAAGTAGGTCCGAAGCTTGCCATAAAGGATCCTTCCTCCACTTCCAAACAGTCAAGAATGGTAGTGTTATAAAACAGACAGAAGTCGAAGCCTTGAAGCCCATAGACGTCAGCGATACTCACGTTCACCTTGAAAGTTTGACCAACCTTTACAACGCTTTCCTGTGGATCCACGTAAACAGTTGTCTCATATGAAATGGTCACCAAATCCTTACCCGAGGCACCATCTTCTGTTCCATCATTAGGCGTGACTACACATTTCCAAGTTTCTCCTTCACTGGTGAGTAACGGCGACACCGTCTCTCCCATGAATTGCCACACGCAGTTCTTGTACCAATCGTACCTGTAGGTGATGGCGTCTCCGTCCGGGTCACGGCTGGGCGTAACGATTGTACATGTCAGCTCATCCGTTGTATCCGGCGAATCCGGCTTGACATCAACAACGGGACGCGTTGGAGGACTATTAAGAATCGTTACAGAGTCTTCACTCGATGGTCCGTCAACTATCCCATCATTAGGTGTGACGATACACTTCCAAACTTGACCCTTAATCGTTAGAGCCGCCGAAATGTTTTTCGCGTTTAACTCTGGTTGGAACACGCCATTCTTATACCACTCGTACCTGTACGTAACAGGGTCACCGTCCGGGTCAACACTTGGCAAACTAATATTACATATAAGATCATCAGTGGTTTTAGGCGAATCTGGAGAAATTTCTGCAACTGGTTTTGTGGGTGGAGCGTTTTGAATAATGACTGAAGACGACGTTTCCAAATCTCCGAAATCCACCCCATCCTTTGGCCTCACAGTGTAATACCACTCTTCACCCTTGGAAGTTGCACTAGCTGGAACGATTTTCAAGTCATTGTACGCGGACTGCAAGACGCCATCTTTATACCATCTGATCTCTGTGCCTGACTCTGAATCATCGTCCGCGTCCGTGTAAATATAAGAGGCGTTTAGGCTGTCCGTAGTGTCGGGTGTTGCTGGTGATATCGTTAGGTTACATGCTTGAGGGGGACTGTTTTGAATGGTAACTTGATCCTCATCAGGGGAACCGTCTAGCTTCCCGTCGTTGGGCGTTACCACGCACTTCCACACCTCTCCTTTAGCCGTCAGAGCAGAAGACAGAACATTGGTTAACTCCGTCGTATTAACTGTCTGCTCCAGCACCCCATCCTTGAACCACTCATACCTGTAGGTGACAGGATCTCCATCAGGATCGCGGCTTGCACCTGTTACGGTGCACACCAGATCATTAACAGTGTACGCAACCTTTGGAGTCACCTCCACTACAGGAGCCGTAGGAGGGCGGTTAACAGCGACTGTAAAGTAAACTTTCTCTGAAGATCCCATATTTCCAAGACTATCGTTGCCGTAAACTATCACGTTGTGACAATCATTAACTAAACCGGTTAAGGTTGTGTTTCCAGTGATGGTTACCTTTGCTTGATTGTCTAAGCTGTATGCAATCCAAGAAGTTGGCTCACTAACCATAAATGTCAAGGAGACATGGCTCGTTACGTACGTCTTGTTTTCAGGAGATATAATTCTTATCTGAGGCGGAGTGGTGTCCACCGTGAAGTAGATTTTCCTAGAACTACCCATATTTCCAAAAGTGTCATTTGCGTAGACGACAACATTATGGCAGCCATCAGACAAACTGGTTAAGGTTGTGTTGCCAGCGACCGTGACGTTCGCTTTGTTGTCAAGACTGTAGCCTATCCAAGAAGTTGACTCGTTCAGGAAGAAAGTTAGGGGAACAGAGCTGATTGCGTACGTGGTGTTTTGCGGTGAGATAATAGTTATGCTCGGTGGAACGGTGTCTCGCCAATATACGCCTGTCCAAGTGGTGCCCGGCAGAGTTATGGTCTTGGTTCGATCAGTGTCTCCGTCCTCTAGCCAGTGCGACCACACATACCCATCATAGGTTTCCGGCATCACAAGCGTATAAGAGCCTTGAGGTAGCCATTCAGTGTATGGCGTTGTCTTATCTACGCCGTCAATGGTGAATGTTATTCCCGTGATTGGCGAAGAGTTCACCGTTAATTCATAGTATGGTCCGCTAAACTGTCCAGTCAAACTAATGTTCCTGTTCAACGTGACTGTTCTCGATCGACTGGTCTCTCCATCGTTCCAATTACTCCAAAAATACTTTGCTTCCCCCACCATATGAGTCGATGGCATCTCGAGACTGACTGATGTACCTTGACCGTAAGTTCCAGACCAAGGAGTCGTATGCGACTCACCATTAACAATAAATGTCACCCCAGAAGGTGAACTATAAACCCTAAGAGTGTATACTGGCAATTTTTGTATGGTAACCACGTTTGACTTAGCCAGGTTCCCGAAATCTGTTCCATCCTTCGGCCTCACACTGTAATACCATTCTTCACCTACAGAAGTAGCTTCAGAAGGTATCGTTAGCACGTTATTATAAACGGCTTGAAGCACATCATCCTTGTACCATCTGATCTCCGTGCCAGACTCTCCATCCTCGTCTGCATCCGAAAAAACGTAGCTTCCAGTCAAGTCATCATCCGTGAAAGGGCTAGGTGGCGTGATCATCACATTAGAAGCCGCTGGCGGGCTATTCATGATGGTTACCAAATCCTCATCTGTCGGGCCGTCTTCCGTTCCATCATTGGGCGTTACCACGCATTTCCGAGTTTCCCCTTTACTAGTTTCTGAGCAAGAAACAGTGTTCGTGGTTAAACCAGTCTGGATGACGTCGTTCTTGTACCATTCATACGTGTAGGTGACAGAGTCTCCGTCAGGATCAACGCTTGGAGCCACGATTTTACATTTTAGTTCGTCGGTAGTAGCAGGGAAATCCGGTAAAACATCGATGATAGGAGCTGAAGGAGCACTGTTTTGAACTGTCACCTGGTCTTGGGCTGAGGGACCATTGATCTGCCCGTCATTAGGGGTGACCACACACTTCCACGTCTCTCCCTTAGCTGTTAACCTCGAAGAGAGAACATTGGTTAGCCCCGTCGTGCTAGTTGTTTGCCGTAGCACACCATCCCTGAACCATTCGTACCTGTAAGTCACAACGTCGCCATCAGGGTCAGTGCTTGCATCTGTTACGGTGCATACCAGATCATTAACAGTGTATGGCATGTTAGGAGTAACATCCACTACCGGAGCCATGGGAGGGCGGTTAACAGCGACTGTAAAGTAAACTTTCTCAGAAGCACCCATATTCCCATAGCTGTCGTTCCCGTAAATCATCACGCTGTGACAGCCATTAGCTAAACCGGTTAAGGTTGTGTTTCCAGTGATGGTTACGTTTGCTTGATTGTCCAAGCTATATCCGATCCAAGAAGTGGGCTCACTAATTGCAAACGTCAACGGAACAGAACTGGTTGCGTATGTGGTGTTTTGAGGCGAGATAATAGCTATGGCTGGTGGTGTGGTGTCAGCCACCGAAACTCTTGTAATCAACACTGTGAGAAGAGAGAGAAAGAGGAAGACTGAGAGGAGAAAGAGGAGAACTAGAACGAAGAAAAGCTCGATATTAAACCTCCTCTTGCTCTTCTTTCCATTCTGAAAGGCGGATGGATTCATCGCTTCCCCCTTCTGCAGTTTACTACCGAAAAAGTCTGTTTCAGGATTTGTGTCAAAATCTTCTATAACTTACTTCCTCCTATTTTCTGGCTTCTCCCCCCTAGAATCTCGATGCTGTGAAGCTTTAAAACCGTTGTTTCTCAACCCCTTATATTCCGAATAGCAGATATTGTAGAGTTTCCTTTACAGGCGACCTAGAACACCACATTTTCAATTGAGAGATGAATGTAGTCGGAGTGCGTGTTCGAAAAAACTATAACGAGTCCTAACCGAGTATTCTAGGAGACAATGGGGAAGCTTGAAGAGCCACGATCAAAGCAAGGAAAACTTTTGTTTGCAACGCGTACAATCAATGGATAGCTAGAGCACTATCCCGAATCATGGTGGACGGGTTTATGGGCGATAGGTGAGGACAGAAGTTCGGTTTTTTGAATCTTTCTATTGAGTCTCTCCGAAGTTAAAAATTATTGTTATGAGGTCGTAGATGTCGATTATTCCGTATGGTGGTGCTAGATCCGCTAGTGGGTTCCAGTTTGGGTCATCAGGAGTGCTCTTGTAAGCCTGAGCAGCTAACACAACGTCAAAGATGTTGATCTTCCCGTCTCCGTCTAGGTCTCCCAACATCTTTTCCTTCACTATATTTATTGTTTTCACAACTGAGTCGCTTAGGAGGCCGTCATTGTCTAGAACTGTTAACGTTACATTGTAGGATCCTACCATTGTATAGTTATGGGTTACAACAGGATCAGTTGCGTTCTCTTTAACGTTATCTCCGAAATTCCACATGTAAAGAGCGACGTATCCGTCTGGATCATAGCTAGCTGAAGCATTGAAGACTACTGTTTCATTCACAACAGCAATAGCTGGCTTAAAAGTAAAAGACGCCACGGGAGCCTGAGGAGGGGGTATAGAAGGCGCATGAAATATGACCACCCCATCTTGAGCCGTATGTGAAATTGGGCGTCCTCCCGAATCGGCGAGATCTGTGGCTACGAAATGTAAGGGGACCTCCACATCAACCTTCGGCATCATTTTCACCTTGAATGTCATGATGAAGGCTGTTCCGTCCCCATCATAGGATTCAGCTGGCAACATGGAGCTATATGATAACCAGTACATGGTTCCGGGCATTGCGCCTGGAACGCCAGTCTCGTTAACCGCATCCTTAATTTTCATTCCCGGCTCATGGAGCAAGCCAGCATAAGGGCTTGGAGCAATTGGGCTCGGATTATCTTCTACTGGGATGGTGATTTTGTGGCTGACGTACGCTAGATATGTGGTGTTCCAGCTGAACTGGATGTCCAGGCCGTAAAGGTCAGTCACATTCTCAACTACAACGGCAACAGTGAAGTTT
>Ga0172363_10001271_pt1 | contig 20298 bp, 12 predicted proteins | sample LakKivs2_kivu2a2_FD_114541 | JGI IMG/M metagenome (GOLD analysis project Ga0172363, IMG submission 114541) | Sediment microbial communities from Lake Kivu, Rwanda - Sediment s2_kivu2a2 | ecosystem: Environmental > Aquatic > Freshwater > Lake > Sediment | place: Rwanda: Western Province, Lake... | reverse complement strand
CCCGGCCGGAGAAAAGGCGAACGCGGATCATTCCGTCAGCACGGCCACGTCGGCGGCGGCGAAGTGCAGAACGACGCCGCTTCCCGGCGCCGCCTCGCCGGCAGCCGCGCCCAGCGCCAGCACCTTCCAGGCCGACCCGTCGCGCAGGCGGCAAAGGTACTGGCGCGTGTCGCCGAGGTAGGTCAGGGCCTCGACGGTCGCCGGCAGCGAGGCCGCCCCCGGCGCCGCCGGCTGCGCGCAGGACACCTGGCGGATGCGCTCCGGGCGGACGCAACACGTCACGGCCGAACCGGCCGGCGGGCAGCGGTCCGGCGCGACGTGCACGGGGCCCACGGGCGTCTCGACGCGCCCCGGTGCGCCCGGCGCGACGCGGCCGGACAGGAAGTTCGCCTCTCCGAGGAAATCGGCCACGAAGCGTGTCGCGGGGCGGTCGTAGACCTCGGTGGGCCGGCCGACCTGGACGACCCGCCCGGTGTCCATGACGGCCATGCGGTCGGCCATCGAGAGGGCCTCCTTCTGGTCGTGGGTGACGTAGACGGCGGTGGTGCCGCTGGCCTTGACGAGCTGGCGCAGCTCCGTGCGCATCTGGAGGCGGAGCTTGGCGTCGAGGTTGCTGAGGGGCTCGTCGAGAAGGAGGCAGTCGGGCCTGGCCGCCAGTGCGCGGGCCAGCGCGACGCGCTGCTGCTGCCCGCCGGAAAGCTCGTTGGGCTTGCGCGCGGCGAAGTCGGCCATGCGGACGCGCCCCAGGCTCGCCGCCGCCAGCGCCCGCCGCTCCGCACGCCCCACCCCGCGCATCCGCGGGCCGAACTCCACGTTCTGCCGCACCGTCATGTGCGGCCAGAGGGCGTAGCTCTGGAAGACCATGGCCGTGTTGCGCCGCTCGATGGCGACGCCGGTCACGTCGCGCCCGCCCAGCAGCACGCGCCCCGCCGTCGGCGCCGTCAGCCCCGCGATGACCCGCAGCAGCGTGGTCTTGCCGCAGCCGCTGGGGCCCAACAGGAAGAAGAACTCCTCCGGCTCGATGGCCAGGCTCACGTCGTCCACGGCCCGCACGGCCGACCGCCCCGCGCCGAAGCTCTTCGTGATCCGCTCAAGCTCTATCCGTTTCATCGTCCGTTCTCTCTCATCTTCCCTCTGTCCCTCTGCGCCTCTGGGTCGCCTCTTCTCACGCTCGGAAAATGGCCCCCAGCCTCCTTCCCAGCAGCGCCCCCGCCACGGCGAACGTCCCGCCGAGCATGGCCATGCCGTACACGCCCAGCGCCGAGGCGATGTTGGCCGCGTCCACGTTGCCCGAGGCCGCCTGCCTGTAGATTTCCTTCGTGATCGGGTAGTGCGCCTGGAGCTGGGCGAGGATGAGCGAATCGCTGACCTCCAGCATGGCGAACGCGAACGTCAGCACGCCGCCGGCGATCACGTTGGCCGCCACCAGAGGCAGCGTGATCCGCACCGCCGCCCCCAGCCGGCTCGCCCCGAACGCCCGCCCCGCCTCCTCCAGCGCCTCGGGCACCTGCTCCAGCCCGGCCGACACGCCCCGCACCACGAACGGCAGCCGGCGCACCGCGTAGGCGATCACCAGGATCACGAAGGGGTTGCGCATCGGGCCGATCGCCTCCAGCGGGCTGCCCCTGGCGGTCATGGCGACGTAGCCGGCGGCCAGGATCAGCCCCGGCACGGCCAGCGGCAGCATCGCCAGCCCGTCCAGCGCCGTCCGCCCGCGGATGCGCCCGCGGACCAGCAGCCAGGCCAGCACGCCCCCCAGCAGCAGGTCCACCACCGTGCTGCTGCCGGCGTACATCAGGCTGTTGCGGATCGAATGGTACGTGTCGCTCCGCGTCACCACGAACCACAGGTGCTCCAGCGTGTAACGGCTCGGCAGGACGGTGTTGACCCAGCGGCCCGACACCGCCGTCAGGACCACGCCCACGTGCGGCAGCAGGGCCAGCGCGATCACCGAGCCGAACAGCGCCCACGCCCCCAGCGTGCCGAGCGGGCCGAGGCGGCGCGTCTCGGCCGCGACGGTGGCCTTCGACGCCTGCGCCGCCCCGCCGCGCCCGAAGACGAACTTGCTAAGCACGTACAGCCCGACGGCGGCCGACAGCATCACCAGCACGAGGCTGTAGGTGCGCGGGCTGACGTCGGCCTGGGCCAGCTCCTTGAAAACGGTGACGGGGACGACTTCCTCGTAGCCCAGCAGCAGTGGCGTGCCGATGTCGGTCAGCGCCCAGATGAACACGATGGTGGCCCCGGCGAACAGCCCCGGGCGCATCAGCGGCAGCGTGACGCGCACGAAAGCCCGCAGCGGCGAGGCGCCCAGGTTCCGCGCCGCCTGCACGTACGCCGGGTCCACGTTCGCCAGGGCGGCCGAGGCGTTCAGATACAGGATCGGAAACAGGTGCAGCACCTGGAGAACCACCACGCCGGCGAAGCCCGTGCCGAACCAGTCCGGCGGCGGCCCCGCCGACGGATCGATCAGCCCCACCTTCGCCAGCAGCAGGTTCAGCGCGCCGTAGGGCACCAGCAGCCGCCGCATCGACAGCGCCCCGACGAACGGCGGCAAGATCAGCGGCACCAGCAGCAGCCCGCCCAGCAGCCCCGCGCCGGCGAAGCGGCAGCGCGTGCGCACGGCCGCCAGCGGCACGGCCACCAGCAGGCACGCCGCCGTGGTGCAGGCCGCCAGGGCCAGGCCGTTGAGCATCTGGGCGAGCAGGATCTCGTTGCCCGCGACGCGCCGCAGCCAGTACAGGCTCGCTCGCCCCTCGTGCACGAAGCCCGCACCGACGACCAGGCCGATCGGCGTCAGCAGGAACGCCGCCAGGGCGGCCGCGATGAGAGCGGCCAGGACGTAGGCGCCCCACCGCCGCGGCTCCCGCGCCGCCGCGAGCATCGGTCGAACCTTCCCCTGTGGCGCGCTCATCGGGCCACCCGCCTGTACTTGTCGCGGAAGAACCGCTGCCAGCCGGTGACGGTCCGCTCCGCCGCCGTCGGATCGCGCAGCAGACCCGCCACGCGGCGCAGGCCTTCCACCGTGGCCACGTCCTCCGGCAGCTTGTTGAAGTCGGCCACCCTGGCCGGCGGGAAGCCGGTCTCGATCAGCCGCCTGCGGGCGGCCTGCAGGTGCGTCAGGTTGTCGGCCGCCGCCGCGCGGACGAGCTGGCGCAGCACACCCAGGCGCAGCGAGAGCATGGCCGTGTCGAGGCGCATCTCGCTTCCGGCGGCGTAGGGATCGACGATCCAAGGCAGCATTCGCCCGGCGTAGTGCTCGTAGACGTCGCGGCGGATGGGCTGGCGCCCCAGCTCGCTGCGGGCGGGCCCGTCGTCCGCCCCGGCCGGCAGCGCCCACAGCGCCTGGCCCGCCCGCGACAGCACGAAGTCCACGAACCGCTGGGCGAGCCGCGGGTGCGGCGGGTTGCGCAGGATCGCGATCGGGTCGGGGTTGAACGCCGTCTGCCCCTTCGGGCTGACGTACACCATCGCCTCGGGCGCCTCGGCCACGCGCATCGCCCCGTAGAAGTCGATGCACGTGGCGATGGGCGTCTCGCCCAGCAGCGGGCCGTTGGCGGCCTGCCCGGCGCTGTCCGCCAGCCGCCGCGCGTTGCCCAGGATCGCCAGCAGCCGCGCCCAGCCCGCCGGCCAGTTCGGCGCCGACTGCACGATCATCTCGTAGCTCGTCGCGGCCGAGCCGGACTGCGTCGGGTCGGCCAGCAGCACCTGCCCGAAGCATTCCGGGCGTCCCAGGTCCTGCCACTGCCGCGGCGGGGGAATCTTCGCCCACTCGATGAGCATGCGGTTGTAGAGGAAGCCGAAGCCGCTGACGGCCGAGCCGCACCACAGGCCGTTGGCGTCGTACATCTCCACGCCGCCGAGGACGCGCGGCACGTTGTCGCGATACTCCGGCGGAACGCGCATGGGCGTCAGGAGCTTCTCGCCGGCCATCTTGCGGAAGTTGTAATCGCCGCCGCCCCAGACCACGTCCAGCTCCGACGTGCTCGACCGCGCGTAGACGTTGCGGAGGTACTGGAGGATCGACGTGCTGCCGCCGCCCACGTCGCGCCAGTCGATGCGGACCTTCTGGCCGAACTCGGAGGCGTGGTGAAGGCTGAACGCCCGCTCGAACTCGTCGCAGATGTTCTGATTGTTCGGCGTGATGGCCGACAGGCGCAGCGTGGGCAGCTCGGCCAGCGCCCGCCCGAACCGCTGGCGCACGAGGCGGTCGGTCTGCTCGACGCGCGGATCGGCCGGGGCCGCGCCCTTGCCCGCGCAGCCGGCGCCCGCCATGGCCAGGCACACCGCCAGCCCCGCCCAACCTGTCACCGCGCTTCGCCGCATCGCTCTGCCGCAATAGGCTACCAGCTAGCGGCTCGTACCTTCCAGCGGCATCGGCCGCGACGAAGCGTGGCCCCCCACTGACGGCCACGACGAAGCGTGGCCCTCCACTGACGCGCCACGAAGAAGTGCGGCCCTTCGCCTCCGACCAATTGCCCGCAATGATCAGCCCGCACCCGGTCAGCAGTCGGCCAAGCCCTGCTGCCAGCGCCGAGCGTCGCCTACTTGTCCACGGCCGGCGGAGGCGCCATTCGCTGCGACACCGGGAACATGGACACGCGGAATTTGGTGCAGCCGTAGGGAACCAGCGAGATCTTCTCTGCGGCGCCGGCGGCCACGGGCGCCGCGGGCAGCGGCTCTTTCATCGACGGCTTCCAGCCGAACGCCACGCCGCGGGCGCGCAGCTTCAGCGGCGCGTCCAATGGCCAGTCCCACCTGACCGGCATCGCCGTGCGCTCGACGGTGATCTGGTCGGCCGCGGCATCCAGGGCGTAGTTCCACCGGGCCGCCGGGTCGGGCGTGTTGGGGCCCTTGTCGGCAATCGGCAGCGAGAATAGCAGCGGCCCGTAGCTGACGGTCGCGTAGGGGGCCGCCGGCTTGCAGTTCTTGTCCTTGCCGGTGGCCACCTCGACGGACATGGGGAACCGAAGGCTGATCGTCTCGCCGTCCTTCCAGGTCCGCCGGATGCGGACGAAGCCCTTCTCGTCGGCCCTGGCCTCGACCGGCGCGCCGTTGACAGCCACCGCCGGCTTCTTGCACCAGCCGGGCACGCGGAACAGCAGCGGAAACTCCACCACACGCTGGGGCTTGACGGCGATCTCGATCGTCTCGTTGAACGGGTAGTCGGTGCGGCAGACCATCTCGACCGGCACGCCGTCGCCGGCCAGGGCCGAGACCTTGCATGGCCCGTAGGCGGTGAAGGCCAGGCCGTTGTCGTAGGTGGCCATCCACATGTGCGTCACGTAGTAGGGCAGCGGACGGTTGAGGGCCGCGGAACAGCACAACGGGCCGTGGGTCCTGGAATAGGTGCACTGGCGGGGTCCGGGCAGCGACCGGTCGGCCATCCGGTTGGGCGACTGGAAGTAGACGTGGCCGGTCTTGAAGTCCCGCGTGACCATGGCCGGGGCGGCGTTGAAGAACGCCCGCTCGATCTGGTCGACAGTCGCGCCGTCGCCGCCGATCGTCAGCAACAGCAGCTTGGACCACAGGTGCCCCGCGACGTTGCAGGTCTCCGTCGAGCGGAACGCGCCGGTCGGCCCCCAGTGCTCATCCGAGACGATGATGCCGAAGGGCTGCATCGAATCGCGCTCGACCAGCCGGTGCCAGGCGACGGCCGCGTCGAGGAACTCGCGCTTGCCCGTCCACAAATACCCGATCGCCCACGGCGCGGTGCTCTCAAGGAAATGCACGCCGTGGTCCCTGCCCGGTCCGGCGGCCGGCGGCTTGCGGCGATAGGGATTGGTCGGCCAGCGGCGCTTGTCATCGCCGGGCTGAGTGAACAGCGCCGTGAGCGCCTCCTTGATCTTGGCGTCGCCCGTCCGGCGATAGGCCTCAAAGGCCGGCCAGACGTTGGACAGTCCCCACCCCAGCCGTACCCAGTCCGGGCTGCCGGTGTAGGCGTGCTCCAGCGCCTTGACGCCCCGCGGGTCCTTCGACGCGGCCACGTAGGCCGCCAGCGACCGGCCGAAGAGGCCGTTGGCCCAGAACGGCCACTCGTTGTCGCGGTAGTGGCGCCCCTCGGCGTACTTCATGTCGTCGGCGCTGTTGCGGTCGAGCCACCAGAGGAACGAGATGGCCTTGTCGTTCATGTTGGCCACCACCGGCTCCAACCTGGCCTTGGCCTTCTCGATCAGCGATTCGTCGTGCAGGGCATAGGCCAGACGCACCAGGCCGTCGAACCAGTAGCCGCCGCCCTCGTAGGGCCAGCCGCCCGCCGGCCAGAACAGCCTGTCGCCGGTCATCTTGTAGTCGGCGGCCCAGGCCTGCTTGAAGGCGACGTGGTACTCATCCATGTGTCCGGTGTAGCCGTCCCGTGCCGCCAGGCACCAGTCGCGCAGCCACCCCTGCGGCTCGACCGCCCCCGGAGGCAGCGGAAGGAAGGCCGGCCGCGTGGGCGGCTCGAACGGCCGCGCGTAGTTCACCGACGAAGGTTGTGACACGATGGGTTTCTCCGCGGGTTTGGCCGACGACTCGGCAGCCTGCGCGCCGAAGGCCCACAGCACAACGATGGTGACCGTTGCCGCCATCGGTCCTTGTCCGATGTTCTCTCTCATGTCCCTGACCTTCCCTGTGGTTCCAACCGTTCACGGGCCTGGTGGTTCCGTCTCGCCTGCCGGAAGGCCGTGATCGCAGATGGACTTGCTCGATCTATCCCGGTTGCGTGTCTGGCCGCAATCCAGTCCTTTGGCAGCGTGAAAGGATACACACCGGCAGTGGGTAACTTCCGTCGGCGGGGGCCAATATGATAGAAGGTCGAGATATGGCAAACGCGGGAGCTTCACATCGCGCCATCGCCCTGGCGGCGCAGGCGCTGTTGCCCGCAGCGCTGCTGGCGGCGTCGGCCGCGGCGGCAGGGCCCGCGCCCGGCGACGAGACCCACTGGGCCCTGCTTTCCGACGGCAGCGAGGTGGCGGGCAACTGGCGCGACCTGCGCGACTGGGATGAGCGCCGGAAGCTGCCCGCCCTCGGCGGCAAGTGGCTGCTCGACCGGGCCAACCACGTCCGCCTGCTTCGCGACATGACGGCGCGGCCGCGACTGGACGGCCCGGCCGTCTTCTTCGCCAACGGCGACGTGCTGCCGGGCAGGGTGATCGGCTGGTATGCCGCCGACTCCTCGGCCGCCCTGCCGGCGCGCCTGGCGGTCATGCCCGCCGATCCCATCGCCACCCGCGCCGCGTACGGCAGCGAGGCCGAGCGCCGCCACAAGGGCGCCCTGGCCGTGCGGGCCGACTGCGTCAGCCGGATCGTCCTCGGCCGCCGCCGCCCCGAAATGCTCGAGGGCGGCGCGCTGTTCTTCGCGGACGGGCGGCGGCGGTCGGTGACGGCCGTGCGCTGGATGAACGACGGCGTGCGCGCGCTGGCTGAGGAGGGCGTGGTCGCCGCCCGGTTCGCCGAGCTGGCGGAGGTGCAGGTGCCGGGGCTGGACGTGACCGCGGCGGTGCTGGCGGACTCGGCCGCGCCGTCCGTCGGCGAGGACGGCTGGCTGTGCCGCGCCGAGACCGCCGAGGGCGCCGTGCTCACCTTCGCCCAGGCGCTGTGCGAGGAGCGTCGCGGGCGCTACGGCAGCCGCGACACCGCCGTGCACCGCGTCCGCCCCACCTGGGCGCTGTCGCCGCTGGACGTGCCCGACGCGGCCATGGCCGTGCGGAGCTGGCGCAAGGCGACGGAGGTCCCCCTGTCGCTCCTGCCGGCGGAGACGCTGGCGCAGAAGAGCTTCACCGGCTTCGTCTGGCCGTGGCGGCGCAACCGCAGCATCCGCGGACAGACGCTCCAGGCCGGCCCCTATTCCAGCGACCTGGGCGTCGGCACGCACTCCTACAGCGAGGTGGCCTTCGCCCTGCCGCCCGGGGCGAGGCAGTTCACGTGCCTGGTGGGGCTGGACGCCGCCGTCGGCACCGGCGGCTGCGTGCGATGCCGCATCCTCCGCGACGGGCCGACCGGTCCGACGCTCTGGTCGGGCCCGACGCTGGTAGGCACGGGCAAGCCGCTGCGCGCCGGGCCGATGGACGTGACCGGCGCCGCGAAGCTCGTCCTCGTGACCGACTTCGCCCACGACGGGCGGCCCGATGGCGCCGACCCCGCCGACATCCGCGACGAGGTGGACTGGCTGCTTCCGCTGGTGACGGTGGACGGGCGGTCGCTGGCGGCCGCCCGCGCCGACGCGGGCCGATGGGTGCCCGCGCTGGACGGCTGGAAGCTCACCGGCGGCAAGGCGAGCGACGTGCGCCTGGGGGTGGTGCGGCTGTCGAGCTACGAGTGGGTCACGACGCTGGACGTGCCGCCCGGCGGGCTGGCGTTCTCGCGGCGCGTGCGCCCCTCCGTGGCCGCGGCGCTGCTCGACGCCGACGCGACGGGCGCGATGGACGGCAACTCGCAGGTGGTGGAGCTGCTGGTGGACGGCCGGGCGGTCGAGCCCGCCTGGGGCGGCGCGGGGCCCATCCGCACGCGCGACCGCGGGCGCGGGCAGAGCAACTGGCGCCGCTGGTCGCTGCAGGACCACTTCGGACGCGAGGTGGTGCTGACGATGCGCCTGCGGCCTGACGAGCGCGACCGCGGCGGGCGCGGGCTGGTGTGGCGCGGCCTGGCCGTCCTGCCGCAGGTGGAGGGGCTGGGAAGCGACGGCAGGCTGCTGGTGCCCGACGTGCCGCTGGTGAAGGCCAGACCGATCGAGGTCGTGTGGTTTCCGCAGACCGACGGGCGCCGCCGCAAGCCCACCGAGCCGCCCGCTCCCGCCACGGCGGCCGTGTGGGGCCTCAACCTGCCCAACTCTTACGTCGTCAGCTCCGGGCTGACGATGACCTTCGAGCTGGCGGCACAGTGGCGGCGTTTCGTGGCCGTCGTCGGCAGCGAGAACCGCCACCACCGCGGGCCGTTCGTCGTCGGCATCGACGGCAAGGAGCGATGGCGCAGCGACGACGAGACCCTGCGCTGCGGACGCTGCCAGCAGGTGGACGTGCCCATCCCGCCGGGCGCCAAGACGATCACCCTCCAGGTCGTCCACGACATGACCAGCGGCGTGTGGGGGCAGGCAGGGTTCGTCACCGGCGCCGGGCACTGACGCGCCGCAGGCGCGGCGCGGGCAGCGCCGTGCCACGACGATCAACTGGGACCGACCCGCTGAAGCGCGTCGGCCGGCACGTCGACCAGCACGTTCACCGGCCCGTCGGCGGCGCTGCGAACCTGCATGGTCGCGCGAAACACGCCGCGGGCAACGGTGCAGCCGGGCTGACCATCCTCACGCTCCGCCGACAGCAGCCGCTCCAGCTCGCCGGCGAACAGCTCGTAGAGCTGGTTGGCCTCTTCGGGACGGGCGGCGGCGATGAAGTCCGGCCGGCGGCCCTTCCGCGTGTCGGCCATGAGCGTGAAGTTGGAAATGACCAGGACGCCCCCCCGAGCGTCCCGGACGGAAAGATTGATCTTGCCCGCCTCGTCCTCGAAGAGCCGGATGTGGGCGAGCTTCTCGGCCAGCCGGCGGGCGTCGGCCTCGCCGTCGCCGCTGCCCACCCCCACGTACACCAGCAGCCCGCGGCCGATGCGCCCGACGATCCGGCCGTCCACCTCCACCTCCGCCCACGCGACGCGCTGGACGAGGGCCCTCATGGCCGGCCCTCCCGGCCGCGGTGGGCGCGGGCGACGCGCTCGGCGATCTCGGCGACGCGGCGGCGCAGCTCGCCCGGCCGGCGCACCTCCACCTGGTCGCCGTAGCCGAGCACCCACCAGAGGATCTCGCCCAGCCCGTCGACGGTGACTTGGAACTCGATGGAGCCGTCGTCGTTCCACTCGACGCGCTGGCTGGGGTGCCAGCGGACCTCGGCGACGTTGCCGGCCACCTTCGGCGCGAAATGCAGATGCACCTCGTGGAGCTTGCCTTCGGGGATCATGCTCCAGGCGGCGCCGAAGTAGCGGTCCAGGTCGACGTTGCGGGGGCGCTCGAAGACGCGCGGCAGCACCGTCAGGCGCCGGATGCGCCCCAGCTTGAACGTCCGCACCGACCGGTGATTCCGCGACCAGGCCAGCAGGTACCACGCCCGCCCGCAGAACACCAGCCGAAGCGGGTAGACCACCGTGGTGATCTGCCCGCGCTCGGCGAAGCTGATGTAGACCAGCCGGCAGACCTTGTGCTCGGCGACGGCGGCGGCCAGGCGGTGGAACGTCTCGTCCAGCCCGTCGTGGCGGCTGGTCGGACCGAGCCGCACGTGCAGCCGCTCCAGCACGCTGCCGACGTGCCGGCGGATGCTCTGCGGCAGGGAGCTTTCGATCTTGGCGGCCGCCTCCGCGGCGTGGGCCAGCAGCGGCAGGCGCCCGGGGTCCTTCAGCCGCCCGGCCAGCATGAGGACCGCCAGCGCCTCGGTGAGCGTGAGGTTGATCGGCGGCAGGAAGAAGTGCGGGCTGATGCGGTAGCCCGCCCCGCCCGGCTCGCTGTAGTACGGAATGTGCGCCATCTCCAGCATGTTCAGGTCGCGGAACACCGTCCGCCGGCTGACCTCCAGCTCGCTCGCCAGCTCGCTGGCCGTTCGCCCGCGCCCGCTCTGGAGCAGCGTGATCAGCCGCAGCAGCCTGTAGACTCTACTGACGCTCACGTCGCAGTCTCCGCGGAAGCATGGTGCATGTACGTGACAGCGTTATGTCACCACCTGCGAGAAATATCAGGCGGGCGGCAAGGGTCCCGACCGCGGGGCGCGTCGGGCGCAGGCGGCGGGGGGCCGTCAGGGCGCGGGTTGGCTCGTCGCCGCGGAGCGCATCGCCTCGGCCAGGCTGTCCAGGTCGGTCTGGACGCCCTGCATGCGGAGGGCGGTGCCGGTGGCGCGGGCCAGGCCGGCCAGGGCGGCATTGTAGTCCACGGTGGCCTGGAGCTCCGCCTGCCGCGAGCTGGCAAGCGTCTCCTGTGCGGCCAGAAGGGTGCGGGTGAACTCGGGGCTCTTATCGACGATTTCCCAGCGGGCCTTCAGGCCGGTGAGCTGGTCGCGCGAGGCGCTGACGGCGTCGCGCTGGGCGAGCAGCTCCTGGAAGGAAAACTCCACCTGGCGGTACTGGTTGTTGACGGCCTGGGCGACCTGGTCGGCGAGGTTCTGCACGGTGGCGATGCTCTTGCTGTGCTCGAAGAGCCGCTGGCGCAGCACGGCGAGCCGCTCGCGGTTGCCGATGGGGTACTCGAAGCTCAGCGCCACGCTGTAGCTGGCGTAGTCGGCGTCAAGCAGCATCTCGTTGGCGCTGTCGGCATGCTTCGTCAGGCCCTGCAGGCCGGCGGAGGCCTTCAGGTCCAGCCGAGGCAGCGTCTGGTTACGGGCGACGTCGATGTTGACGCCGGCGACGGCGACGGCCAGGCGGGCCTGCGCCAGCACGGGGTTGTGGCGCAGGGCGAGCAGGAGCTGCTCGCCCGGGTCGATCTGGACGAGCTTTTCGGCCAGCGGGGTGGTGGGGACGATCTCGACGCGGGCGGTGAGGTTGGCCTGCGGGTCGTCCAGCAGGCGGGTGAGGGCGTCCTGGGCGTCGAGGATGGCCCTCCGTGCGACGATGAGGGCGGCCTCGCGGATCTTGACGGACGCCTCGGCCTGCTTGATGACGACCAGGGCGGCGTCGCCGCGGCGGCGCCCGTAGACGGTGCGGTACGTCAGGACGGTATTGGCCAGCAGTTCCTTCTGGATGAGGTAGTTGAGCCGGGCCTGCTCCAGCGCCCAGTAGGCCTGCACCACCTGGGTGAGGATCTCCTCGACCTTGTCGCGGAAGGCCTGATCGGAGACCTTCTTGTTGATCCGGGCGATGCGGAGCTGGGCGAGGTTGACCATCGGCCCGGCGTCGCGCAGGAGCGGCTGGGCGACCTGGAGGATCAGCGTCGGCTGGTAGTAGGTGTGCATCGTGGTGAAGAACTGCGAGTTGTCCCACGTGCGGGTCATCGCCCACTCCAGCGACCAGTCGGCGCCGCAGACGGTGTGCTGCTTGACGCCCAGGTTCCAGCTCCGCACCTTCGTCTCGTCGCCGTAGACGGCGTTGGTGGGCCTGTTGTGCTGCTTGGAGGTGCCGATGCCGCCGTAGATCGCGGCGTCGAACGCGGCCGCCGCCTGCACCATCTGCTCGCGGGCGACGGCCGGATCGAAGCTCACCACCCGGATGTCGCTGTTGCTGGCCAGGGCGCGCTGGACGGCCTCGGCCAGCGTGATGGGCAGCACGGCGGTGGCCTTGGCGGAGTAGACCGGCGGCCCGCCGTCGGCGCCGCGGCGCACCAGCTCCACCGGCTCCATGTCCTGCGGGCGGAGCTTGTCGGCGTCGAGGCGGTATTCGCCGGGGACCTCGTCCATACTCTTGACCTGGACGGTGCGCAGCTCGAACTCCAGCTCATCGGCCGGCTCAGCCGTCAGGGCGCCGGTCTTGGCGTTGCGGGTGAAGGTCCTCACCACGCGGACCAGGCGGACGGTCATGCGCCCCTGCTCGTCGCGGTAGGGCTTGCCGTCGGGGGCGGTCACGGCGCGGTGGGCCAGGGCCGCGCGCACCTCGCCGGTCACGACGATGGGCGTGGTCTTGAGCGCCGGGCCGGCGACCGTCCGGACGGGCTGGAGGGGCTCCAGCCCCTGCTCGCCCGCGCGCTGCTGGGGGCCGCGTGCGGCCAGGGCCTCCTGGTAGCGAGTGAGCTGGTTGACGTCCATGCGTCCCGGGCGGACGTAGCAGCCCGGCGCGGCCCCGGCGGCCAGGACCGCCAGCAGGAGCGGAATCGGTTTGGCATCCATTGTGAGGACCTCGGCAGACGGCGGCGAGCGGCGGCCTTGCCGCCACGCGACATCTTATAGATGTCGGCTCGCCGCAAGTCAAACCTGCACATTTGCATTTGGCTTGCCGATGGCGAATAATCGCCCCGTCCGGCGGCGCGGAAGCAAGGACGGCCCATGAGCGACATCGACAAGGTCTTCCGGGCGCACGACGTCCGGGGCGTCTACGGCGAGGAGATCGACGAGGACCTGGCCTGGAAGGTCGGGCACGCCGCCGCCCAGTTCCTTCGCAGCCTGCTGACCGGCTACGACCGCGGGCAGGCCGCCAGCAACCGCGTGGTCGTCGGGCGCGACGCCCGCCCGCACGGGGCGGCCCTCATGGACGCCATGATCGACGGCGTGACCGCCTCCGGCGCCGGGTGCGTGGACATCGGCGTCGTCGATACCCCCATGGTGTACTTCGCCGTCAACCACCTGGGCACCTGCGGGGGCGTGCAGATCACCGCCTCCGCCGACGGGCCCGAGTGGACCGGCTTCAAGGTCGCCGGCTTCCGGGCGCGCCCCGTCAGCGGGCTGACCGGGCTGAACGAGGTCCGCCACATCGTGCGCTCCCTGCGGCGGATGCCGGTGTCGGCATCCACGGCGCCGGTCTTCCAGACCGACCTGTGGAAGGACTACCGCCGGCACGTACAGCGGTTCCTCAAGCTCCTCCGCCCGCTGCGGCTGGTCGTGGACGCCTCCAACGCCGTCGGCGCCCGCATGGCAACGGCGGTGTTCGGCGACACCGAGGGCCTGGAGCTGGCCGTCCTGAACGCCGACCCCGCGGCCGAGACGCCCGCGCACCCGCCCGAGCCGCTGGACGACGCGAACCTGGCCGGGCTGAGCCAGGCCGTCGTGCGGCGGCGCGCGGACCTGGGAATCTGCCTTGACGGCGACGCCGACCGGTGCGTGTTCGTGGACGAGCGCGGGCAGATCGTCCGGGGCGACCGGATGACGGCGCTTCTGGCGCGACAGGTGCTCGCGGAAAGCCCCGGCGGGGTGATCGTCTACGACCTGCGCTCGTCGCGCGTGGTGGCCGAGGAAATCCGCGCCGCCGGCGGCGTGCCGCGCCGCGAGCGCGCCGGGCACGTGGCCATCAAGAAGGCCATGACCGACGGGCACGGCGTGTTCGGCGGCGAGAGCACCGGGCGGTTCTACTTCCGCGACAACTTCAACGCCGACAGCGCCGCGGTGGCCCTGGCGGCGGCGGCCACGCTGGTCTCGTCGGCCGAGCGGCCCCTCAGCGAGCTGGTCGCGCCCCTGCTGCGCTACGCCCACAGCGGCGAGCTGGCGTTCGCGGTGGCGGACAAGTCGGCCGCGATGGAGGCCCTGGCCGGGGCGTTCCGCGGGGCGGAGGTGGAGCGAGCCGACGGGCTGACGTGCCGCTGGGACGACTGGTGGTTCCACGCCCGCCCCGCGCCGGAGGAGGACGCGCTGTACGTGACGGTGGAGGCATCCGACCGCGCCGCCCTCGACCACCGCCTCCGCGCCATCCGGCGCGCCCTGGGTTGAGCCGCGATCCCTCCGCGCCCACCGGGCGCGCCGCTTGCGGTTCGCACGAGCCTTCGCACCCGCTCGCCTACGTCTTGTTCAGTTGCCCCAGCGCTGCGGCGATCCGCTCCATGACGGTCTTCGCCTGGCTGGTCGGGTCGATCTTGAGGGCCTTCTCGGCCGCCTCCTTGGCGCCCAGGAGCTTGTCCCTGCTGCCTTCGGCCTTGCCCGCCAGGTAGCGCATCATCGCGCACTTGGCCCATGCGTCGGCGCTGTCGGGCTCGACGAGCGTGACGTTCTCGATGGCGCCCACCGCCCGGGCGTAGTCGCGCTTCATCCGGTAGATGGCGGCCATCGCCTCGTAGGCGTTCGGCTGGTAGGGGTTGATGTGCGTGATCTCCACGAAGTAGTTCAGGGCCTCGTCGTGGCGCCCCAGCGAGCGGAGGATCTCGGCCACCTGGCGGGCGTACTGCGGGTCCTTCATCGTGTGCTGGTGGAGGTGGATGAGGTTGGGCAGGGCCATTTCGGGCCGGCCGAGCAGGATGTAGATCTTGGCCAGCTCGTCGTAGCTGAACTGGTCGAGGGGCTGACGCTGCTGGAGCAGTTCCAGCGCGGCAATGGCCTGCGCCCACTGCTTGGTGGCGATGTAGCACTGGGCCAGGACGCGCGGGGCAAGGCTGGTGGTGTGGTCGTGCCTCTCCAGGCGGCGGGCAAGGGCGATGGCCTCGTCGTAGTCCTTCTTGCGGACCAGCAGGCTGGACAGGACGGCCAGGGCCTTGGTGCTGTTGGGGTCGAGCTCCAGGGCCTTCCGCGCGGCGTTCTCGGCGGCGTCGGCCTGGCGGGCGTAGTACAGGGCCACGGCGTAGGTCGCCTGGGCGTTGGGATCGTCGCCGCTCTGGCGGGCCTTCTTGGACCACTCGGCCGGGTCTGGCGGCGGGTCGGGGTTGAAGCCCCACTTGCGGACGGTGGCGGCGGCCCACTTGCGCAGGCCGTCGTCGAAGCGCTTCTCGTTGACGCCGAGGACCCTGGTGAAGACCTCCGCCTGCGTCAGCCCGTCGCGGAAGCCCTTGAGCATCCGCGCGACGGTCTCGAAGCCCTTCGTCTCGATGATGTGCTCCAGGATCCATTCCGCCTGGGCGTAGGCCAGCCCCCTCTCGCCCTGGCGGCGCGGGCGGATGAAGCTCCAGTCCAGCTCCCTGACCGGCAGCAGCTTGTTGTCGCGCGTGGCCTCCACCAGCATCTGGACGTACTTGTAGTTCCGCTTGTCCGGCTGCTCCCAGACGGCGCAGGCCTCGGTCAACCAGTGGGGGATGCGGTTTCCCGTGGCCGTCAGCGTGACGGTGTGGGTGTACTCATGGCGCAGGACGGTGGCCCAGTTGTGCGTGCCGAACTGGCTGCGCTCCGTGTTCGGCGCGCACAGGGCGATGACGCGCCCCGTGCACGCCCCGACCGTGCCGATCCACCCGCGCCCCGTGATCCGCACGGAGAAGTCCTGGTGGAACGGGAAGAACTCGATGATCGTCTTGCGCGGCGGCTCGAAGGAGAAGTCCTTCACGATCTCCGGGTAGATGCTCTCCATGTACGCCGCCACCTGCTCCAGCAGAACCGCGTCGTGCTTGCCGTCCACCTTGATGATGAAGTGCGGCGTCTCCTTCACCGCGTACTTCTGCATCTTCTCCAGCAGGTTCAGGTAGTTGACCACGTCGGCGCGGTAGTCGTCCAGGTCGTGGGCTCGCTTCAGCACCTCGTAGGCCTTGTCCTCGTCGCCCGTCTGCATGTACATCCGGCCCAGGCCCGTCACCGGCTCGGCCAGCTCCGGCGCCAGGTCCATCGCCTCGCGGTAGAAGCGCTCGGCCTTCTCGAATTGCCGCCCCGCCGACAGCCACTCCGCGATCGTCACCGGCAGGCCCGCGTAGGAGGCGTTGACCTTCCTGGCGCGCTCGACGTACGGGGCGGCTTTGGCGTCGTCGAGCTTGCGGTAGTGGACGGCCGCCATCATGCTGAGGGCCTCGAGGTGGTTGGGGTTGTAGGCGAGGACCTTCTCGACGATGGCGGGCACGTCGTCGTACTTGCGCCACTGCATGAGGCAGGCGGCCTTGAGCAGCAGGGCGTCGGCGCAGTTGGGGTTGATCCGCAGGGCATTCTCGACGGTGGACAAGCAAGCCTCGAAGTTCCACTCGCCCAGGGCGATGGCGGCCTTGCCCACGTGCACGTCGGGGATATTGGGGTTGACCTTGGCGGCCAGGTCGAATTCCGCGTTGGCGTTCTTCGGGCGGTACTTGGTAAGCAGGAACATGCCCGCCGCGACGTTGGCCGGCCAGTAGCCCTTGTCCACGCTGAGATAGGCTTCCTGGAAGTAATTGTGCAGGATGTTGGCGGCCTGCTCGCTGGCGCGCTGACCGGTCAGGACCGCGTAGCGGTCCATGATGCGCCCCAGGTCAACCAGGACGGCCGCGTCACGCTTGTAGGAGTCGCCCTCCAGCACCGCCGACATCGACTTGTAGACCTCGACGGCCTCCTTCTTGCGCCCGACGGTCTCCAGCAGCAGGCCGTTCTGGAGGATCGCCGCCGCCCACGTCGCCCGCATCGCGCGGGCCTTCGCGGCGTGCTTCAGCGCCTCGTCGTACCGGCCGACCGTGTTCAGCGCCTCGGCCATCGCCAGGTGCCAGGCGGGGCTGTCGGCGGCGTCGCCCTCCACGTCGCGCAGGGCCTTGAGCGCCTCGGCGTACTTGCCCACCATCCCCTGCGCGCGGGCCAGCCCCACCGCCGCGCCCACACGCAGCGACTTGGCGCTCAGCAGCCTGGCGTAGCCCTTGGCCGCGTCGGCGTAACGACCGGCCATGTGGAGCTTCTCGCAGTCGTCCAGCGTGTCGGCCTTGCCCGGCACCGCCGCCGACGTGCCCGTCTCCACGCGAGTCAGGCGAATCCAGCCCGCCGAGGGCGGGAAGCACGGGTTGGAGAAGTGGCCCTCGATCTGGTGGCGGCCGTCGGCGGAAGCGGTGAACGTGGCCTTCTCGATCGTCTTGATCTTGTCCCTGCACACGTCGGAGAAGTAGAAGCTGATGCGGAAGGCGTTGGCCTTCGTCGGCTGCTTGGGATCGTCGAAGGATGTCTGTCCCTTCTTCTGGAACGGATGCGTGCCCATTCGGCCGCCAAGCACGGCCCCGTCGGGGCCGATCAGCAGTTCCACGTCCATGTTCTGGAACTGCGTCTTGCCGACCCACTTGCCGGCGAAGTCGGCGAACGGCGAGGCCGGAGCCGTCGTCGTGGTGGGAGCCCCCCTGGCCGCCGCGGGCAGCTTCTTGACGATCACGCCGCCGGGGGCTCCGCGGACCACTCCGCCCACCTGGGCCGGCGCCGGCGAGACCGCCAGGAGCACCGAGAGCACCATCGCCGCCACAGCGGCCGGGAATCTGTCGTCGCGAACCATCGGACGTTCACCTCGCTGCTGTGCGCCGCCCCCCGGCGGCGCAGACCACTTCCATATCGTACACCTTCCGCAGTTCCTAACGAAGGCGGACCGGCCCCTATTGCCGCCGAACACCCCGTCGCTACAGGTACGCCCCGTGCTCGACGAGCCTGCGGCGGATCTCCACGCCGTCCAGGTCGGCGGGGCGGCAGCCGCGCCGGGCCGCCATCGCCGCCCCCACCCCCGCCGCCTGACCCACGCTGCACGCCGGCGGCATCACCCGCATCGAGCTGTGCACCGCGTGGTCGACCGAGATCGGCCGCCCGCCCACCAGCAGGTTGTCGGCCCCCTGCGGCACGATGCAGCCGTAGGGAATCTCGTACCACTCGCCGTCGGGCAGGCGCAGGTGCTCGGTGCCGCCGCCGTCGGGGTTGTGGATGTCGATGGGGTAGTGCACGCGGGCGACGGCGTCGGGGAACTTGCGGCAGGCGACGAAGTCCTCCCGCGCCAGGTACGCCCGCCCCCGCACCCGGCGGCTCTCCCGCACGCCCACGTGATGGGCGACCGAGTACAGCCAGGCGTTCTCGAAGCCGCTCACGCGCCGGCGGAAGAAGTCGAGATACTGGCGGAGCTGGCGGCGGGCCTCGACCTCCGCGTCGCTCAGCTCCGCCCCGCTCGTGCCGCTGCGGTGCACCACCCGCGTGGTGTTGAAGTGCATCACGTCCGGGCAGATCCAGCCGAACATCAGCACGTCCTCGCGGGGGCAGTCGATCTCGCCGGCGGCCTTCGCCTCCCGGTACAGCGCCGTGATCGCCGCCCGGTCCGGCATCCGCGAGGCATCCACGCCGCCCAGCTTGAAGCACAGCGTCATCGGCTGGCTGTGCCCGCTCGGCCCGCCCTGCTCGACGGGGCAGCCCGCCAGCGCCGCCAGGTCGGCGTCGCCCGTGCAGTCGACGTACTGGGCCCCCGCCGCCGCCGTGTAGCCCGACTTGCTCAGCAGCACGACCGCCTCGATACGCCCGCCCGCCGCCACCACGTCCGCCAGCCAGTGGTGATACAGCACCCGCACGCCGCCGGCCAGGCACAGGTCCTCCGCGGCGAGCATGGCGGCGTCCTTGGATATCTGCCGGTCGCCGGGGGCGCTCACCTCGGCGTCGGGCGGGCGGGCCGCCGGGCCGGACAGGTACCGCCGCATCCCCCGCAACCACTCGACGTAGACCGGGCGGTCAAGGCACCTGCCGCCGGCGTGGTTCGGCATGAACGGGTGGATCTCGCCCGACGCCGCCATGCCGCCCAGGAACCCGTACCGCTCGATGAGCAGCACGTCGGCCCCCTCGCGGGCGGCCATCACGGCGGCCCCGATGCCGCCCGGCCCGCCGCCGACCACGACCACGTCGGCCCGCCCCACCACGGGCAGGTCCCGCGAGACGCTGTACCGGACAGTCTGTTCCGAACCCATCGCCATCCTCCCGACCTTGCCCGCCGCCGCGGGAGGGGGCCACCAGGCGGTGTGCACCGTGTGTACCTTGGGACACAGGTGTGGACGCCGCCAAAAGTCGCCGTAACCGCTTTTGCAGCGTAGCCTTACATGCCAGTTGCGCTCCCGTCGGTGTGCACATTCTGTCCACCTTCCCGCAGGGAGCACACCCGGGGCGGGTTTACGTCATAAGTCGTTATTTCACAATATGTTACGCGCACAACGGCCCGCGCGGGCCTGTGTACCACACATTGTGTCGTCTGCCGCCTCCCGGCCGGCCTACGCCGCGGCCTGTTCACGCCACCGATCCACCTCCGCCGCGATCGCCGCGCGAAGGAACCACACCAGCAGGAACACCGGATACGCCAGCCCGACCGCCCCGCCGAACGCCCCGCCGATCATCCCCGCACGCATCGGCGCCGGCATCTCCGCCGACGCCTTCGATATCGCCGAGAACACCACGCCGATGTTCACCACCCCCACCACCAGCGCCAGCGCCCCATACGCCAGGTGCAGCGTTCGCCCGGCCGGGCGGCGCTTAAGCAGCGTCACCCCCGCCGCCAGCAGCAGCACCGCGAACACCACCCCGATCAGCATCGACAGCGTCTCGAACGAGCGGAACCACTCCGGCAGGTGCCGGTAGACCTCCTGCGTCTGCGGGTTGTAGGAGTTGACCAGCTTGGCGCCCGGCCCGCAGATCAGCCCCAGCCCCGCCAGCACGCACGAGATCGTTCCGATGACCGTCGGCCACACCGCCCGCTTCGGCGCCGCGGCGTAGCCGCCCGGCGGATAGACAAACGGCGGCGGCGGCGGTTGCTGTGGCTGCTGCGGCTGATAGACCGTCCTGCCGCCAAACGGCTCCTGCGATGCCATGTCGCTCTCCTCGGCGGCGTCGCCGCGACGCCACGCCGGCCAAACATACCCGCAACGCCGCTCAGCCGCAAGACTGTCGCGACGCGCGCGCGGGCTCGGCCCTTCGTGCCCGCCGACAGCCTGTGTTGCGTTCCGCCTTCCAGCTCCCAGCCGCCTGCTTCCAGCCAACGAAGACCGGATACCGAAGACCGGCTTCCGGCTCCGGGCTCCCCTCGTACTCGTACTCGTGATCGGCCGTTTCCCCTCCCGCTCGTCCTCGTCCTCGT
>Ga0172363_10001266_pt1 | contig 20330 bp, 22 predicted proteins | sample LakKivs2_kivu2a2_FD_114541 | JGI IMG/M metagenome (GOLD analysis project Ga0172363, IMG submission 114541) | Sediment microbial communities from Lake Kivu, Rwanda - Sediment s2_kivu2a2 | ecosystem: Environmental > Aquatic > Freshwater > Lake > Sediment | place: Rwanda: Western Province, Lake... | reverse complement strand
TAATTTACCAAATGCTGTTGTTAATATTATGGCTCAGTACAGACCTGAGTATCATGCACACGATTTTAGTGATATATCCAGACCTGTTGAATTTGAGGAAGTAAAAAATGTTAAAGAATATGCAGAAAAGTTAGGCATCCATATGATTTAGTATTATTTTTCTTTATGATCCACTGGGAAATCCCAAACAGATTTTTTTGATCTAATATATGTTTCTGGTTCATTTTTCTGCTGATCTTCATTTTCATTTAAGGTTAAATAAAAAAGAGCAGGCGTATCAGCTTTTCTGGGTTTTAATTGCCATAGTTCTAACTGGTTGAACACACGTTTTCTTATAATAACTGTTTTATTCCTATGATGTTTACAAGTCTCAACAATTTTATATCCCTTTTTTTCTCCCATGTGTTTATTTTTTGATATAATTGCTTTTCTCTGTTTAAAAAGAGATATCCTGTAGTTAAAATCAACTATTTTTCTTTTTACCGCGGAGAAGATTGTTTTTATAATTTTTAAAAATTTTTTACTATAAACAAGAGTTTTCTTTTTGAGTAATATAAAAAATTTTTTCAGATCATATTTCGTATTTGGTTTTATCTGCTTGTATGTCTTTTGATTGATTTTTATCTTTTTTACTGGGATAGTTGTTGGTTTTTTTTCTATGTAACTACCAAACATTTTAAGATCTTGAAATTCTTTCCCATCCAAAGTAGATCACCAAATATTTTTCAATAATTTTTTTGTGTTGTTGTTTTTAAAAAAAATTATTTTTTTATTTCGTATTCTTTTAAACTCCCGTCATCTTGCTCCTCAAACAAGGGAATCTGCTTTGGTTTTGTAAAGATATATTTATTGTCTGTGCCCATCACTAGTTCTCCTCACAAAAATACTGTAACAAATGTTGCTTTAAAAAACATGCGGAATTATTTTCAAAAAAAAATTTACTTTGACAAAAAAATAAATATATTATTTCATACCAGTAAGCATGTGTTTTCTTATTTCTTTAAAACTTTCTTTTATCCTTGTTTCTGCTTCTTTTTTAGAAATAGGATCAGATAACTCTTTTTCTCCAGTTGAGTCAACTCCTGATACTATGTATTCTCCATTTTTTTCATAGACTGCTGCTTGGTTTTTGAATGCTTTATCATAATGTAATATTGGGCCGATAAACTTCCAGCCCTTTTCTTGCATTTTTTTGTCCAATAGTTCAATATTTATTTCTTCGTTCATTATTTCTTTTGATACCTCATTTTAGTGTTTAAGATTATTAAATAGTTTCAAGGTCTTCATCTGTCCAAAATTTTATTTCTGTTCCATCTGGTAGTATTGCTATTTTTATTTTTTCACCTGTTTCAGGGTCGATACCATCTTTAAATTTGGTTCCTTTGGGAAAATCCATTTTTATATTCCCTCCAAAAACATGTTACTAGAATATTTTATTAATTAAAAAACCCATTGGAATATTGAGCTTGTTTTTCTTTGTTAAACTGTTTTAATTTTTAATATTTAAAGAAATATTGGTATATGTGAAGAAGATAATTGGAAGATACTAAATATCTCCAATGCTTCTACACAAGCAAGAAAGGAAGATACCAAATATCATCCTAGTTTGCCACATACCATATTATTATTTGTTATTGCTAATATATTAATGTATCTTGGAAAAATGTCAAAATAAGAAAGTTAAACAAGGAAAAAATATTATTTTTTGGTTTTTTCTTTTTTTCGTTTAGCAAGGTCCTCTTGGGTGTAGTACATATTACGACAACTAGGACATTTAATAGGTGATTCATCTGATTTTCTTATCCATCTATACCCACAAAACGGGCAGTTTTCCCTTCGCATTGTAAAATTACCACTCGAGGAATAAAATAATATGTATTTAAAAAAGTTATCGCTTATATTGTATTATAAAAAAAGAGGAGGGGGTGATTAATTGTCTTGTTTCCATTTAAACTCGACTTTCTTATAATGTGGTGGGATTATTTTACCATCTTTTGTTTTATGACCCTCAACTGGTTCCCATCTAATACCATATTCTCCAATCTTACTTTGCCTGTGTTTCATTTTTTTCTCTCCTTATTTCATCCTTATTGTGCTATTATATAGCACGTTAGTTTCTGTCATAAGAGGTATTTAAAATTAATGTGTTAAAATGTCAAAATGAGAAAATATTGTTTTATGTTTGTTTAAAAAAGTTCTTTTTGTTTTGAAAAGAGATATTAACGATTAGCAGATAACTATTGTTGAGCAGAAAATTAATGAAAAGTATACACTTTATATTTAGCTTATTCTTTATTCTTTCAGGAATTGTTTTATTATTATTTCATATTAGATGTCATAAAAAAGGAAAATTTCTTGTAATGCCTTGGAGGAAAGCTCTATGGGGCTACAGAGAATCCTGGTGGGTTGAACGAGATAACTTAGAGGATTGGCCTTTATTTCCTCAATTAATGATAAGTGGTTATGTTTTAAGTATAGGAATTATTATTTTAGGTTTAATTTTTTTATGGATTGGATTTGTATTGTTTAGCTGATTAGATATTAAAACCCTATTTTTAATCTCCAAAAATGTTAATAACAAACTTGTTAACTCAGCGTAAACTCCCATTCACACCATAAATCTTTAGAGTGTTTATCTGGTGGGCAAACATTACATTTAACCTCAATATTAGGGTTAAACTCTTTAGCAAAAGCATTTAGAAAACCTAATCGAACTGGTTTGCATCCAAACTCATCCAATCCTTTCTCAAGTCGTGTGTTCTGAACACGGCATTTAACATTACGTAAAACTGCTTTATCTTTTTTGATGATGATTTCTTTATCCTCAAGATCAAGTGCCCAGCCAGAGTATCTTAAAGCACCAATCATAGAAGCAATATCGTTTCCTTTGATTTCAAAGAGTTCTTTTATTTTTCTTGCCTCAATCTTCCCCATTACTTCCCAGACTTTTGCATCAATCTCAGTAGCAATCTTGGTACCATATTTTCCCTCAATTCCAAGATAGTACAGTCCATCAACAGCCCACATGTCACGTAAATGCATAAAAATAAAATCAGCAAGTTTTTCTTTTGGGATTTTTTCAATTAATTTTTTATCCTCAATCCTACCCATTTTTTATTAGGCCTCCATGATAGGTTTTATTAAAAAATATAAGAAAATAGGTTTAACCCATTTTTTCTTTAACAGCATTAGTTAGTTTTGGTAGAACCTCGTAAAGATCCCCAACTATCCCATAATCAGCTGATTTGAAAATAAGAGCCTCAGGGTCTTTATTTATTGCAACAATTATACCTGAGTCACGCATACCAGCTATGTGTTGTATCTGACCACTGATACCAGCAGCAATATACAGTTTGGGTTTTACTTTGTGTCCTGAGAGACCTATCCAATGATCCTCTGATAACCATTTTAGATCAGCAGCGATAGGCCTGCTGCAACCAACTGTTTTACCCTTTAGAACCTGTGCAAGTTCATCAACAAGTTTTATGTCATTTTTGTTTTTGAAACCACGACCGCAAGAAACAATGATTTCTGCATCCTCAACATTTACTTCACCTGATTTCATATCCTGGATTTTTAGGATTTTTGATTTGGTTTTTTCTGTTTCTATTTTCTTTTTGATTGTTTCGCCTTTTCGTTTATCATCTTTTTTTAGAGGATCAAAAACTTTTGAGGGTATTGTTACAATACATGGTTTTGAGACAAACTGCTCTATCGCAATCGCATTACCACTGTAAACCATTCGCTCAGCAGTAAGTTTTTTATCCCTCAAGTATACGTTTGTTGCATCAATCACACAACCAGCATTAAGTCTTCCAGCTAGACGTGACGCAAGCTCTTTACCATTTTTATTAGAACCAATCAGAATTGTCTCATCACCTGTTTCTTTAAGCACTTTTTCTAGGATTTCTGCGTATTCCTCTGCTTTAAAATGATCCATGTTTACCTCTGCATTAAACACCTTGTCAGCCCCATGTGAGATGTATTCTTTTGCAAGTGCATCATTGCTTTTTCCAATTATTACCGCGGTTAGTTTTTTTCCTTTTGTTTTTGCTATCTCACTGCCTTTTGAAAGTAGCTCGAGTGTCATTTTTTTATCATCAGAAAATACTAGTACCATTTTTTTATCACCTCAGCACTCCTTCTTTTGTAAGACTGTCAACAAGTTTACCAACTGATTCATCAATATCATCCTTATACAAGATGTTTTTTCTTGTCATAGGAACACCCTTCAGCTCAATTGTTTCAACAACTGGTTTTATACCACTTTTCAGTGAATCAGCAGTCCATTCATTAATGGGTTTGCTAGCTGCACCAAGTATCTGCATAAGACTTGGCAGTCGTGGTTCATTTATTTCTTTTGTAACCGTTATAAGAACCGGGTATGTTGACTCGGTTGTAACAGCTTTGTCACCCATGTTACGCTCAGCTGTGACCTTGTCTTTCTCTGCTTTAACACTTTGAGCATAAGTAATCTGAGGGATGTTTAACAGGCCAGCAACACGTGGTCCTACCTGACCAGAGAACATATCAATAGATGCCTCACCACAAAGCACTATATCATATTCACCAATCTTTTTTATCGCCTCAGCAAGAAGAGATGATATAACATGATAATCATATTTATCAGGACATGTAACTAGTACTCCCTCATCAGCACCCATGGCAAGTAATTCTTTGATTTTCTCTTTTGCATTTGTGGGTCCAACTGTTACAACAATAATTTTACCAGTGTTTTTTTCCTTTATTTTTATTGCCTCTTCCATAGCATTTTTATCAATATCACTTATCTTCTGGGGAACACCCTGTAAAATCGGCTTTTTTGTTGTTGGATCAATCTTCATTTCAGATACATCAACTACTTGTTTTGCACAAACAATTATTTTCATTTTATCTTACCACTCCTTTTCTTTCAATTTCTAATTCTCTAAGCTGCTTCCTTTTTATTTTACCACTCTGCGTCTTTGGAAGCTCCTCAACAAATTCAATCTCCCTAGGATATTTATATGGTGCTGCAACCATTTTTGTATGCTCCTGAATATTCTTTACTAGACTATCTGAGGCTTTTTTTCTATCATGCAGAACAACATATGCTTTTATGATTGTACCACGTGTCTCATCAGGACTAGCAACAACCGCGCATTCAAGCACCTCAGGATGAGAAATAATAGCTGATTCAACCTCAAAAGGTGAAATACGATACCCACTAGCCTTTATCAGGTCATCATTTCTACCACTGAACCAATAATACCCTACCTCATCTTGATGTAGGACATCACCACTCAAAAACCAACCATTTTTGAAACTCTCTTTTGTTTTATCTGGCTTGTTCCAATATTCCTTGAATAAACCTGGGTCGTTTTCTTTTACTGCAAGAACACCTGATTCACCCATGGGCACTGGTTCACCATTATCATCAACAAGAGCACAAATATGACCAGGCTGTGGTTTACCACATGAACCAGGTTTTATTCTCATGTCTCTCATATTAGATACATAAACCATTATCTCTGTCATACCAATCCCATCATGTATATCTAAACCAAAGCGTCTCTTCCATTCACTTATAACTTTTGGGTTTAATGGTTCACCAGCTGATATACAATGACGCAATGATGAGAGATCATATTTTTTCTCAGCATCTTTAACTGTGAGAAACATTCTATAAGCTGTTGGTACTGATGCTAGATTAGTAACCTTGTATTTTTCCATTAGTTTGAACCAGTGATCTGAGTCAAAACGTCCTTCATGAACAAGTGTTGTAATACCCCAACGCCATACATATAAGAAACCGTTACCAAGTGGGTAAATCCAGTTTAGATCACCAGTATGAGTTATTATATCATCTTCTTTGGCGTTTTGCCAGAATAGAACGCTTGGGTCGTTACCAGGAACCCATCTGTGTAGATGAACTGCACCCTTTGGATTACCTGTGGTACCAGAGGTGTAACAGAAAAAAGCCATATCATCTTTTTTTGTTGGCTCAAGTTTAAGTGAGGTTGACGAGTTTTTAATAAGTTCTTTGTAAGAGACCTCATTTTTTTCAGCATCACCTACGATGATTATGTTTTTTAAAGTCGGGCAGTTTTTCTCTACTTCATGTACTTCTTTTACATATTTTGGGGTTGTTATAACAGCTTTTGAGCTACTATCATTAAGTCTGTATTCTACCTCATGTGATCTAAACATTACACTTGAGGGTATTGGTACCGCACCTATTTTTACGCCACCAAGAAAAGAAATCTGAAACTCAGGTATATTTGGTAGTCTTATTAGGAAACGATCACCTTTTTTAAAACCAAGTTTTTTTAGGGCATTACCAAACTGATTTGAGAGAGTACTAATATCATTAAAAGTAAATTTCCTTGTTTTTCCTTCAAAATTCTCCCAGTACAGTGCTATTTTGTCTTTTTTCTTTGTCTTTATGTGTTTATCACACACATCATATCCTATGTTGTAGTTCTTTGGTACGTCCCATTTCCAATTTTCATACTCTTTTTTGTAATTTAACTCCCCCATAAACGATTCCTCTTGTTAGATTTTTATTTAAGTAGACTTCCAGAGATAACCATTCGTTGGACCTCTGATGTACCCTCATAGATCTCAGTAATTTTTGCATCACGGAAAAGCCGTTCAACAGTGTATTCCTTTGTGTAACCATAGCCTCCATGTATTTGTACTGCTTTTATTGCACAGTCCATCGCTGTTTCTGATGCGAAAAGTTTTGCCATTGCTGCTTCTTTGCTGATTCTTTCACCCTTGTCTTTTTTGTATGCAGCATTATAAAGAAGGAATCTTGCTGCCTCGATTTTTGTTGCCATATCAGCTATCATCCATTGTATTGCTTGGTTTGCGCAAATTGGTTTACCAAACTGCTGACGTTGTTTTGAATACTCAATGCTTTCATCAAGACATGCTTGTGCGATTCCTACTGCTTGAGCAGCAATACCTATTCGTCCACCATCAAGAGTACTAAGGGCTATTTTGAAACCATCACCTTCAGCACCAAGTAGGTTTTCCTTTGGAACCTCCATGTTTTCAAAAATCAGCTCAGAGGTTTTTGATGCATTAATTCCAAGTTTCTCAAAGATGCTACCAACTTTGTAACCTTTGAACTTGTTTTCAATAATAAAAGCACTAAGTCCCTTTGGTCCAGCATTTTTATCAGTTACAGCAAAAATAATAATAATCCCTGCTTCAGAACCACTTGTAATAAATGTTTTATCACCATTTATAATGTATTTTTTACCCTTTAGAACTGCTGTGGTTTTCATAGCAGCAAGATCTGAGCCTGCGTTTGGTTCAGTACCAGCAAAAGCACCTATTTTTTCTCCCTTAGCAAGTATTGGCAGGTATTTCTTTTTTTGTTCTTCTGTTCCATATTTCATGATAGGCCAAGCAGTAAGTGAGTTATGAACTGAGGTTACAACACCAGTTGATGCACATTTTCTTGATATTTCTTCAATAACAATTGCGTAGCTTACTGTATCAAGACCAGCACCACCATACTCAGGTGGTATAATAATACCCAGGAGTCCTAGTTTTGCCATTTTTTCAAGTGTTTTATGTGGGTATTCTTCTTTTTTATCAAGCTCAGAGGCGATTGGTCCTACCTCTTTGTTTGCAAATTCTCTTACCATATTCTGAATCATTTTTTGTTGATCATTTAGTTCAAGTTTCATGGAGGTTCGAATAAAATTACCAAAAATAAAGGTTTCTATATTATATATTAGAGTAATAAATCAAATATAAGCAAAGAAATATAACAAATAACTCGATTCGTTGTGGGGAGTTTTCTGTGCAAAAAGGATACGTTCATGTGTATACAGGCAATGGTAAAGGTAAGACAACCTCTGCAATTGGTCTTGGGATAAGGGCAGTTGGTGCAGGTTTAAAAGTACATATGTTGCAGTTTATGAAAGGAAGAAAATACAGTGAACTAGGCACTCTTGATAATCTTAAGAATTTTACTTATTCTCAACATGGTCGTGATGAGTTTGTAAACAAAAAGAACCCTGAAAAAATTGATATTGATATGGCTAAAAAAGGGTTTGAACATGCAAAAAAACTAATACAGTCTAATAAATATGATATGATAATTCTTGATGAGATAAACGTGGCAGTTGATTACAATCTTGTTGATGTTAATGATGTTTTGAAACTTATTAAGGAAAAACCTGAAAAACTTGAGCTAATATTAACTGGGCGGTATGCTCATCCTGATATTGTGAAACATGCTGATTATGTTACTGAGATGCTTGAGATTAAACACCCATATCAAAAGGGTTTAGAAGCAAGAAAAGGTGTTGATTTCTAAGGATTGATGTTAGTATGATAGATGAAAAAGAAATCAAGAAGAAACGTTCTGAGTGGGAAAAAGGATGCTATTCAGATTACATTAAAAAAAATTCTGAGCGAAAAAAAAAGTTTGAAAATCTTTCATGGAATGAAATTAAGAATTTATACACTCCCGATGATATTGCTCATTTAGATTATATTAAAGATATTGGTTTCCCAGGCGAATATCCATTCTTACGCGGTGTTCATCCAACTATGTATCGTGGTCGTATTTGGACATATCGTTTGTTCTCTGGTTTTGGGTCTGCTGAAGAAACAAACCAGCGTTACAAGTATCTACTTGATCATGGTGAAACAGGTTTAAGTGTAGCTTTTGATTACCCAACACTTTATGGTTATGATACTGATCATCCCCTGTCTCGTGGTGAGTTTGGTAAATGCGGTGTAGCCATTTCATCCCTAGAAGATATGAGTATACTGTTTAGTGGAATACCAATTGATAAAGTAACAACTAGTATGACAATTAACGGTCCTGCTGCTATCGTCTGGGGTTTTTACATAGCAAACGCTGAGAACCGTGGTATTGACCGTCGTATAATTGGTGGTACTATCCAAAATGATATACTTAAGGAATATATCGCGCAGAAAAGTTTTATTTTCCCACCAGAACCAAGCATGCGACTGATTGTTGATACATTTGAATTTGGTTCAAAGGAAATCCCACGTTGGAACACAATTAGTATCAGTGGGTATCATATCCGTGAGGCTGGCTCTACTGCTGTTCAAGAACTAGCTTTCACAGTTGGTGATGGCCTTGAATACGTTCGCTGGGCATTAAAAAGAGGGCTTAAGATTGATGATTTTGCTCCTCGTCTTAGTTTCTTTTTCAATGCGCATAACGATTTCTTTGAAGAAATCGCTAAATACAGGGCTGCTAGAAGAATCTGGGCTAAAGAGCTTAAGAAACTAGGTGCAAAAAAACCAAGGAGTATGCTAATGCGTTTTCATACACAGACAGCTGGTTGTAGTCTTACTGCACAACAACCTGAAATTAACATAACCCGTGTGGCTTTGCAGGGTCTTGCTGCTGTACTTGGTGGTACACAATCCTTGCATACTAACTCTATGGATGAAGCACTAGCTTTACCATCAGAAAAAGCTGCTCGTATTGCGTTACGTACCCATCAGATTATCGCTGAGGAAACAGGGGTTACAAACACAGTTGATCCACTGGGTGGCTCATATTACATAGAATGGCTCACAGATAAAATGGAAGAAGAAACCTATAAGTATTGGGACAGGGTTGAGAAACTAGGTGGTGTTATCCGAGCAATCGAGAAAGGATTTTATCAAAGAGAGATCGCTGAAGCCGCATACAAATACCAGAAGGAAATTGACAACAAGAAACGCATAGTTGTTGGTGTAAATGATTACGTGATGGATGAACCAATTGATATCCCAATCTTGAAGATGGATGAAAAAGGTGAAGAACGCCAGATTAACAGGCTGAAAAAACTTCGAAAAAATAGAAATAAACAAAAATATGAACGAAACATTGAGCGCTTACGCAAAGCAGCAGAAGGCGATGAAAACCTTATGCCACATATCCTTGACTGTGTTCATTCTTATGCAACACTTGGTGAAACCTGCCAGGTATTACGTGACGTGTTTGGTGAATATGAGGAACCTGCGATTTATTAAAGGAGGAAATAAACATGGAAAAAAAGATTAGAGTTTTAATAGCTAAACCAGGGCTTGATGGTCATGATCGCGGAGCAAAGATTGTTGCACGAGCACTTCGAGATGCAGGAATGGAAGTGATCTATACAGGATTGCATCAGACAGCTGATATGATAGTGGAGGCTGCTATCCAAGAGGATGTTGATGTAGTAGGTCTTAGTCTTCTTTCTGGTGCACATATGACACTTTTTGTTGATGTATCAAGGCTTTTAAAAAAGAAAGGTATGAATGACGTACTAGTGATCGGTGGCGGAATAATACCTGAAGACGATGTACCAAAACTAAAAAAAGAAGGAATAAGAGGTGTTTTTGGCCCTGGTACTCCTTGTGATGATATTGTTGAGTTTATCAAGAAAAATGTGAAAAAATGAATGATTTAACAGAAAAAGTAATTCGGGGTGATCCTCATTCTATTGCACGATTAATTACACTTGCTGAGAATAATGATCCACAGGCAGCAGAGGTAATGAAAGACATTCATCCTCATACCGGTAAAGCCCATATTATTGGCATTACCGGTGTTATGGGATCAGGTAAAAGTACACTTATATGTGAACTAGCTAGACAGTATAGAAAACAAGGTAAAAAAGTTGGTATCATTGCGATTGATCCCACAAGTCCTTTTAGTGGTGGTGCTCTTCTTGGTGATCGTGTACGTATGACAGATCTTGCTATGGATAAGGGTGTGTTTATACGTAGTATGGGTACGCGTGGTATGCTTGGTGGACTAGCTAGTGCTGTTTATGACGTTGTTGAAATACTTGATGCATCAGGTAAAGATATTGTAATGGTTGAAACAGTCGGTGTTGGTCAAGCCGAAGTTGATGTAATAAAAATAGCTGATACAACACTAGTTATTGTTGTACCGGGTCTTGGTGATTCAATTCAAACGCTTAAAGCAGGCATTATGGAAATAGCTGATATTTATGTTGTGAATAAAGCTGATAGAGCTGGTGTTGAACAGACTGTTGCTGAGGTGCAAAGTCTTGTTGATATAACGTGCTCAGGTAAAGATAGGAAAACACCAGTTCTTACAACTGTTGCTAAAGAAAATAAAGGGATAAAAGAACTAGTTGATGAAATAAATAGGCATATAAGTTTTTTAAAGAAAACAAAACAGTTTGAGGATAAACGAAGACTTAGATATGAAGCTGAACTGGTTGAGATTATTAGGAAACGTTTGATGAATCTTATTTTTGATGAAAAAAAACTTGAAGATACAATTGAGAAGCTTCTTGATCGGATAAGTCGTAAAGAAGTTGATCCTTATTCTGCTGCTGATGAGATCTTAAGTAGGATTTTGAAATAAAAATATACAAAAAGACTTTAATAATGTTTCAAAAAAGATTGAAACATTTATAAACTAACAAAGTATATAGTTGAAACATGAAATGTGTTGAAAGAGTTTATTGTGAAATACTTGAAAACATAATACAAGATAAAAAAAATACATTTACACAAAAACAACTAAGTAAAGATTGTCAGGTCTCTATCGGGATTGTAAACTATGCTTTGAAACCCTTGGAACAAATGGGCGTAATAGAAAAAAAACAAAGAAGTTTTAATGTAATAAATCCTAAAAAACTCCTTCTTTACTGGGCATCAATTAGGAACCTAAAAAATGAAATAATATACAGCACAAATTTCGATGAAAATATACTTAACATTGAAAAAATGATGCCCCCTTGTGTGTTCACAGCCTACTCAGCATACAAATTCAGGTTTAAAGATACCCCCTCAGATTACGGAGAAATATATGCATACTGCAATCCAAATGAGGTAAAAAAAAGATTTCAATTTGATAAAAAAAATTTACCACCTAACATTTTCATTCTTAAATCAGATCCATATATTGAGAATTGCTCAAAAAAATCAATAGCTCCAACTTCTTTAATATATGCGGATCTTTGGAATCTTAACACTTGGTATGCAAACGAGTTCATAAAAGAATTAGAAAAAAGATTGAGGTTGTAAAAATGGATTTCTGGAATGATATAAGTACTCGCAAAAGCTGGGATCTTTTAAAAGAGTTAAATAAACAATTCAATTTTGTAGTCATTGGGGGATGGGGAATATATCTTTGGACCCATTCTCAGAAGTCAAAGGATATTGATTTTATTATTGAATGGAAGGACTTAGAAAAGATAAAAGAAAACTATGAGCCTAAAAAAAATGACAGGTTAAAAAAATATGAAATCGTAGTAGATGAGGTTGATGTCGATATTTATCTTCCACATTATTCCAAGTTTTTAATACCTGCTGAAAATTTAATAAAATTAAACGCTGTGATAGAGGGGTTTAATGTTTTAAAACCAGAGCCTTTGCTGATATTAAAACAGCAAGCTCTAAGAGATAGAAAAGATAGTATAAAAGGTCAAAAAGATAGAATAGATGTTCTGTCATTGTTAATATCAGAAACAATTAATTTCAATAAATATCAAAAAATTCTTGAAGAATATAAACTATGGGAACTAAATAGAGAACTTGAAAAAATGATTAAATTATCTCGTGAAGATTTCAAATATTTAAATATTACAAATCCTAGGAAAATTAAACAGCTAAAAGAGAATTGGATAAAAAATCTAGAATAGATTAAGGAAAAACAATATTATCTTTATTCTGCTGCTGAATAGATACTTAGAAAAATATTAAAATAAAAAAAGAGAAAAAAATTATTTTCCTTTAAAATTTGGTTTACGTTTCTCAATGAACGCATTCATTCCTTCTTTTTGATCCTCTGTTTCAAAACTCTTTGAGAAATATGATATCTCTAGTTCACATGCTTTCTTCAAATCAACTTCTATTCCTTTGTTCACAAGTGATTTAATAAATGATGTCTGAACTGCTGATTTACTTGCTATCTTATTTGCAATTTTTTCTGCTTCTTCCATGAGTTTATCATCAGGTACAACCATGTTTACTAATCTAATGCGAAGTGCCTCGTTTGCATCAATGTTATCCCCTGTTAGAAGAAGTTGTTTTGCTCTCATACGTCCAACAAGTCTTGGGAGTCTTTGTGTTCCACCAAAACCTGGGTGTATACCAAGGTTAATCTCAGGTTGTCCAATCTTTGCACTAGCACATGCTATAGTTATGTCACAGGCCATCATAACCTCGCAACCACCACCAAGTGCGTAACCATTAACCGCTGCGATAAATGGTAACCTTGATTTCTCAATGTTCATTAAAACCTTGTGTCCCATTTCTGCAAACTTTTTTGCTTCAGTGGGGTTCATATCTTTCATCTGTTTAATATCAGCACCAGCAATGAATGCCTTTCCTTCACCAGTTAGTATCGCAACTTTTATGTTTTTGTCTTTTTCAAGTTCTCCAACAGCTTTTGTCAACTCAATTATTGTATCCTTATTTAGTGCGTTTAAGAAGTTTGGTCGATTAATCTTTATAACACCAATGTTTTCTTTTTTTTCAACTAGTATATTAGTATAAGACATCTTTTTATCACCTATTTGTTGTACGTATAGAATCCTTTACCGGTTTTCCTACCAAGTTGTCCTGCTTGCACCATTTTCTTCAAAAGAGGACAAGGCCTATATTTTGAGTCATTAAAACCTTCGTACAAAACAGTCATAATATTAAGGACTACATCAAGACCTATTAGATCAGCAAGCTCTAGTGGCCCCATTGGATGGTTCATACCTAGTTTCATAACATTATCAATGTTTTCAACTGTGCCAATGCCTTCCATATGGCAGTATATTGCTTCGTTTATCATAGGCATTAATAATCTGTTTGAGACGAATCCTGGTCCATCATTAACTTCAACAGGAGTCTTCCCCATTTTTTCAGATATTTCTTTAATGGTTTTTGTTGTTTCATCATCTGTTCTAAGACCACGTATTACTTCAACTAGTTTCATGAGTGGTACTGGGTTCATGAAATGCATACCAATGAATTTCTCAGACCTTGTTGTAACGGATGCAAGGTCTGTTATTGGTATTGTTGAGGTGTTTGAAGCAAAAATGCATTCTTTTTTACATATGTTGTCAAGTTGTTTGAATAGTTGTTTTTTTACTTGAATGTTTTCAAAAATCGCTTCAATTACTAGGTCCATGTTTTTAAGATCATCAAGTTTTGTAGTACCCTTAATTCTGCTAAGAATTTTCTTTTTGTCATCAGCTGTCATTTTGCCTTTTTCAATACTTTTATCAAGAAACTTCTCAATCTTGCCTATACCTTTTTTAACAAAATCATCAGAGGTATCACGTATAACAACATCAAAACCTGCTTGGGCTGATACTAGTGCTATTCCATGTCCCATCTGTCCTGCGCCAATAACACCAATTTTTTTAATACTCATTTTTTTTCACCTCTCAATAATCATGCTAACCGCGTTTCCACCACCAAGGCAGATTGTTGCAAGACCTCGATGTTTTTTCTGTTGTTGCATCGCATTTATCAGAGTTATTAGAATCCTTGTTCCACTAGCACCAATAGGGTGACCTAATGCTACTGCACCTCCATTGACGTTAAACATGTCATGCGTGAAACCAAACTCTTTCATAACTGAGAGTGATGCTGATGAAAACGCTTCGTTGTGCTCTACTAGATCAAGATCATTAGTTGATAGTTTTGTTTTCTTTAGTAGTGCTTTTACACCTGGTACTGGTGCATACATTACTAACTCAGGTTTAACACCAGACACAGTATAATCTTTAATTGTTGCAAGAGGTTTGATACCAATTTTTTTTGCTTTTTCAGCACTCATCACCACAACTGCTGACGCGCCATCTGTTATCTGAGATGCATTACCTGCGGTAACAACACCATCTTTTTTGAAAACAGGTTTAAGTTTAGCAAGACTCTCCATGGTTGTACCAGGTCTTATACCCTCATCTTTATCAAAAACTATTGGGTCTCCTTTCTTCTGAGGAATAGTAATAGGAGTTATTTCATCCTTGAATTTTCCTTCTTTTGTTGCTTTTTCTGCCTTATTATGGCTTTTCATTGCAAACTCATCAATTTCTTCGCGTTTCAAATTGTATTTTTCTGCTATTATCTCCCCAGTCATACCCATATGAAAATTATTGTAAACATCCCAAAGTCCATCATAAACCATAAGATCAACGACTTTACCGTCAAACATCCTGTATCCATAACGAGCTTTTGGTAATGAATAAGGAATATTAGTCATACTCTCCATCCCACCCGCAACAATGATCTCTGCATCCCCACATTTAATTGCTTGAGACGCAAGAACCACTGCTTTTAAACTGGAACCACAAACCTTGTCAACATGTAAAGCACCAACCTCATAGGGTATACCCGCGTTTATTGCTGCTTGTCTTGCAACATTCTGACCAAGACCTGCGGGAACAACATTACCCATTATTACTTCATCAATATCTTTTGTTTCTATACTTGCTCTTTTTACTGCTTCTTTGATAACAATACCACCTAGTTGTGGAGCAGAAAAATCTTTTAATGCACCATCAAACTTACCCTGGGCAGTCCTAGCACCTGATACTATTACAATTTCTTTCATAATATTTTTTGCCTCCCTTAAACTAGTAAACGCACAAAGGCAATATGATTTCTACTTAAAATGTTTTCCAAAAATTATCTTATAATCTTAAACAAAAAAAATAAAAAATATGTAAGATTATTTTAGATTTGCCTTCTGGGAAATATCCCAAAGAAAAAACAAGAAAAATTAACTATATATATATCCATTTCATCATAGGCTACTTTACCCGAAGCAGTTGTAACTTTTACACTGATTGTATGTTTTCCAATTGTTGGCTTACAGAAATTTTCTATTTCGCATTCATAAGGTGATTTTTTATCGCGTAACATAATGCCATCATCATCGATATAGAAATAGACATCCTCGATTTCATCATTGGTAGAAATGTTGACCCTGATTTTATTGTTCCTTCCAATTATATAAGTCATTCCACGTAGATCCGTACGCCATAAGTTGAAACCAGGCAATCTAAAAATTTTATGGTCAAACAGATAAAAACACCCTTCGCAAGGTGTAACTATATGAACCTGAACATCAATTGGTTTATTTGCAAGTTCAGCTGTTACAGCAAGTAAAAATTTTGTCGTTTTTACAAAATATGTAAAATTAATATTATCAATTTTATCGTTAGCTGTATGCGTAAAAGGATAATCGTCGGACTCGTAATACATAACAGCATCATAACCAAAATCTAGAAATGCTTGTGAGTCAGTGGGAAAGTTTGGGCAGGTTTTAATTATAAGATCTATATATTCTTTATATTTTTGACTAACATTGTTAGAAAATGAAGAAATCCATTCAGTTCTCGGTGTTTCAAACACTTTTAGAGTTTTTCCTCCTTTTGTCGTATTAGCATATCCAATCATGTCGATATCAAAAACTGCAACAATATTTTCATCTCGTTCATATGCTCTTTTTGCATATGTATAGGCTCCATAGTTGCCCACTTCTTCTCCTGAAACGGCAATGAAACGAATAGTATGATTAAAATGATATTTACACAAAATACTAGCAATGGCAAGTATACCAGCTACCCCAGAACCATCATCATCAGCTCCCACTGAATAATTCTTTTTTGGAAGATAAAGAGGATAAGTGATTGTATCATAGTGTGCACATATAATAAACACAGCATCACTTGAAGGATCAGTTCCATTTAAAGTTGCTACAACATTTTGGCTCTTAAATCGTATATATCTCCAGTTATCAAAATACACGTCTAACCCCATCTTTTCAAACTCATTATAAATATATTGTGCAGCTTTTTTACAATTCTCAGAGCCAGTGTATCTAGGTCCAATTTCAGTTAGGTTTTTCAGATAATTCTTTACAAGTGATTCATTAACTTGAGTAATTAAATTTACAATATCAGCAGATGAGTCTAAGTTAGATAACAGTTTTTTAGGAGAAATATCGTCTGTTTTACTAAAATTAACAGCGGATACAGTTGGAATTACCAAAATCAAGATTGCTGTTATACAAAATATTTTCAACTTCATTTTCATCACTTTATTTTAATTTTACCTCATGCTTAATATAAAAACATCCATTTCATCATAAGCTGTTTTGCCACTTGTCGTAAAGACATACACACCAATCGTATGTCTGCCTCTAAGTGGATAAAAACCTCTTTTTAATCTCCAGCTATCTGTATATCCTTTTGAAAAATTTTCAGCCATTCCGTCAATACAAAACCAAACACAATCGATTTCCTCTTCGGATGAAATATTTATCTTTACATATGGTCTCCCTAGTACATATGTCATACCTCTAAGACCAGTTTTATAAGTATTAAAACCAGGAAGTTTAATTGGAATATTGGAAATATAAAAATAGTTTTCAAGAGGAGATACAATTCTAACTTGGATAGTAATATCAATATCAGCTATATAACCAAACATTGCCACTAATATTTTTGTTGCATTAACAAAATAAGAATAATTTATTTTGTCAATGGTATCTTCGGGTGTATGAAGCCATGGATATAGAATTGAATCATCATGTGTAAATAAAGCGCTATCATAACCATAATCAAAAAATGGATGATAATTGCATGAGGGAAAATTAGGAGAAATCTTAGCACCAAAATTCGAAAAACCATATTTTTCAATAATTTCATTTATCAGATTAAATATCCAACTGCTCCTGTCATGAAAAAGAACTTGTAAAAAATTTTTATTGTTAGACGAATTTGTATAACCAATCATGTCTATATCCAAAGCAGCAATAATATTTTCATTATTTTCATATGCATTTTTTACATATTCGTGAGCTCCAATAGCCCCAATTTCTTCTCCTGAAAAAGCTATAAATTTTATTGTATGTTTGAACAGATATTTACTAAAAATATTAGCAATTGATAGTATAGCTGACACACCTGTCCCATCATCATTTGCACCAGGTGCATTCTTTACTGTATCATAGTGAGCACTTATAACTACAACAGAGTCACTATCAGAATCGGAACCATTTAAAGTTGCTACAACATTTTGACAGTTATAATTAAGATATCTCCATTGTTGTATTTGTACGTCTAAACCTATTTTTTTGAATTCATCAAAGATATAATTCGCAGCTTTTTTACAATTATCACTACCAGTATAACGAGGACCTATATCCACCAAACCCTTTAGATAATATCTAACAAGTGATTCATTAACTTGAGTAATTAAATCTAAAATATTAACAGATAAATCTAAAGTATGTAATGAATTTTCTGTAGGTACATTTTCTGTTTTACTAAAATTAACAGCAGATGTGCCTGGAATTATTAACATTAAAATCATCGCTATTAAGAATATTTTTACAGAGTTTTTATCCATGTATCTAATATATTTATTATTTTATAATATATAGTTTATGTAATAATAATAACAAAAAAGTGTTCAAATGTTAAATAGATAACATTTACTATTTAACTCAAATTTAAATCTAAGATACATTGACTCTTAAAGAGCATATATCTCCTAGATCTGCTTCTAAAACATCTTTTTTTCTAATCTCTCCTACTCCCTCAGGGGTACCAGTCATTATAAGATCTCCTTTTTCCATTGTCATTATTTCTGAGATAAACTCTATAATTCTTTCAACGGAATAAACCATATATCCTGTATTAGAACTCTGCCTAATTTCACCATTAACCTTTAATAATAAATCAAGATTATTTGGATTAATAATTTTATCTTTTAAAACAACATCACTAATTGGTGCAAACGTATCAAAACCTTTTGCTATAGCCCAAGGCCAACTATTTTTTTTTGCCTCATCCTGGATATCCCGTGCAGTTATATCCAAACAAACCAGATACCCCATTACATAATCCAAAGCATTTTTTTGTTTTACATTTTTACATTTTTTCCCAATAACCAATCCCATCTCAACTTCATAATGAAGACATTTTGACATCCTTGGAATAACAATTGAATCACCATTAAATATCACAGCACTTGCTGGTTTTAGAAAAAGAAGAGGCTTTTCTGTTAATTTACTATGCATCTCCTCAGCATGCTTCTTATACGTTCTAGCTAAACAAACAAGTTTTCCGATAGGAATTTTATCTTCAGTATTATCTTTGAATTTATAGTATGTCATAGATTACGAAATCTTAACTATACAATATAAACATTTCATAATAAGTTTCTTTAATATATTCTTGTTACCGTGGTTGGGGAGTACCATGAAGTTTATTCCTAACTCAAACCTAAAAAACGAGATGCTCAAAGAAATTGAACTAAACAGTATAGAAGATCTTTTCTCAGATATCCCAAGTAAAATAAAAATTAAAGAATTAGATTTATCCGAAGGTTTATCTCAACAAGAAACAGAAAAAAAACTAAGACAAATAGCGGATAAAAACAAACCAATTGCTGATAACCATAATTTTTTAGGTGGAGGAATCAAACCACACTACATACCCTCTGCTGTTAAATCGATAATTTCTCGCTCAGAGTTTTATACCGCGTATACACCATATCAATCTGAGGCAAGCCAAGGTTTTTTACAAGCCATGTTTGAATATCAAAGCATAATTGCAAAGATTACTGGGATGGATGTTGCAAATTGTTCAGTTTATGATGGAGTAACTGCTCTTTCAGAAGCAGCACTTATGTGCATGCGTATAACTAGTAAGAAGAAATTTATCATACCTAAGAGTATTTCATGGGAGAAAAAATGTGTTTTGAAAAATTATGGTAAAGGCCCAGGAATCAAGGTCGAAGAAATAAATTATGATAGTAAAACTGGTAAAATAAGTTTAAAAGAACTTGAAAAGAAAATAGATGAAAACACTGCTGGAGTTTACATTGAAAATCCGAATTTTTTTGGTGTTTTTGAGGATGATGCTGAAAAAATATCAAAAACAGTAAAAGATGCTGGTGCCTTGTTTGTTGTTGGTATAGATCCAATTTCGCTGGGAATAATAAAAAGCCCTGGTGAATATGGAGCAGATATTGTTATAGGTGAGGGAAGAGCCCTTGGTAATCCCATGGATTATGGCGGCTCATCACTAGGGATTTTCGCTTGTAAAAAAGAATATGTTCGCCAAATGCCAGGACGAATAATAGGTTTAACAACAGATAATAAGGGTAAACAAGCATTTTGTATGGCTCTTCAAACCCGCGAGCAGCATATTAGACGAGGGAAAGCAACAAGCAACATTTGTACAAATGAAGGTTTTAACGCATTAACCGCATGTGTTTATCTCTCCTGGCTTGGAGGCAATGGTTTACAAGAGTTATCAAAACAAAACTTTGAGAACGGTCAAAAACTTGCCAGTGAGATCACAAAAATAAAGGGTTTTGAGAAAAAT
>Ga0172363_10001265_pt1 | contig 20331 bp, 18 predicted proteins | sample LakKivs2_kivu2a2_FD_114541 | JGI IMG/M metagenome (GOLD analysis project Ga0172363, IMG submission 114541) | Sediment microbial communities from Lake Kivu, Rwanda - Sediment s2_kivu2a2 | ecosystem: Environmental > Aquatic > Freshwater > Lake > Sediment | place: Rwanda: Western Province, Lake... | reverse complement strand
TTCAGCGCCTCCTTAATGACAAGGCTACCCAGTTTTACTACCGGCGTATCCCGTAGTGCCCCGCCAAAATTGCCTATTGCTGTCCTTACTCCGCTGACGATTACCACGTCGGTCATGGAATATCCTCCTTTTTCTAATCCAGCAACTTTTTCCCGTATCAGGCTGATTTAAACGGCGGTTCACTTATAGTCGTAGAATCCCTTTCCTGTCTTGCGCCCCAGCCAGCCAGCGGCAACCATCTTCTCCAGCAAGGTAGGTGGGATATACCGCGGGTCTTTGACTCGCTCATATATGGCGTTAGCTACAAATAGCAGAATATCAAGACCAGTTAAGTCCGCCAGGGTGAGCGGCCCCATGGGGTAATTCAGGCCCGTCATTACGGCATTATCAATGTCCTCCCTGCTGGCAACACCTTCCTCCAGCAAACGGATGGCATGAAGCATATAGGGTACCCACAGCCGGTTGACAATAAAGCCCGGCGTATCTGGGGCAATGACCGGGGCCTTGCCCACCGATTTAGCGAACTCCTTGCACACCTCAATGGTCTCATCACTGGTGGCAATGGTCCTTACGATTTCCAGCAGTTTCATAACTGGTGCCGGGTTAAAGAAGTGTAGTCCCAACACCTTATCCGGTCTTTTGGTTACCATCGCCATATCAATGATAGATAGGCAAGAAGTGTTAGTCGCCAGAATGGCATCTTTGGGGCAAATTTTATCCAGCTCGGCAAATATCTTCTTCTTCAAATCCAGATTCTCAATGGCAGCCTCTATCATCAAATCACAGCCAGAGAAGTCCTTCATACTGGTAGTGCCCTTAATCCGAGCCAGTGTGGCATCCTTATCCTGCTGAGATATCCTCCCCTTTTCCACACTCCTTGCTAATACTTTGTCAATTGATGCCAAGCCCTTGTTCAAAAGTTCGTTGTTTATTTCCGATACCACCACCTGATAGCCCGACTGAGCGCAGAGCTGTGCGATACCCGAACCCATGGCTCCACAGCCAACTACACCGACCTTCTTAATTTCCATAGTGCTCCTTTCCGTTTATTATTTTGCCTTGTACACCGGTTTTCTCTTTTCCACAAAAGCTGTGGTTCCCTCAGTAAAGTCCTCAGTACCCATGATGTAGGCTGCTAACGAGTTCTCCAGCTTCAAGCCATCCTCTAGAGTCATGCTATAACCTCTAATCATAGCCTCCTTAGCTGCCCTAACGGCTAGAGGTCCTGCCTGACAAATAACCCCAGCCCATTCTTTAGCCGTAGGCATAAGCTCAGCTTGAGGCACAACCTTATTTATCAAGCCGATGCGGTGTGCCTCCTGAGCGTCTATTGGTCTTCCCATAAGTAGTATCTCAGCCGCCTTACAATATGGAACCATACGGGGCAGTCTTTGTGTCCCTCCCCACCCGGGTATCAGACCTAGGTTTACCTCGGTTGTGCCCAGGCGAGCATTCTCCGCGGCTATTCTTATGTCGCAAGCTAGGGCTATTTCCAGACCTCCACCTAATGCCAAGCCATTGATGGCGGCAATGAGCGGCTTCCATAACTCAAATCCACGCATTATGGTCGGTGGGAACGCCCACTGGTCCCGGCGATGCTCCTTCATAAATGGCAGGGTATCTTTTATATCAGCGCCACCACAAAAAGCCCTATCACCAGCACCGGTGATAATACCAACCCACAGTTCAGGGTCATCTCTAAAATCTGCCATTGCCTCAGTAAGCTCTCGGATTGCCTCCATATTCATAGCATTCATTGTCTGTGGACGATTAATGGTAAAGATAGCGATTTTACCTTCCTTTTCATAGTCAACAGCCATAATAAACCTCCTTCGTGACTTTTAAGGATTAATGGTCGACTAAAAAGAGGAATCCGTGTGGATTTTAACAGAGGGCTTATGTTAGCGTCAAGATAATGTACTCGTTCAATACCTTAGTGACACCTCACCCCCTTAATCCCCCTCTCCTCAAAGGAGAGGGGGAAGGAATAAATAAGAGAGGCGAAGCCTCTCTTGGACTCTCTATTCTCTGGGGGTGTTTAAGAAGGGCGCTAGCCCCTCTTTACAAAATCTCCCCCCTTCCCCTCCAGGGGAAGGGGGTCAGGGGGATGGGGTCAATGCCACAGAGAAACGAAACATGATAATCTGTGTCACTAATCTATCCGAACTAGCTCAGATAAGGTTGACAATCATATCGGAGATGTGATAATGTAACTAAACTAAACTGAATACTTTCTCCGAGCCTGTTCTCCTAAAGATAAACTATGGAGACTGGCCGATAGGGTATCGCTGGAAACGGCGGTGCCTCCCGTGTTTGGAAAGGAGAGTTGGCTCATGCTAGGAGCATGTAAAGCACCTCCTTCTGAGGTGCTTTTTAATTGTGTCGACCATACTTAATAAAAATCAGTAATATAGGAGTAAATGGATAAATAATGAAGAGAAATAAGGTATTCTTAGTATCAGTCGGGCTGGTACTTATTGGTCTGTTAGCCAGCATCGCCGGTTGTACCGTCCAAGGGTCAGAACCGCTGCCACCAAAAGAAAGGCTCCGCGTAGCCACCACCACCAGCCTTTATGACACCGGGCTGTGGGGTTATCTGGAACCAATGTTTGAGAAAAAATATGGCGTGGAAGTGGACATCATATATGCCGGTAGTGGCATCGCCTTTGAATATGGGAGGAGGGGGGATGTGGATGTCATCACTATCCATGACAAGCCCAACGAGGAGAAGTTCATTGCCGAGGGCTATGGCGTTCAGCGAGTCCCCTTTGCTTATAATTATTTTCTTATCGTTGGTCCAAAAGATGACCCGGCGGGCATTAAGGGCTTAAGCCCGGAAGATGCTTTTAAGAAACTATTTGAGACCGGAGCTGGCAGCTTTGTTTCCCGGGGGGATGATTCCGGGACTCACTCCAAAGAGAAGACAATCTGGAAAAACGCTGGCTTTGATTATGAAGCGGTAAGAAAAGCAGGAGCCTGGTATATAGAGGGGGGGAAAGGCATGGGCCCGACGCTGCAGATGGCCAGTGAGAAGCAGGCTTACACACTGACCGATATGGGCACTTATTTGTCCTATAAAAGCAAGCTGGAGCTGGTGCCAATAGTGGACAAGGGTAGCATACTGCTCAATGTCTACTCCGTTATTGCTGTAAATCCGCAAAAGGTTAAAGGAGTTAAAATTGATTTGGCAAATAACCTGGTATCTTTCCTTACCTCGCCGGAAATACAAAAGCTAATCGGGAATTATGGTGTGAAAGAGTATGGCCTGCAGCTATTTATTCCCTGTGCTGGAGCTGAGCCAAAATCATAGATAATTGTATTCATTAATGCCAAACTGCAAACCTTTGAACGGGGGCTGAAAACAATTGGCTGAAATATGGCAGGCGCTTATTATTGCCTTAAAACTAATTGTGTCACTTGACCAAGAGGTGGTTGAGATAGCAGCTAGGTCGTTACAGATTTCAACCACCTCCTCCCTCCTCGCTTCCCTGCTCTGCATACCTTTGGCAAGTCTTATACACTTCCACAATTTCCCCGTTAAGAGGATTCTGATAAATATCATTCAGACCTTGTTCAGCGTCCCCACCGTTGTTATTGGTCTCTTCGTTTTTGTGCTCTTTTCCAGAGCTGGGCCACTGGGCGGACTTAGTTTGCTTTTCACCCCTACTGTCATGGTAATCGGGCAGGTAATCCTGATTACCCCGATACTACTCGGTTTAACTATCTCAGCTCTCAGCGGTGTCGATAAAGCGCTCGCGGACACAGCACGTTCCCTTGGCGCTAGTGGCTGGCAAACTGCTCTCATCATATTAAGAGAGGCCAGATATGCTGTTTTAGCGGCAGTGATTATGGCTTTTGGTAGAGCCATCTCAGAGGTCGGCTTAGCTCTCATGGTCGGTGGCAATATCAGGGGGTTCACCCGAGTCATTACTACGGCGATTTCGCTGGAGACATCAAAGGGGGAGCTGGAGCTAGCCATTGCCCTGGGTATAATCCTGCTCACTATTGCCCTCATCATAAATATCGCCTTAAATAGAATACAGCAGAGGTAACAATGCCTTTAATAGAAACTGTAGATTTGTGCCAGAAATATGGTGCGCAAGATATTCTAAAAAATATCAACCTAAGGGTTGAGCGGGGTGAAGTTTTTGCTCTTATCGGCCCTACTGGCACCGGGAAAACGACTCTTTTACGCCTGATAGACCTTTTGGAAATGCCCACATCAGGCAAAATATATTTTGATGGCAGGGATGCCACCAAATCCAAGAAGGCTAGATTCGAGATGCGTAGAAGGATGGCTTTCGTACTCCAGAAACCGATGGTATTTAACATTAGTCTCTATGATAACATCGCCTACGGCCTGAAATGGAGAGGGGCAAAGAAAAGTAGCATCCGCCAGAAGGTCAGCAGCATCCTTGAGATGATTGACCTCTCAACCTACCAGAATAGAAACGCTAGAACATTATCTGGTGGAGAAGCACAAAGGGTGGCAATAGCTAGGGCGATAGTCACTGAACCAGAGGTATTACTATTGGATGAACCGACAGCCAACCTTGACCCACTTTCAGCCGCAAAAATCGAGGAATTAATCATGAGTATTATTCCTCAGTATGACACCACGATAATAATGGCAACACATGATATGTCTCAAGGTCAGCGTCTAGCCAACAGGATAGGTGTGCTCATAAATGGCGAAATCCTTCAAGCTGGAGACCCAAGAGAGGTATTCACTTCACCCAAGAGTAGAGAGGTCGCTGAGTTTGTTGGCGTTGACAATATTATCGACGGGATAATAGTATCAAGTGAGGAGGGGGTAGTTGCCGTAGATATTGGTGACAACAAAATAATAGAGGCGATTTCTAATTACCCTGTTGGCGAAGAGGTATGTGCCTGTGTTAGACCGGAGAATATTACACTGACTTTATCAAAAACCACCAGTAGTGCCAGAAACTCGTTCATCGGGCAAATAACTCAGGCAGTATCACTGGGTCCGCTCAGCCGCATTGAGATAAATTGCGGCTTTCGGCTAGTGGCTCTGGTTACCAAAAGGTCAGCCGAGGAATTAGATTTAGAAAAGGGAAAGCAAGTTTACGCTACCTTTAAAGCTACCGGTGTGGGTGTACTTAGGAGAAATTGACAGTAAAAGTTTAATCGTGCTATATTGCCGGTGGCAGCGTAGCTCAGTGGTAGAGCAGGGGACTCATAAGCCCTTGGTCGGCGGTTCGAATCCACCCGCTGTCACCATAAAGCTGGGCGACCAGAAGACTTAATCAACTTCTCAAAGCTGGAGCGAAGCTGAGACTCGTCGCGGCCATATTAACTACACGGTCAATGATGCGATACCTCTGAGTATTTCTATATGTGGCACTAGGCTTGGGTACTCTATCAGATTGATTGCTGGCAATCGAATAGATCTGGGATATGGCGTACAACTGATGAAAAGGTGCGTAAGCCTTCATTGCTAACAAGGATTCGTTTAACCCCCACGGGTTTTGGGAAATCCATCCGCTGTAGGTCTCGTGCATCCAGAAGTTAAGCGCCGAGCTACCTAAGCTAGGTATATATCTAATTTTCAAAAATTTCAAATTAGCTTCAGGGGTCCAGTTTAACGAAAAACTTGATACATATGTGAAATCTTACCAAGGGTCAAACGGATGCTCCCCACGTGCTGCATCTAGGATAGTGACGTGCTGACCACCCATGTAGATACGAATAATTATTACATCGCGAAGGTGTTTTTCTATATGAGCTTCGTATGAGTAATCATAAGACCCCATCAAGCCTATAGCTTCCCTTATGACCCATTCAGCTATCCAGGTTGAAAACCACTTTGAAGCCGATGACCTTGCCATTTGTTAATCAGAGATTGGAGCCCCATATATCTCGGGGCAATCAAACATATAAGCGACGTTCAAATAGTCTTCCACGATTTCAAGGTAGGCTTGAGCTCCGCCTAGTGCCATTGCTCCGTCAACAAAGCGAGCATTCAGAAACTCCTTGCTGCTATTCCTTATTTAAATAGTAACCCGGGTATCAACAGCGCCAGCTTAGGGAAGATCATAACCACTATCAAGCCAATTGCCTGCAGTACAACAAAAGGTGTAACAGCGCGCCAGATATCGGTCATAAGTATGTCTTTTGGAACCAGTGCCCTCATATAGAAGGTGGCAAAGCCATAGGGGGGGGTCAGCATGGCCATCTGCATATTCATAATGAAAAGGATGCCAAACCACAGAGGGTCGAAGCCTAGTGATTTAATTACTGGGGCATAGATCGGAGCACATATCATGACAATAGCGTAATCATCCAAAAACATCCCCATGATGAACAGGCTGAGCTGCATTCCTATCAGAACCGCCCAGGGGTTTACTCCCACGGTTAACCCCTCTACCAGATGTGCCCCTCCCATACCCATGAAGAAACTGTTGAAGCATCCGATGCCAACCATAATCCACATAATCAATCCCGTGAGCTTGGTGGTGCGGTAGCACGCATCTATAATCATCCTCCAGCTAAACTTGCGGTAAACAACAGCACATAAAGCTGCTCCAAGAGCACCTACCGCAGCCGCTTCAGTAGGGGTGGCCGCCCCGGAAAAAATCGAGCCCAGAACGGTTACGATAAGAAGAACGGGCAGGATTGAGCCCCTCAGGGATATGACTTTTTCCTTCAAACCTACCCTCTCTTCTGGCGGTAACGCCGGACCCATCTTCGGATTCAGGAAACACCTTATACCTATGTAGATACAGTAGAGAGCGGACAGTATCAGCCCAGGTATTATTCCTCCGGCAAACATCTTCCCTACCGACTGCTTTGCATACAGGGAATAAAGTATCATCGGTATGCTGGGCGGGATGAGCGTCCCCAGCACGCCTCCACTCATGATAGACCCCATCACCATGCGTTTATCGTATTGGCGGCGAAACATCGCCGGCATAGCTACCACCCCTGCAGTGACAATGCCAGCTCCCATTATCCCAACCATAGCCGCTATCAGGGTGCACATTATCACCGTCCCCATTGCCAGCCCACCGTTTATAGGACCCATCCACTTGTACAGCGTGTCATACATTGCGTTGCCGACACCAGAGCGTTCTAGTATCATCCCCAGTAGGATAAAGAGAGGTAAAGCCACGAGGATCCAGGGTTGCATTGAGGCCATGCCGGCAAGAGCCGCTACTCCCAAAGCATGGGGCCCCCATAAGAAAAAGGTGTATATCAGTGCCACACTACCAAGGGCGAAGCCGATAGGCAGCCCGGTGACAAAAACTGCCAGGGCAGTCACAACTAGAATCATAACTACGTGTTCAATACTCATGACAACTTCTTCCCAAAGGCGGAAAAAAGGTCTCGCCGGAATTTAGATATCCCCTCAAGTAGCAGCAGAAAGGCTGCTACTGGCATTATCATCTTGAAAGGGTACCACGGGGGCGACCAAACACTGGGCGTATGTTCCCGGCCTATTATTGAATCCCTTGCCATTATCCCTCCGTGCCACAATACCATAGAGACAAAAATGAATAAAAGTGGTGCTGTAATGCTGTCTAAAATGGCTTTGGTTCTGGGAGGTAAACGCCCGTAAAGCGCATCCATCTTGACATGCTCCTCGTGAAGGAGAACCCATGCCCCGGCCATCATGCCGTTGAACGCATAGATGTATATACCTGTCTCATGAGCAAAGATGGTAGGAGCCTTGAACACATACCTCGCTACGACCTCAAATACAATTACTAAAACCAGAGGAATGAGCGTATAGCTTGCTACCTTTCCTACCCACACGCTCATAAAGTCAATAGCCCGAAAGATAGCTTCAATAGCCTTCATTCATTACTCCTTACCCAATTTATCTAGGAAGCTATTTATTCAGTAGACCCCCCTCCCTCCCTGGCGAAAGGGAGGGAGGGGGGATTCCTCTGGGAAGCTTCACTCCACCTTTAATGAATGGTCTCCTGTAAAGCAACCATAGCTTGGCGCGGCTTAGTCTATATAACCCAGCTCCCTCATGTACTGCTCATATATTTCCATCATCTCGGCGCACCTGGGAGAGTAAGCCGCCACATCAGCCCACTGCTCCTTTGCTTTTTCTGCCAGTACCGGAAGAGCCGCCGCTTCCAAGTCACAGTATCCAGCTCCTTCCTCAAGCATTATTACCGTGCCTTTGAGTTCGTAGTCGGTCCAGCCGATTACGCCAACCCTTGAAGCGGCTTCCTGGGCAGCTCCATAGACAATCTCCTGTAGGTCTTCAGGCAGGCTGTTCTAAGCATCCATATTAACCATGTAGTCACCCCCCATAACAGCACCGATGAAGGAAGGCCTTACAATGTACTTGGCAAACTCGTAAGTCTTAAGGTCGTAGAACTCAGATAAACCAGGACCAAGTATCCCGTCAATAGTGCCGGTGGCTACTCCCGTGTATAGCTCCTCCCAAGCTACCACCACAGTAGGGATGCCCAACCGCCCCAAATAGTCTGCGCAACCACCTACCGCCCTTATCTTTAGCTTCCTCAGGTCAGCTAGGCTGGTAACCGGTTTAGTGGTTGTCAAATATAGGGGAGCCCAAATATCAGGTGCCAAGTAGTAAACCGGAGGGGATAACTCCAGATAAGCCTCTCGTAGAAGTTCCTGCCATCCTCTCTCATAATAGAGGGTCAGGACCTCGGCTGAATGCCGCAGGCCAAAGGGTAGTCCATACTCACAGTTAGCCTCAGGGAAAATGGTGGCGTACCCCGCAGTCCAGGGAGCACCTATCTCGATTATTCCCTGCCTAATAGAATCAAATGCCCCTAATTCTCCGGCGAGAGCTGCAGCGCTTACATACTCAACAGTAATTCGCCCGCCGGACATGTCTTCTATTTTCTGGCAAAAACTGGGATAACCTTCGTCTCCGTAGTAACTTCCTGGGCTAGACCAGCTGGTAAACCTCCAGTTAAACACCTCTGGTGCTGGTGACGGGGTTGGTGTTGGTGTTGGTGACGGGGTTGGTGTTGGTGCTGGTGTTGGTGCTGGTGCTGGACAACCTGCCATAAGGAATACTAATATTAAGCAGATGCTACCAGCTAATACTAACAACCTTTTCTTTTTCATGGGTAAAAACTCCTCCTCAAAAGATTTTGGTCTGCTGAAATATTAAAATATCACCTCATCAATCACCTCCTTTTAATGTTCACTCTCTTGTTTGGCCAGTTGATAGGCTATTGAACAGCTAATAACACCGGCCCCAATTATGGTCACTTCCTTGCTGAGACATTATTAACCTATTTCGAATTAGATTCAGCCCCAAATTGGGGCAGTAATTTATTACAATACTCTAGCTGGGTCTAAGACCGCCATCATGTTTTTTACGCGGTTAGGTATGCGACCTCCGGCAATTATAAGGTCGGCTATAATCTGGCCTGCTCCTAGGCTGAGCATCATACCCAGTGTCCCAAACCGAGTGGCTATATAGGCATTCTCCCACTCCGGAAGACGGCCGAGCACAGGTTGAATACGGTTGGGAGGGGGAGACCAACACTCAAAGTCGCCCCGCTGCTCAACTAACTCAGCCTCATTTAGTGCGGGAAGCAGTTCAACTGCATCATTCAGTAGTGCCATCTTAGCCTTTTCCGTCGTTAGACTAACGTCGAAGCTGGTTTGTAGGTCAGCTAAGCCTGCATGGCCCAATATTACTGTACCATCCACTTTGGGGATAATCGTCTGTCCGGCAGGCGAAGCCAGTGCATAGGGAGGAAGCGGCTTGGGTACCTGCATCCGCAGACACTGCTCGCGGTTTATCAGAACGGGCATGTCTTTACCCAGCCGTGAAGCGCCTTGGCCACTCCAGGGTCCCATAGCTAAGACAAACACATCGGCCTTGACCTCAGTTCCCGTGGCAAGAGTGACCGAGGTGATTCTTGGCCCTTGACGATGGAATCCAACCACTTCACCTTGCCTTATATTGACTCCCATCTTTTCGGCTGCCTGAGCCAGGCCAAGGGTATATCGGTAAGGTTCCACTTGGAGGTAATGTAGAACCACCCCTCCTCTAGCTAACGGGTTAATGTCAGGGAATAGGCTTCTTAGGTCGCTCCTCTCCATCCAGTAGCCTTCGTAATAGCCTTGACTCTTTTGGAGAGATAAACCTCCCTTCAAGTTCTTTTCGTCGCTTTCGGAGAGGGCAACCTTAATCCACGGCAATTCACCATATCCGATGTCGATGCCTCCTCTTTCCTTTAGGTCCAGAGCTATATCGGGTAACCGGTGGTAACCTATCCAGAAAAGCTCTAGCCATGGCCCCACACTCCCCATCGGCATTGAGAAAAGCTGTTCCGTAGGTTGGCCCTCTAACCCCAAGAAACGTGGTGGATAGGTGAATACCGCCCAGGACTTTCCTGAAGCCCGGGCAGCAATAGAATCCCTTTCGATTATCTGAGATGGGACCCCCTGTTTGGCCAGGTGATAGGCTATTGAACAGCCAATAACACCGGCCCCACTTATGATCACTTCCTTTTGAGACATTATTAACCCCCTTTCGAATTAGGTTTAGCCCCAAATTGGGGCAGTAATTTATTACAATAATCTAGCTGGGTCTAAGACCTTTATGTCTTCTTCGGTACGCCCTTTGATGATGAGCTCAGCCATAAGCCGGCCTACCGTCAGGCTATACATTACCCCCGTCTCCGCCGCGGTTACATACACATTATCCCACCCCGGGACACGACCCAAGGTGAGTAGGGCATGCTTGGGAAGCATAGCTGTCAACCCGGCTCTGTGCTCAACCAGCTTGGCCTCTTTCATCCTAGGTAGTGTAATCACTGCGGCTTCTATATATCTCTCCTTGATACGCTCCGTGGGACTGTCGTTAAACTCTGGCTGCCAATCAAAAGGAAACGCAAAGCCCGTTTTCACTCCACCATCAGCCATAGGAACCCCCATCTCTTCAGCGAATGGACCCTCCCCCACTAATACCGTACCATCAGGCTGGCGAAGGATGGCGACTTCACCAGCCATGAGCCTATAGGGAGGAAACGGCTCGGGCATCTCCAACTTCAAGCATTCCAATTTGTTTGGTTTTACATCTATCGTTTTTCCCAGCCAGGAAGTGCCCTTCCCCAACCATGGCCCCATAGCTAGGACTATCTCATCGGCCTCAACCTCAGTCCCTGTAGCAAGGGTGACCGCAGTGACTCTCGTCCCTTTACAGCGAAATCCGACGGCTTCACCCAGTTTGATGCTGGCTCCCTTCCTCTCTGCTGCTTGAGCCAAGGCAAGTGTATATTTGTAAGGCTCTAGTTTGCCCCCAGGGAAATACACTGCTCCCCTAGCTCCCGGGTGCAGATCCGGGAATATGTCCCTTAACTCATCCACTCCCAGCCAGCTTATGACGCCACCTTCACTCCGTAGCTCACGTATCCGCTCCTTCATAAACCTCTCCTCGCTTTCGAGAAAGACAACAAAAATAGCCGGGAGTTCCATATACTCTATATCGATCCCTCCCTCCTCCTTTAGATCCCGAGCTACCTGAGGCATCCGCTTGAAGGTCTCATCCATAAAGCGCCGGTAAGCCGGCGCAGTCCTTGGTCCTACAACTGGCTTTCCCATGCCTTCACATAACTCTAGGCTAACATATGTGGAAACAACTGCCCATGCCCTTCCCGAGGCCTTTGCCGCGATGGAATCCATCTCAATTACCTGAGAGGGGACCCCTTGTTTGGCTAGATGATAGGCTGTAGAACAACCCAAAACACCGCCCCCAATTATGACTACATTTTTTGGGGACATTGGTAACCTCCTTTTTGAATCAGAACTGGTCTTCAACAACCGCGATAACGCTTACATCACCTCAATAAGCAGCCTTCCTTCGGCCTAAACAGCCTTTTATCAACCCCTAACTAGCTTGTCTGCGGGATCATACCATTTCTTGCGGGCCAGCTTTATCTTCGTCTTCTTACCTTCATGCTCTAGCTCTAGTTCCTCCCCCTTTCTGGCATATTTAATCTCAACCCAGCCCCGGCCAAGGCTCTTCCTTATAGCCGGGCTATACGACCCCCTGTAGGTTGCTCGTCCTACCACCTTGCCTTCCTTGATTAAATTGTCATTTGTTGAAGCCACCACCTTAGGGTCAACAACTTCAAAACCCATGAGCTTGGTTTTTAGACCCTCGCTCTTCCTCTTCAGCAGGGCCTCTTTGCCAATAAAGTCCCCTTTATCAAATGCTACCGTCCATTCGAGACCGACTTCCAGTGGTGTAGAACCTTCGTAAAAATCAGCGCCAGCTATATATCCCTTGTCCATTGACAGGATGGCTGATACTCCCATGCCATAAGGGCCAACATTATACTCTTTGCCAAGTTCTGTGATAGTATCCCATAATTCATGGGCATACTCCGGGTATACGTAAAGTTCGTAACCAATCTCTCCAGAAAAACCACAACGGGCAATGAGTACCGGGATGTCACCGAGCTTATCCTGCTTGGGGTTGAAATAAGACAAATCTTTAACATCCATCGCCTTTTGTAGAACATCCCTTGATTTCGGCCCCTGAAGAGCCAAGAAACAAGTGCCCAGCTCTAGTATGGATACCTCAAAACCCGGCGTGTGTTTCTTAAACCATTCAATGGTCTGCTTCTTGGTGAACAAACCATTAAAAATAAAAAGGTTTTCTTCTACCCAGAAGACAAGACTATCATCGAGTATTTTCCCCGTTTCATCCAATATACTTGAATAGATTACCCTGCCCGGTGAGATTTTCCGAAGGTCATTGACCAGCATTTTTTGGAGGAAACTAAAAGCATCCCTTCCGGCTACTGCTATTGCGCTCTGAAAAGAGTAATCAATAAAGCCGGCACGCTCTCTCACCCTACGATAGTCTTCTTCTATCGAGGTATATACCGCTGCCAATTGCCAGCCCCTCACATCTATCAATGTGGCCCCATATTCTAAGTGCTTAGCGTAAAACGGAGTTAGTAATTTCATCGTCTTCCTCCTTTCATTAGATATCAAGTGGTTCGATGGTATTCATGTTCCGATACATGCAATTCATTATAAATAAAAAGAGCATCAACCACAACAATATCACCTAACAGTTCCACTGCCATTCGCTCATCTCCTCAGCCTTCTAAATAAACACTATGATTTGCTAACAGCGTAGGCGACAACAACTCATATATGAGTTGTCAAGCCCTCCAAACAGAAATACCTTTCTCTGCCATTGACAGCTTTCTCTCCTTTCAAAATTCAATTTGAACCCTATCTTTATGTATCACTAGATTTTCCTATTGTACACTTATGTTACATAGTACTACATTTATTGTTTTTGTCAAGCCTATTGTCGGGAACTCATCTGATTTCACTAGTTCCCCCAAAAACTCTGCAGGGGGCTTGACAAGGTGTGATAAAACATGTAATTAAAAATAACGCTAACTCGTCAACAATAATGTTCTCACCAGGCATGGAAAGCAATGACGGTGGACGAGGTAGTTTATTTGGCTAGGTTTATTGATAATTAGCGGGCCGAAACGGTATTACGATTCGGGTGTGGAAGGTAAAATGAAAAAGATATTGAAGATAGGACTTACACTACTACTAGTTATGATTATTTTAACGGGTTGCACAACATCCAAATTAGAATTTCAAGCCACCGTTACCGATATCGAAGTAGCCACTGGTACTGCTGCTGCTAAAGCATCAGCCACTGTCTATTTTGATGATGGGCAGGTTTTAGTTTTTGATCTTATAGATGCCAACCGCCTTACAATAGGGCAGAAATACTTTATCAAGTGTCATCGCACTCAAATGAGTGATAAGTGGGCAATTGACTTACTGGAAGAGAGGTAAGGCATCTACCATCAGGCATTTTTGAAGAATTGCTAAGAAACCTCAGAAGCCAGGTAAAGACAAGTTGGCAAGTCATAGCATAGTAAACACCATATATCATTAAATATTAAAGGAGGTGGTGAGTGGCTCACAAATAAGGTATCAATATCAAGAGATTATTAAGGGAGGTGGCTTATGACTCAGGAAAAGGTACCAATACCAATAGACCTTCCCGGCATGGACGAAGAGTTACGGCGTGACGTAGAGTTGAGGGTAGAAGAATTTGAGAAAGAGTATACGCCGCGTCTTTTGAAAGAAGGGAAAGGATGGGTTCCGAAGATTAGGTTGAGAGACTACATCATAGCGATTGTCATAAACGCGCTTGTAGTAATCTGGCTGATAATCGCATTGGTGGGAGGTTAAGTTATGGCTAAAGAAGCAGTAGAAAAAGCGTATTATTTTAACCTTCTGCCGGTGCGTCCCCGTGAGCGAATCTGGGGGACTTGGGACTTCTTGGCCATTCAAATAATGTTCGGCATTGCCGCCTGGTTCTTCCTAGTAGGTTCTCTAACTGGTCTAACCGTATCAGCTAAGGATGCTGTGCCTATAATCCTATTTGGTAACATGTTCCCATTGTTTATGATAGCTGCCTTGGCTATAATGTTCGCCCGGTTCGGTACCGAGACGTGGGTGGCTAGCTCGGCTGTCTTTGGGCACAGGTTTAAGGATGTCTGGCTGGTTTTGTACCTCACCTCCAGTCTCGGTTGGATTGCCTATGCCTCCTTCCTCTTTGGCGAGGCGGCCATCAAGTTCGTAGCCTTCTGGCACGGCCCGGAATTTCTATCCGTTGAGGTGCCGGGGGCGATGATTTTCGCCTATATTGGCTGTCTCATTGGGGCCTATATTGCATGGCTTGGTCCAGATAAATTTGTTTGGTTTACCCGGACAGGTGCCATATTCCTGTTGGTAGTTCTAATCGGGTTCATAGTGCAAATAGTCATTCACTATGGACTTGGATATGTGTATGCAGCAAAGCCTGTCGCACCATTTGAAACGCTGGCCTGGCTCTTCATTTTGCCCTAATTCCATGGAGCCTTACACCAGCCATACTTACCAACAATCAAACAGTACTAAAGAGGTTTGGGACTCTCTACTGTGATAACGAATTCCGCAGTGCCTGTTTTGCAATGACTGAGCCTGCCGGTGGCTGTAATATCGAGGATCCTTCACAGCACGGGCACACTATTCAGACAATAGCCGAGCTTAAAGCCAATGAGTGGGTAATAAATGGACAAAAGCTGTGGCCTGGCGAAATCGGCGTTTCTGAATTCTATAGTACAGTTTGTACCACAGACCCTGGGAAGGGAGATGATGGGATATGCATCATCGATGTTCCTAAAGATACACCGGGGCTATCGTTTGATAAGCTAGAAAAACTGATGGGGATGCATTATACTGCGCTAAATGGCGCTATTTACTATGATGATGTAAGAGTCCCTAAAGAGTATTACAGTGGCGCACCAGGAGGAGAGGGGGCATGGGTTCTTAGAAATATGCTGAGCGGCCGTTTTGCTGACGGAGTAATGGCACTAGGTGGAGCTCAAGCTTGTCTTGAAATCGTAGAAGACTACTTGAAGGATAGATATATTGTGGGAAAACCGGTTAGAGAAAGATCACTTTTTGCAGCTTTAATCGGTGAAATGGCTATGAAAATTCAAGCTGCTAGAAGTTACTATTTGAATGTGGCTTGTATGTTTGATCATCCCGAGATATACGGTGAACGTACCTCAGATCAACAAGTGGCAAAGTCATCTGCTTCAAAGTGGTTTTCAACCTGGGCAACTGAATGGGTCATAAGAGAAGCCATGGGCTTGATGGGCTCTTATGGGTACTCATACGAAACTCATATAGAAAAATACCTTCGAGATGTAATAGCTATTCGTATCTACTGCGCTGGTCAGCACGGCGCTATCTCAGATGCAGCACGTGGTGAGTATCCATTTGACCCTTGGTAGGATTTGAGGACATGCACCTAATTTTTGGCAAGGCTAGGAAACTTAGGCGTTACCTTGAATAAAATTAAGAATAAAGGAGAATAGAGGAGAAATGAAAATCGTCGTCATTGGTGGTGCCGGGCTCATGGGTCCCACAATAGTGCGAGACCTGAGTGAAAGCCCCGGGGTGGAAGAAATCCTTGTTGCTGACTGTCAGGAGGAAAAAGTGAAAGAATTGGCAGCTTCCTTCAATGATTCTCGAATTAAAGCAAGCTTCGTGGATGCTTCCAATATCGAGGAAACAGCCAATCTGATTAAAGGTTATGATGCTGTCATTAACTCAGCCCTGCCTTATGCTAATGTAAGCACCATGAAAGCTTGTCTTAAGGCGGGGTGCCATTACAACGATTTGGGGGGCATGTTTCATACTACCCGAAAGCAACTTGAGCTTTTTGATGACTTCAGGAAGGCTGGACTAACGGCTTTACTGGGTATTGGCAGCGCTCCAGGTACAACTAATATCTTGGCTCGTTACGCCTATGACCAGTTAGACAAGGTTGAGGCGGTGCGTGTTTCCTCCGCCGGTGTCGACCTAACGGATACAAAAGGCATTGACCCTTTTAAGCCGCCCTACTCTATCAGAACGATGATGGAAGAATTTACCGATGATGCGGTAGAGTTCATCGATGGTGCATATAAAACCGTTCCAGCCTTGTCTGGAGTTGAAGAAATATCCTATCCAGAGCCTATAGGCCGGTGCGTTTGTTTCTATACCTTACACTCTGAACCAGCTACAATCCCTGATTCTTTCAAAGATAAAGGTGTTAGAGAAGTTACTTGGAAGTTAGGCTTACCTCCTAAATTGGTTGAAAGGGTTAAATTCCTAGCCTCTGTCGGTTTTGGAAGTACAGAACCGATCAAAGTACAAGATGTGGAAGTGGTACCACTGGAAGTCATGGCTGCAGTAGTGGATAAACAGCTCAAAGATAAACTTGAAGGAGTTGAGCTTCAGCCCAATATAATCAGGGCTAGACGCGCTCAGGTGATTGGTGAGAAAAATGGGCGAAAGGTCGAATATGTTCTTGACTGCATTTCTGGGGTTCATAGTCGCTGGGGAGTTCATTGCGCTACCCAAGTTCCTCCTTCTGTTGCGGCTCAGATGCAAGCTAAAGGGATGATTAGGAAACCGGGAGTATGGGCACCGGAACAGCTAATAGACCCAGTATACTTCTTTAAGGAGTTGGCCAAGCGTGAAATGCACGTCCAAGTTACGGTAAAAGAATACCTCACGTAGTCAGAACTGATACTACGAAGGTGAGAGTAGAGCAATGAATAGCATTTCAAAATTCCAATATGGTGAGGTTGTCCCCAAACTAGGTTGTGGAACCCAGATAATAGATGTGCGTCTGCTATGGAGGCAGCACTAGAAAAGCCATGCTACCTGAATATAACCTGAATAGCAACTCGTTTATTGTTGGAAAGTGAATAGTAACGTGGGTAAAGCAAAAGTATTAGCTGTCGTCCCCGGCCGTTGTCGGCAATGCCAAAGATGTGAATTATATTGTTCCTTCTCCCACTTTAAAACTCATAACATCTCATTAGCTAGTATACATACAGTTAGGGTACATGGAGATGGTCTTTCACTAGAACCCTCGATATGCATACAATGTGGCCGGTGTATGGAGGCATGTCCTGTCCCAGGCGCTATGAAGAGGGGCGCTAAATTGGAGATCATCAAGGTAACGGACAAATGTACTGGATGTGGACAATGCATTCCGGCATGCCCTTTCGGCTTAATTACAATTAATCCAGATACAAGAGAAGCAGTAAAGTGTGATTGCTGCGATGGCGATCCAGAATGTGTGAAGCATTGTCCATATTATGCGTTAGTTTATGTAGATGATGACAAAGTCACTGAGCTTACATTTGCCACTAGAATTATTCAGAGGTAATCACCAATGAAGGAAAATTGGAACGGATTTGTAGGGAACATCTTGCGAATTGATTTAACCAGTAAGAAAATAGTAAAGAGTGCTCTTGATGGAAAGACGGCTCAAATGTTTCTAGGAGGTATCGGCTACAGCGCCAAAATATTATGGGATGAGCTTAAACCCGGAATCGATCCTCTTGGACCTGAAAATAAATTGATAATATCTACAGGGCCGCTTACTGGAACTTTGTGCCCAGGCTCAGATAGTTGGATTGCTTGTTTTAAGTCTCCCTTAACAAATTGCTGGGGTGAAACACGAAGCGGGGGTGGTTTAGGCCCTGAATTGAAAAGGGCTGGATTTGATTTAGTTATCTTGGAAGGTATTTCGGAGAGCCCGGTGTATGTATGGATTCACGATGGAGAAGCCGAAATAAAAGCAGCGGTTCATTTGTGGGGTAATCCTATACCGGAGACAGAAAGGCTCTTGAGAAGAGAAGAAGGAGGGATTGAGGCTAAAATTGTCTCTATAGGTCCGGCTGGTGAAAAGCTAGTTCGTTTCGCTAGTCTGATGAGTGAAGGTAGAGCTGCGGCAAGATGTGGCGCCGGAGCGGTATTGGGCTCAAAAATGGTAAAGGCGATAATTGTTCGTGGGCATGGAGGGATATCTGTTGCTGATCCCGAGGCTTTCATTTCTGTGGTAGGAAAAGTCGAGGAAGGTCAATCTAGGCTACCAATTTGTGGCACGAGGGAAGGAGCTTTTGGTGCCGGAACTATGTCTTGGCTTCCTTTTTATAATAAACGTGGAGTAATACTAACGAAGAATGGAGCCTCAAATTGCTGGGAAGGTAAGGGGGAGGAATTTTATAAACAGTTGAAAGAAAAATATGTCATAGGGTCTAGAGCTTGTGAGAGTTGCACGATGGGGTGCGGTCAATATTCCAAAGTTAAAGAGGGAAAATGGATTACTCCTACCACCAAGGGGCCTGAATACGAAACTATAGCAGCTTTTGGCCATTATATCTTAAATGATAATGTGGAGGCACTAATTCATGCCAGTTATCTATGCGATATTTACGGCATAGATACTATATCTTGCGGTGCCACCATTGCCTTTGCTATGGAATGCTATGAAAATGGGTGGATAAGCAAGAAAGATACAGACGGGATAGAGTTAAACTGGGGCAACATGGATGCCGTGAAGGCACTAATAGAGAAAATCGCTCACCGTGATGGTTTCGGGAAATTATTAGGCGAAGGAGCAAAGAGGGCTGCTGAAAAGATTGGAGGGGAGGCACCGGAGATAGCTGTCCATGTCAAGGGCTTAGAGATTCCAGCACACGACCCTCGTGGTAGTTACGCTGGCAAATCTTGGGCTGTGCAATATGGTACAGCAAGCCGGGGAGGATGCCATATACATCCTCAGGAGCCCTCGGTTCTAATAGGCTACTATGGGAGGTTAGGATTTAAGGAAAGCGATTGGCCCGGAATTACGGAACCGTTAAAACCCGAAGGCAAAGGTAAAATTGTGAAGTGGACCCAGGATTATGGTAATGCCGTTGAGTGTATGGGCATATGTAAATTTCACAGCTTCACTTCGCCGGCGATAACGCCAGCAGAATACGCCGCCATGATTTCAGCGGCAACAGGATGGAATATAAGTTCTGAGGAGTTGTTCAAGATTGGTGAACGGGTGTCCAATTTACAGAGATGCTTTAATGCCCGTGAGGACATAAGACGAAAGGATGACTATTTACCTAAAAGGCTTTGCCAAGTTCCAGCCTTTGGTCCGTATAGTCGGGTTCCTGAGACGGCAATCACCAGAGAGGATTTAGATGCCATGCTGGATGAATACTATGAGGCTAGGGGTTGGGAAAAAGAGACTGGCATACCCTCTTCACAGAAGCTTCAATGGCTAGGGCTTAGTGAGGAAGCCAAACAATTGTCTAAATATTTGTCATAATTAATGGAGATAAATTTCGAGATGAGCTTATCAAAATAGGGAGGGGATTAGCGTGGCCGAAGTTGATTTGGCTATAGTTGGGGCTGGACCGGCAGGTTTGGGTGCTGCTATTGAAGCAGCAAGAGCGGGGGCAAGGGTAACCGTTATTGATGAAAATGCCAAGCCAGGAGGCCAGCTTTTTAAACAAATACATAAGTTTTTTGGTTCAGAAGAACACAGAGCTGGAACCAGAGGCATTGATATAGGGTACCAATTGCTGGAAGAATGTCGTGAGTTAGATGTTGAGGTACTTCTAAATAGTATAGCTTGGGGCATGTTTGATGATAATAGAGCATTAGCTTTGAAGACAAATAACGAAACAGCAAAGCTAGGCGTCAAAAAGACGATTCTAGCAACTGGGGCCAAAGAAAATCCTTTAGCGTTTCCAGGATGGACTTTGCCTGGAGTTCTTGGTGCCGGTGCTGCCCAGACCTTGGTAAATCTACACCGTGTTTTACCCGGGAAAAGGGTTCTAATGATTGGGACAGGAAATGTAGGCTTAATAGTCTCTTACCAGTTAGTTCAAGCCGGGGCGGAAGTAGTGGCGGTAGTCGACATTTTGCCTGAGATAGGTGGCTGGGGTGTGCATGCCAGCAAAATTCGGAGATTAGGAGTCC
>Ga0172363_10001262_pt1 | contig 20345 bp, 18 predicted proteins | sample LakKivs2_kivu2a2_FD_114541 | JGI IMG/M metagenome (GOLD analysis project Ga0172363, IMG submission 114541) | Sediment microbial communities from Lake Kivu, Rwanda - Sediment s2_kivu2a2 | ecosystem: Environmental > Aquatic > Freshwater > Lake > Sediment | place: Rwanda: Western Province, Lake... | reverse complement strand
GACGATGGCCGTGAGATAAGGGACGACCTCCTCGGTCACCGGCCGGTAGGCCTGGGGGTTCTCATAGAAATCCTGCAGGTCGAAGGTCTTGGACGGATCCACGGGCTTGACCATGTCCTCTTCGTGGAAGACGGTCTTGTAGAGCCGCCCGGGCGCCCCGGCATTCCTTTCGACGAGCTTGCGGACGTCCGCCGGCCGGACGGTCTCGACGGGCAGGAGGTCGAAGATCTCCTGCGCCCCCTGGGAGACGTGTCCGTAGCCGAAGAATCCGAAAACGACCGTCCCCAGCTCGCGGGGCAGTCCGTTCTTGATGATCCGCCAGGCCAGCTTCCCTATCGCTTCCTTGAGCTCGACCAGGCTCTGGTAGCGATGGGCGGGCTCGAGGCCGCGGAAGGGATGGGGCAGGCCCTCGACATCGAGGCGCCGGCCGAGGGCCCAGAGCGTGTCGACCATGCCGGCGTGCCCGGCGTAGTTGCCGAAATAGAGCACCCGCCGGCCCTTCTCGTCGACCATCTTCTCGTAGTCGATGAGCGTGTTGCCGAGCTCCATCATCCGCCGAAGCATGGGCATGTTCTGGCTTTGGCCCTTGGCCGTGTGCGAGAAGAAGACGTAGACCTTGCCCTTCTCGAGGAGCTCGACCGGGATCTCCTTCAGGGCGAAGACGAGGGGACACGGCGCGAGGCCCTCCTCGACGGCGATGCCGGCGGCCCGGTAATCGGCGTCGGTGAAGACGCGGATCGTCGACGGCTGGACCCGGAACTCGAGGCCGTGTTTCTCGGCGAGCTCCCGGGCGTGGGACGGGATGAGCGGGACGCGCTTCTCCCACCTGTTGATGTCCTCTCTGCGGATGCCGATCTTACGGTTCATGATGATAGCCTTATGGGATGAATGATGAACCCTGATTATGTCACAATCGCCCCCCTCTGTTCAACCCGGGGTCGGGTTGACGGGCGGGGGACGGAACGGCTAAGATGGCGGCGATGATCAGGTTCCATAACACCCTCAGCGGCCGGGTCGAGGACTTCGTTCCGATCGAGCCCGGCCGGGTCAAGCTCTACACCTGCGGGCCGACCGTCTACGACTACCCCCATATCGGCAACTGGCGGGCTTACATCTTCGAGGACCTGCTCAAGCGTCTCCTCAAGTATCGGGGCTTCGAGGTCACCCACGTCATGAACCTCACCGACGTCGACGACAAGACGATCCGGGATTCCCGGGCCCGGACCGTCGCGGAGCTCCAGGCGTATACCCGGAAGTACATCGAGGCCTTCTACGCCGAGAGGGATACGCTGCGGATCCTGCCGGCCGACCATTACCCCCGGGCGACCGAGTTCGTTCCCGAGATGGTCGGGCTCATCAAGGTCCTCCTGGCCAAGGGTTTCGCCTACCGCAAGGATGGATCGGTCTATTTCGCCATCGACAAGTTCCCCGCCTACGGCCGGCTCGCCAAGATCGACCTCGAGGACCTCCGTCCCGGGGCCCGGGGCGACGCGGACGAGTACGAGAAGGAGAGTGTCCACGATTTCGCGCTCTGGAAGGGGCCCAAGGAAGGCGAGCCCTTCTGGGAGACGGAGGTCGGGCCCGGCCGGCCGGGTTGGCACATCGAATGCTCGGCCATGAGCTCGAAATATCTCGGGCCGACCTTCGACATCCACTGCGGCGGCGTCGACAACATCTTCCCCCACCACGAGAACGAGATCGCCCAGTCGGAGGCCGCCAACGGGGTCAAGTTCGTCAATTATTGGCTCCACTGCCATCATCTCGTCGTCGACGGCGAGAAGATGGCCAAGTCCAAAGGCAACTTCTACCGGCTCTCCGATATCCTGGCCCGCGGCTACGACCCGGCGGAGGTCCGTTTCCTGCTCCTCTCCACCCACTACCGGAAGATGCTCAACTTCACCGACGAAGCCCTCCAGCAGGCCCGGACGAGCCGGAACAGGGTCCGGAACTTCCTCTTCGAGCTGCGTCACATCGAGCGCGCGCTCCCGCCGGTCCCGGCCGTGGCCGAAGCGATCGAGACGGCCCGGGCCGATTTCGTCGCCGGCCTCGAGGACGACCTGAACATCTCCGAGTCCCTGGCCGCCCTGTTCGAGCTGGTCAAGTGCGTCAACATCCTGGTAGGACAGGGCGAGGTGGGCAAGGAGGATGCGGAGCGCGTCATCGGCGTCATCCGCGAGATCGACGCCAAGGTCCTGGCCTGTCTCGGCGTCGAAGAGTCCGTTCCGTCCGGCGCCGACGCATTCGAGACCCTGATCCAGGACAAGATCGAAGCCCGGCAAAAGGCCCGGGCGGCCAAGGATTTCAAGCGGGCCGACGAGATCCGCAAGGAGCTCCTCGAAGCCGGCATCGTCCTCGAGGACACCAAGGACGGGGTCCGCTGGAAAAGGGTCGGGCCGGCCAAGCCCTGAGGCGACGGGAACGGGGGCTGACGCCGTGACGGATCGCGGGAGATCGACACGGGCCCTCGGCCGGATCGGCGAAGACTTGGCCTGCGAGGCCCTGCGCAAGAAAGGCTACGAGCTCGTCGGCCGCGGCTTCCGCTTGTTCCGCGGCGAGATCGACATCATCGCCCGGGACGGCGAGACACTCGCCTTCGTCGAGGTCAAGACCCGGGCCGACGAATCCTTCGGCCGGCCCGAGGAGGCCGTGACCCCGGCCAAGCAGCGCCAGATCCGCCGCATCGCCCGGGGCTATCTTCTCGAGCATCCCTGCGGCGAGGCCGGCTGCCGCTTCGACGTCGTTTCGATCGTCTACCGCGGTCCCGGCGACTATCGCCTCGAGCACTTCATCGACGCGTTTTAGAAAGCGTAAGAGACGCCCACGCGCAGGTTCCGGCCCGGCTCGATCATGGCTTCGGCGTCGGCGCGGGCGATGAAGGCCGTGTTGAAGACGTTGCCGAGAAGCACATAAAAATCCAGGCCCCGCCAGAGATAGCCGGCCCTCAGGTTGACGAGCTCCGACGAGGCCACCGCGATCTCGGCCGGACCTGGATTGCCCTTGGCCAGGCAGAACGTGGCGTTCATCTCGGCCGAGAACCGGCCCTTCCAGTATCTCGTCCCGGCGTAGAAGCGGACCGGCGGCACGTCGTTCAGGGGGACATCGTTAGCCAGGCTTCGGCCGCGGATCGCGGTGACGTTCCCGAAGACCTTCCAGCCGGCAACGAGGAACGCCTCGGCCTCGAATTCGATCCCCTGGAGACGCCCCTTCTCGATATTGCCGTACGTGTAGGTCGTCGGGTCGGGGCGATAGCGCTCGATCATGTCGTTGATCTGGTAGCTGAAGACATAGAGCCCGAAGAAATGCTTCTTGCCGGCCAGTCTCAGGCCGGTGTCGAAGTTGGCGCTCTTCTCCGGCCTGAGGTCCGGGTTGCCGATGATGAAGCCCCGGCCGCTGATCCCCGTGTAGTACTTCTCGTTGAGGCTGGCCACGCGATAGGCCCGGGCCAGGTTGACGAAAGCGGTCAGGTTCCCGGTGAGCTTGTAGGATAGCCCCACGAAGCCGGTCGGCTGGTCGTCGGTGGTCACGACCGGCCCCGTCGCCCCGAGCGGCAGGGCCTTCATGCGGAGAAGATCGTAACGGACGCCGCCCAGGATATCGAGCCGCTCGACCCCGGCGTAATCCGCGGACAGGAAGAAGCCGAGGTCGCCCCGGCTGCCGTCGAGGTGCGGATACTCGTCGATGACCTCGGTCACGGCCCCGAAGGAGTCGTACGACGTGTAGCGATTGAAGGCTTCGGCCCCGGCCCGGCCGAAGTAATCGACGCCCCCTTCCAGCCGGAACGAGGGAGCGAGCTTCTTGACATATGACATCTGGGTCCCGAAGTCCGCGCTCTCCGTCCGGGCGAACGATCGCTTGGCGAGAGTGCCATCGTAGGTGTCGGTCAGGGTCTCGAGGAAATTGGGATTGACGAAGGCGTGGAACAGGATCTCCCCGTCGCGGCCGATCCCCTTCTCGTTCCAATGCAGCTGGGCGAGGTTCTGGTTCTCGCGCGGGTACCAGGTCGGCTTGGTCGCCGCCGTCGAGTTCGGCTTGCCGATGTCGGTGCCGCGGGTCCCGAGGAAGCTGAGCGTGATCTCCCGCCTTGCGGTCCGGTGGGCGACCTTGGCCAGCAGGCTCCCCTGCGTGTATTGCGATTGGAGGACCTCCGTCCCGCCGGGGATCCGGTAAAGGCCGGCGTCCTCGGAATGGAACGAGAGCGAGAAGCCCCAGGTCCGGCTCGAGCCCTCGAGATCCAGCCCGACCCCCTTCGCCTCATTGACCGTGGCGTAGCTCGTCATGAAACGGCCATGAAGGGCCCCGTCGAACCGGGGCGACCGGGTCAGGATGTGGATGACCCCGCCGATCGCGTCCGAACCGTAGAAGACCGAGGAAGGGCTGCGCAGGACCTCGATCCGGTCGATGTCCTCCGGGCTCAAGAAGGAGGCGTTCGGCCCCGTGCGCCGGTCGCTCTCGAGACGGGCGCCGTCGATGAGATAAAGGACCCGGCGCCGGGCCAGGCCGCGGACGGTCGGGACAAGGGAGAATGCCCCTGTTCCGATCGTCGCGACCCCGGAGATGTCCTGCAGGGCGTCGTTGATATTCGGGGCCATCTTCTCGGCCAGGGCTTCCCCGGAGACAACGGCGCTCGCCGCCGGCACGCTCATCGAAGATTCCGGATAGCGCAGGGCCGTGACGAGGACCTCTTCTTTTTGCTTGATGAGGGCGGAGAGGGCCAGGACAACGGGCCTGGCCAGGCCCCGGGGCCCGAGCGCGAATTCCCGCTCATAGTAATCCGGATGAACAACCTCGAGGACGACGCGCTCGCCGTCGGGAACATGCAGGGTGAATGAGCCGGCGGCGTCAGTCACGGTCTTGGCCCCCGAAGCCCGATGGAGGACGACCGCGCCGGCGACGGGATTCTGGGCCGGGCTGACCACGGTGCCTTTGATCTCGGCGGCCCGGGCGACGAGGCCGAGAAGAAAGAGCGACCAGAGGACGAACAGGGCTTTCCGGAAAGGCATAGAAACTCCTTCATACTCTAGACGCCCAACGGCCGCCATTCTTCCGTCACAGGCATTTCTTGACGCGAGCCCGGTCGGCCGAGGCTTCGGCCAGCTCTCCGACAGTCTTCTTGAGGACCGGGTGCACGAGGCCTGGGGCGATCTCCGCGAGCGGCACGAGGACGAAGCTCCTCAGGTGCAGACGCGGGTGCGGAATGACGAGGTCCGGCGCGCCGACGACGACGTTCCCGGCGAGAAGGATATCGACGTCGATCGTCCGAGGTCCTTTTTCAACGGTCCGGACGCGCCCGAGGGCCCCTTCGACCGACTGGGCCAGCCGGAAGAGCGCCCGGGGATCGAGCTCCGTCCGGACCTCGACGACCTGGTTCAGGAACCAGGGTTGGTCCGGAAGATCGACGGGCTCGGTCTCAAAGACGGAGGAGGCCGCGGCGATCCTCGCCCCGCCCGCTTCGAGCAGCCGTCTGGCCCGGGCCAGGTTCCGGGCCCGCGGACCCAAGTTGCTGCCGAGGCTCAGATGATAGATCACGCCACGCCTCTCCCCTATCTTATGCGGTTCCGCGGTCCGGTTGCAATTCCCTCCGCCTTCGTTTAGTATGACCCCTCGTCCACGGATGGCGAGGCAGACCTCGACGGAGCGTGACCATGAGCCAGTTGATCTTCCTCGATAACGGCGCGACCTCCTTTCCCAAGCCGGAAGCGGTCTACCGTTACATGGACCACTTTTACAGGAACTTCGGGGTCAATCCCGGCCGGTCCGGCTACGACCTGTGCATGGAGGCGGGCCTCGTCGTCGAAGAGACACGCAAGCTCCTGACGGATCTCTTCCACGGCACCGACCCCAACCGCCTCTGCTTCGGCTACAACTCGACCGACGCCCTGAACCTCATCATCTTCGGGATGCTCCGGCCCGGCGACCACGCCATCTCGACGACGCTCGAGCACAATTCCGTCCTGAGGCCGCTCTACCATCTCCGGCGCGAAGGGGTCGAGGTCGACTTCGTGCCCTTCGACGGGGCCGGCTTCGTCGACCCCGGGGAGATCCGCAAGAGGTTCCGCCCCTCGACGCGCCTGGTCATCGTCAACCACGCCTCCAACGTCATCGGCACGGTCCAGCCGATCGCGGCGATCGGGCGGCTCTGCCGCGAGGCCGGCATCCCCTTCGCCGTCGATTCCTCCCAGTCGGCCGGGAAGGTGCCCATCGACATGGAGGCCCAGTGCCTTGACGTCGTCGCCTTCACCGGCCACAAATCCCTGCTCGGCCCGACAGGCATCGGCGGCCTTTATGTCGGGGAGGGGATCGAGATCCGCCACACCCGGGCCGGCGGCACGGGCGTCCGCTCGGCCGTCCGGGCCCACCTCGACGAGTATCCCTACCGGCTCGAATACGGCACGCCCAACGTCATGGGCATCGCCGGGCTCAAGGCCGGCGTGACGTGGGTCCTGGAAAAGGGCTTGGACGCGGTCCATCACGAGGAGATGCGCTTGGCCGGGGTCCTCCTCGAAGGCCTGCGGGCCATCCCCCGGGTCCGGCTCTACTGCCTCGACAGCCTCGAGGACCATATCGCCGTCCTGGCCTTCAACATCGAGGGCATGGACGCCGCGGACGTGGGGACCATGCTGGACGTCGATTTCGGGATCGCCTGCCGGACCGGCCTCCACTGCGCCCCGCGCGTGCACGAGCAGCTCGGCACAGACAAGATCCACGGCGCCGTCCGTTTCGGCATCGGGCCGTTCAACACCGAAGAGCACATCCGGACGGCCATCGCGGCCGTCGGCAAGATCGCGGCCCTGAAGAGAGCGGCCCGTTAAGGGCCGGCGCCGGGAACCGGCGTGATCTATTTGTGCGCCCGGAACTCCGTGACGTCCCGGAGCGTCAGGACCAACCGGTCCCCCGCCGCGAGACGGATGACGCTGCAGAGATAGGCCCGGGCTCCGATCGCCACTTCTTCGGACGTGTCGACGCGCGTCTCGCGGACCTTGCGCACGACCTCCGTCAGGCTGGAGCTGCGGACGACTTCCCAGATGTGCCGGCCTTCGAGGGCGTCGTCGCCGGCCATCCGCCGGAAGGCCTGATTGCACAGGACGATCCGGGCGTCGCTGTCGAGGACGCAGAGACCTTCCCGGATCGAGGCCAGGATGGTCCGGATCTCGTCGCTCTGCATCTGGCATTCGGCGAATGTCTGTTTGAGCCGGCCGGTCATGTCGTTGAAGCCGCGGGCGAAATCCCGGAACTCGCCGCTCCGCCGCTCCGAGACCTTGGCGTCGAGGTCCCCGGCGGCGACGCGCTTCGACGCGGCGACCGCCTCGCGGACAGGGCCGGTGACCGACCGGGCCAGGAAGAAGGCCAGAGCGAGGGCGACCAAGGTCGCGACGCCGATGACCTTCAGGAGATCGTCCCTCAGGCTGCCGAGCAGGGCCTCGATGTCCTTCATGAACAGGCTGACCCGCAGGGCGCCGACAACCCTGTCGCCGGCGCGGAGCGGGACGCTCATGTACAACATGTCCGCCTTGAGGGTCGAGCTGGGCCGGATGGACCTCTGCGCCTCGCCCCTCAGCGCGGCCTGGATCTCGGGACGGAAAAGGTGGTTCTCCATGTCCCTGGGCTCGCGTTCGGAATCGGCCAGGACCGTGCCGTCGGCGCCGATGACGGTGATGCGTGTCCCGGTCTTCTTCCCGAGGCCGATGACGAGGGCTTCCAGATCCCCGGTCTCCGCGCCGGTGACGAAGGGAGCGACCTGCCCTTCGAGCAGGCGGGCCAGGTGCTCCAGTTCGGCGGACCGCTCTTCGATGTGGTGCGTCCGCATGAGCGGCGGGGCGAAGGCCGCGACCCCGAAGGCGAGGAGAGTGATCACGACCGCATAGCCGAGAAAGGTCCGAAGGAACAGCGTCTTCTTCATGGGATGATGCGGTATTATAAACCAAAGCCGGCGCGTTGCCACCGTTTTTTTGACCGGGCGGCCGTCCTCCCGGCGAGCCCCGTTGGGTGTATAATGCCCCCGGAACGATCGGAGGAGGAGGTCCCCATGAGCAAGCTCGTTCTGGCCGTCTGTTTCCTGGCCCTGGGGCTCGGCGGACTCGCCTGGGCCCAGCAAAAATTCGAGAAGGATGTCTTCCCAACGGAGGCTCAAGGAGTTCCCCGGGGCGGCCCCCGGATCGTCGACCTCGAGATCACGTTCCTCGGGCACGGCTCGCTGATACTGACCTACGGCGGCAAGACGATCCACGTCGATCCCTACGGCGACGTCGCCGACTACTCATCCCTCCCTCAGGCGGACCTGGTCCTAATCACCCACGACCATTTCGACCACCTCGATCCCAAGGCCCTCAAGGCCATCCTCAAGCCCGGGACGATCGTCGTCGCTTCGAAGTCGTGCGCCGGGAAGCTCTCCGGGGCGATCATCCTGGCCAACGGCGAGTCCAGGACCGTGCTGGACCTCCCGATCGAAGCCGTCGCGGCTTACAACATCGCCCACAAGAGGCCGGACGGGAATCCCTTCCACCCCAAGGGCGCCGGCAACGGCTACGTCGTCGCGTTCGGCGGCACGCGCGTCTATATCGCCGGCGATACGGAGGAAACGCCGGAGATGAAAGCCCTGAAGGGTATCGACATCGCCTTCCTGCCGATGAACCTGCCCTACACGATGTCGGTCGACGAGGTCGCCCAAGCGGCCCGGGACCTCCGGCCCAAGGTCCTCTACCCCTATCACACCGGCGACACGCCGACGGCGAAGATCGTCGAGATGCTCAAAGGGGAAAAAGCGATCGAGGTCAGGATCCGGAAGCTCGGCTGAGGCGAAGGCCTATTTTTCGCCGCCGGGACACGGCTTGAGGCCGGTCGTCCGGCCCTCTTCGACGTGGTGCTTGATCGTCTTGCCCCGGACCATGTAGATGACATCCTCGCCGACGTTCGTGGCATGGTCGGCGATCCTCTCCAGGTGCCGCCCCACCAGGATGAGGTCCACCGCCCGCGAGATCGTGTGAGGGTCCTGCATCATATAGGTCAGAAGCTCCCGGAAGACCTGGTCGTTGAGCTGGTCGACGGCGTCGTCGCGGGCGCAGACGTCCTTGGCCAGGACATCGTCCCGGTTGACGAAAGCGTTCAGGGCGTCGCGGACCATGGCCTGGGCCATCTCGGCCATCCGCGGGATGTCGATGAGCGGCTTGAGCTCGGGGCTCTTGAGGAGGTCCATCGTCCGCTCGGCGATGTTGACGGCGAGGTCGCCGATCCGCTCGAGGTCGCTCCCGATCTTCATGGCCGCGGTGATGAAACGCAGGTCGGCGGCCATCGGCTGGCGCAGGGCCAGGAGCCGCAGGCACATGTCGTCGACCTCGATGTCGTTGAGGTTGACGGCCTCCTCTCTATCGAGGACGAGGCAGGCCAGCTTCTCCTCGCGGTCCTTGAGGGCCCGGACGGCCAGCGCGATCTGTTCCTCGGCCCGGGCGGCCATCTCCAGGAGCTTCTCCTTGAGCAGCTTGAGTTCTTCGTCGAACGGTCGTTCCATCTTGGACATGGCTCCTCCTCGGGGCGCTGCGATGACCAGAGTGTAGCGTGTTTTGAGGTCTTCTATCAAGTCCTTGAGCTCGAAGCGCCCTCCGGGGAGGCCCGCGCGATGTAGCCGGGAGCGCCGGACTGTGTTATAGTGTCCTTTCGAAACATCCGAGGAGTGCCCCCCATGCCGACCGTCGAATACCAGGGCCGGAAGCTCGAGCTGAACGAAGAGGGCTTCCTGGCTCATCCGGAAGAATGGACCGAGGAGATCGCCCTGGTCCTGGCCAAGGACCAGGAGAACCTCGACGCCCTCACGCCCGACCACTGGGCCGTGATCCGCTTCATCCGCGCCTACTACGAGGAAAAGAAGCTCGCCCCGATGGTCCGGGCCATCTGCAAGACGACGAGCCTGCCGCTCCGGCAGATCTACGAGCTCTTCCCCTCCGGGCCGGCCAAAGGCGCCTGCAAGCTGGCCGGCCTGCCCAAGCCCGACGGCTGCGTCTGAGCGCTGATGACGTTTCTCGGAGCGCTCCGTGTCGTCACCTTGGCCGCGGCCGGTTTCTGTCTGGCCGCCCTGATGGCCCTGGTTTTCCGGACCTCCGCCTTCGGCCGCAGGAAGTATTTTTCCGAGCCTCGCGGCTACGCCGGCCACGGCCTCGTCTACGCGTTCGGCAAGGGGATGTTGGACAAGGAGAGCGTCAGCCGACACCGGCTGACCATGCTGGGCGGGGCGCTTTATCACCTGGCCATCTTCGCCGGGCTGGGCTACGTCCTCTGGCTGGCGCTGCCCGTCCGTCCCGCTCCGCCCGTTTGGGCCTTCCGGCCCGTTCTTCTTGTCGGCGCCGTCGTAGGTCTGAGCCTCCTCACGAAGCGCGTGGCCAAGCCCCACCTGAGACGGCTGAGCTGCCCGGACGATTTCTTCGCCAACCTGTTCGTCGACGTCTTCATTGTCCTGGCCTTCCTCCACACGTATGTCCCGGCCCTCGAGACCGCCTTGATGGCCGTCACGATCCTCCTTTTCCTGTACATTCCCTTGGGCAAGATCCGGCATTGCTTCTTCTTTTTCTTCAGCCGCATCGTCTTCGCCCTGCACTTCGGCCGCCGGGGCGCCTTGCCCGGCTCCGCGCTAAAGGTCTGACCATGGCCAACGCGACAGCCGCACGGGACCCCTACGGAGACAAGCTCGACAGCCTGACGGACGCGGACATCGCCAGGATCCTGGCCGAGCTCCGCCGCCGGCTGAAAGCCCCCGAGATCGCCGCGGCCCACACCTGTATCCGGTGCGGCCTCTGCGCCGACGCCTGCCACTATTACTTGACCAACGGGGACCTCGAGGACATCCCGGCCTACAAGCTGAACCTCGTCCTGGGGGTCATCAAATATCATTTCACGCCGGGAGGCCGGCGGGCCGGCGGGTGGGTCGGAGCGAGAAGGCTCGACAAGGCCATGGTCCGCGACTGGGTCGACGCGCTGTTCGGCCGCTGCTCCGGCTGCGGCCGCTGCACCATGAACTGCACTTCGGGGATCGAGATCCACGGCCTCATCCGGGCCGCCCGCGGCGCGCTGGCGGCCGCCGGGCTGGTCCCGCCCGAGCTCCAGTCCACGGTCATGACCGCCGTCGAGCAGGGCAACAACATGGGCATCCCGCGCGACGAGTGGCTCGAGACCGTGGACTGGATCCAGGACGAGCTGAGGGCGGAGACCGGCGACCCCGGGGCCCGGATCCCCGTCGACGAGAAAGGCGCCCGGCTCCTTTACACGGTCAATCCGCGCGAGCCGAAGTTCTTCCCCCTCTCGCTCCTGGCCGCGGCCAAGATGTTCTACGCCGCCGGGGAGAGCTGGACCTTCTCCTCGGACCGCTACGACGTCACCAACTACGGCCTCTATTCGGGCGACGACGCCCACGCCGGACTTCTGTCCGACCGCCTCGTCCGGGCCCGGGAGGACCTGGGCGCCGAGGTCCTCGTCCTGGGCGAATGCGGCCACGGCTTCGCCTCGAACCGGTGGGAAGCCCCGCAATGGCTGAACAAGCGGTTCGGGTTCCCGGTCAAGAGCGTCTTGGAAGTGGCCGCGGGTTACCTCCGCGAGGGCCGCATCCTGCTCGACCCCTCGAAGAACAAGAAACCGCTCACCCTTCACGACCCCTGCAACCTGGTCCGCTTGGGAGGGGTCGTCGAGGAGCAGCGGTATCTTTTAAAGAACGCCGTCGAGGACTTCCGGGAAATGAGCCCCAACCGCCAGAAGAACTACTGCTGCGGCGGGGGCGGCGGCCAGCTGGCGATGACCCGCTTCGCCAAGCGGCGGCTCTCCGCCGGCCGCCTCAAGGCCGATCAGATCCGAAAGACGGGGGCCAAGATCGTCGTCGCTCCCTGCCACAACTGCATCGACCAATTGATCGAGCTCAACAAGGAATACAAGTTGGGGACCGAGGTCAAGACGGTCATCGAGATCGTCGCCGACGCGATCGTCCTGCCGCGGCGCTCTCCGGATCCGGGATCGTAGGGCTGTCCGCCCGCGACGGGGCGAAAAAAATGGCTCCTCGGGCAAGACTCGAACCTGCAACCTCGTCGTCACAAGCGCCCTGGAATTCCCTTCCTGCCGTCGACGACGAACGTGACCTTCACCGCCGCCATGCCCGGCCGGCTAATTGGCAGGAGGGATCCCGGAACCGGCAGCCTTCCGGAATCTCCTCAAGTAGAAGACGTGTCCTTCGTAGGACGTCTCGGTGAGGTCCCCCCGGGCCACGAGCCGCTCGACGACCGACCACGCCGCTCCCGTCCGGGACAGAAGCGCCTCCACCGCCCCTCTTCTCATGGGGTGGACGGCGGTAATGCTGAGGAGGTCCTTTTCGACGTCCCCCGTCGCCGCGAAAGCGTCCCCCTCGTAGCCGATGAGGTATTCCACGCGGGGGACCTTTTGGGCGAAGATGTGATAGGCCCGGTTGAGCGTACCCTCGACGGGGGGCCGGACCCAGGCCTCCGCCGGCGGGCGCGTCGGTATGCTGATATAGGCCGTCTCAGGCCGCAGGCGGCCCAGGACTTCGGCGGTCTCGGCCAGGCCGTCCTCCGCGTCGTCGATCCCCCCGACCAACATCGTCTCCGTGACCAGCCTTCCCTTGAAGGTCCCGGCGAACAGCTCGGCCCCCCCGAGGATGGCGGCCAGGTCCAAGGAGCCATGGGGCCGATTGATCCGCCGCCAGTCGGACGGCCGGACGGCATCGACCTTCAGGGAGACCCAGTCGGCCAGGGCCAGCTCTTCTCTGACGTCGCCTCTCCAGACGAGCGAGCTGTTCGTGATCACCCCGACCGGAACGCCCAGCGGTCTCAGGAGCGAGATCTCCCGGCCGAGGTTCACGTCCAGCGTGGGTTCTCCGTCCGGGACGAAGGTGAGGAAATCGATCCTTTCGCCTTCGTCCCTCGCCTTGGCGCATCGGTCTCGCACGTCCCGGAAGATAGACTCCGGCTCGTAGAAATGGCGGCGCGCGACGGCCATGTCCATGGTCCGGCCGACCTGGCAGTAGACGCAGGAATACGTGCACGCCTTGGCCGGGATGTTGTTGACGCCCAGGCTCTTCCCCAGACGGCGGGACGGAACGGGGCCGAAGGAATAGCGGACACCGGCCTCCGTCATGGCTCCTCCTTTGTTCGCATCAGGACGTTGGCGCCGACGGGGTGACCCGCGTGCCGGGCGATCACGGGGCACTTGACCTTGAAGAGGAAGAACATGTCGCGCCGCTCCTCGCCGAGCGACTCGAAGTTGCCCTGTCCCTTGGCCACGACGAGGTCGGCCTCGGCGTAGCGCCGCAGGAACTCCGGGCCGCACTCCGCGAGGAGCGTCCCTGGGGCGTCGGAGCCGTTGTCGATGATCCCCGCGAGGCCCTCCAGCCCGGCGGCCCTGGCGTCGGCCCTCGTCGCGTCGTTGATGACCGGAGACCCGCGCACGGCCACGGTCACCCGGCGGGCGGGAAGGCATTCGATGAGCGCACGGTCGAAGACGATCTCTCCGGCGTTGTCGGCAAGGTAGAGGATGCTCCGGGCCCTGCCGACGCTCCTCCGGAACTCATCGAGGTCCCCGGCGAGGGGCTCCTCGAGCGCCCGGCGAACGGCCTCGCGCACGTCCGCTTCGGTCACGCTGCCGCCGGCGCCCAAGTCGATGACGTTGCCGGCGATGGCCAGGCGGACGGCCCGGTCGAGGGGGTCCGGGGCGGAACCGATGTCCGCTTCGAGATCAGCGAAGACGCCCAAGGCCAGGCGGTTCTGGGCGTCCTTCACCTCGCGGTAGGGGTCGTCCATGCCGACGATCTCGCGGAGCCGCCGGTGTAGGCGCTGCCCGAGGACCGGCGGCGGCCGGTCCATATCCATATCGGCCGTCCAGCGGAGGACGTCGCGGAGGATGCGCTCGTGGCAGGCGGGGTCGGGCGAGATCCGCCGCGCGGCCTCCAGAGCCTGACGGGCGAAGCAGGGGATGCAGTCGAGATGCGTTTTCATGACTCCGCCCCGGCCGGCGGCGGCGGTTGGAAATGGCTCCTCGGGCAGGACTCGAACCTGCAACCTAGTGGTTACAAGCGCCCCAGAATTTCTTCTGGGCTTGGACTATCTCTTCACCCGGCCCGGATAAGGGCTGAGGGTGCCGGGCGCTTCCCGCGAACCCCGTCCGCGGTACGAGCGTTGCTCTAGTCTCTGCACCTTCCCTGTCCCGCCGGGACAAGGCTTGGCTCAGGATTACCTTTCTCCGCCGCGGAGGGCAGGCTTCCCTGAATTCACCCGGTTTTTCAACCACGATCTCTCGTGGAAGCTGCGATAACACAGCCACCCGCTCTGCCGATTGAGCTACCGAGGAGCAGGCTGGGGCATGATAGCATGGGTCTTCGCAAAAGGCAAGCCCGGGGAGGAGGCCGTCAGAACCGGTAGCTGGCCTGCTTGGCCATCTTGCGGTAGTCGTCGCCCGTCATTTCGACGACCTTGCACATCTCGTAGATCCGCGACCGGAGCCGGACGCCGATGCGGTCGATAAGACTGTCGCCGCCCTTCTTGTAGAAGGAGTCGCGCTTGTCCTCTTCCTCGTCGGTGTCGGGGTAATTCGTCGTGAAGAGGGTCAGCTTCTTGTGGTTGTAGCGGTGGTTGATGATATAGAAGACCGTCTCCTCGACCCAGGCGGTCGTCCGCTTCGCCCCGAGCTCGTCGAGGACGAGGACCTCCGACTGGAAGACCGGCGCCAGGACGTCCGATTCGGACAGGGTCGACTCGGGGGTGAAGGTGCTCTGGATCTCGCGGATGAGGTCGCGGAAATCATAGAAGATGCAGGCCGCGTCCTTCGTCCGGATGAGCTCCTGGATGATGGCCACGGCCAGATGGGTCTTCCCCACCCCACACGGGCCGATGAACACCAGCCCCACATCCTGGGCCGGGTAGTTCTTGACGAACTGGCGCGAGATCTTGAGAGCGTCCCGGTGGGAATCGTTGTGGACCTCGAAGTTGTCCAGGGTGCAGTTCAGGTAGCGCCGGGGGATGTTGGCCTGCTCGACGAGCGACTTCTTGACCCGGTCTCCGAAACACGCACAGCGCTTGGCCACTTCCGAGCCGCCGGCGTCCTCGAGGAGCCAACCCGTCCCCCCGCACTTCGGGCAGACCGCCGGTTCGCTCAATTCAGGTACCCCCGGAGGTGCTGGAGCTTCTGGGACCGGCTGAGCTTGCGCATGGCCTTCTGCTCGATCTGGCGGATCCTTTCCCGGGTCAGCTTCAGCCGGGCGCCGATCTCCTGAAGGGTCAGCGGCCGGTCGTCGTCCAGCCCGAAGCGTAATCTTAGCACAAGGGCCTCTTTCTCATCCAGCTCGCCGAGAATGCCCCGGATCTGCTCCTGGACCGAGGCCTTGACGATCTGGTACTCGACCGACGGGGAGGACGCGTCGCTGATGCGGTCTTCGACCTCGAGGTCGTCGTCCTGGACCTTGTCGCTCAGGGACAGGTTCCGCTCGTCGAGGATCTGAAGGTCCTCGAGGTCGGTCTCCGAGATGCCCATGGCCTGGGCGATCTCGTCCCGGGTCGGGTCGCGGCCGAGCTCGATCTTGAGCGTCGCCGTCTTCCGCTTCATCAGGGAGATCTGGTCGGCCAGCTTCTGGGGGATGTTGAAGATGCGCGAGTAAAGGGTCAGGGCGTGGACGATGGCCTGGCGGATCCACCAGACGGCGTAGGAGACGAAACGGACGCCCCGGGTCGGATCGAACCGCCGGGCCGCCTCGATCAAGCCGATGTTGCCCTCGTCGATGAGGTCGAGCAGGCTCAATCCCATGCCCCGGTATTTCTTCACGTAGGAGACGACGAACCGCAGGTTGGACTTGACCAGCTTCTGGAGGGCGTCCTGGTCGCCCTTGCGGATCCTCTCGCCGAGCTCTTTCTCCTCGGCCTCGGCGAGCGTCGGGAACTTGGCGATCTCCTCGAGGTAGTGCTTGAGGTTCCGGGCGTCGAGGAAATCGCGGGTGTCCATGTCCGGCCGCGCTACCCTTCGCGCTCCCTGGCCTTGACGACGCCCCCGGGCCGGACATGGACCAGGGCCTTCTTGCGGGCCTCGAACTCGTCCTCCTTGCCCTGGAAGAACTCCCGGCGGACGTACTCGAGGAACTCGCCGACCTCGGACTCGATGCGCTCGATCTTGGCCCTCATGTTGAGGACGACCTCGACCCCGGCCAGGTTGACCCCCAGGTCGCGGATGAGGCTGAGGATGAGCTCCAGCCGCCGCAGGTCGTCCTCGGAATAGAGGCGGGTGTTGCCCTCGCTGCGGGACGGCTGGAGCAGGCCCTCGCGCTCGTAGAGCCGGAGGGTTTGAGGGTGGATGTTGTACATCTTGGCGACGCTCGATATGTGGTAGTACTGGGCCGGTCCCTTTTTCGTTTCCTTGCGTGTCTTTTTCATGTCAGCCCATCCCTATCGTGTCCCGCGGATTGGGTCCGGAGATCCTCTCCAGCTCCTTCATCATGTCCCGGACGCGCTGGTCCTCGAAGGGCGGCGGGACGATGTAGACCTCGGCGTATTCATCGCCGCGCCCCTTTCCCCGGGCGAGCGGCGCGCCCTGCTCCCGGATCCGGAACTTTTGTCCCGACTTGGTCCCGGGCGGGATGCGGATGGCCGTCTTGCCCCACAAAGTCGGCACCTCGACCTTGGCCCCGAGGGTCGCCTCGGGCACGGTGATCGGCACCCGGACGGAGATCGCCGCCCCTTCGCGGCGGAAGAAGGCGTGCGGCGCGACCTCGATCACGATGTAGAGGTCGCCGGGCGGCCCGCCGTTCCGGCCGGCGTTGCCCCGGCCCGGGACGCGGACCTTGGAGCCGTTGTCGACGCCCGCGGGGATCCGGACCGTGATCAGGTCGGAGATCTGGGCCGTGCCCTGGCCGCCGCAGGACCGGCAGGCCTCGCCGGGCGCCTGCCCCGTCCCGCCGCAGGTCGGGCAAGGGCTCGAGAACCTCATGAACCCCCGTTGGACGGACCCCCGGCCCGTGCCGCCGCAGGCCGCGCAGGCCTTTTTCCGGCTGCCGGCCGCCCGGCCGGTCCCGGCGCAGGTCTGGCAGGCGACCAGCCGGTTGACCCGGATCTTGGCCTGGACGCCGTGGATGGCGTCCTCGAAGCCGATCTGCATCGAGTACTGGAGGTCTTCGCCGCGCTCGGGGCCTTCGACAGGCTCCCGGCCGCTCCGCCCGCCGCCTCCGCCGAACAGGTTCTCGAAGAAATCGCGGAAGGTCGAGGAGCCGTAATCGGAGAAATCGAAGCCTTCGAAGCCCGGGCCGCCGGGGCCGCCGGGCCCCGCGCCGGGCGGGACGCCCCCGCTCTCGCCGAACTGGTCGTACTGGGCCTTCTTTTTCGGGTCGCTGAGGACGGTATAGGCCTCCTGGATCTCCTTGAACCGGGCCTCGGCCGTCTTGTCGCCGGGGTTGAGGTCGGGGTGGTACTTCCGGGCCAGCTTGCGGTACGCCTTTTTGATGTCGGCGGCGGCCGCGCTCCGGGGGACTCCCAGCGTCTGATAATAGTCTTTCGCCATGGCCGCACCTCAAGTCATCGGCGGGCCCGTCCCGGGTCCCGGTCTATCGGCAGAGGCCGCGGGGCCTAGTGCTTCTTTCCCTTGGTATCCTCGTCGACGACCTCCGCATCGATGACTTCGCCCTCGTCCGAAGCTGCGCCGCGGCCGTCGCCGCCGGAAGACTGCTGCTGATACCCCGAAGCGCCGCCGGCGTCGGCGGACGCGCCGCTCCCCGGCTGGGGACCGGCCTGACGGTACATGAGCTCGGTCAGCTTGTGGGAAGCCCGGGACAGGTCCTCGGCGGCCTTGCGGATGCGGTCGAGGTCGTCCGACTCGATGGCCTTTTTCGTATTCTCGATCTCGCGCTGGACGGCCTCCGCCTCCTCGGCCGGGACCTTATCCTTGTTGTCCCGGAGGAGCTTCTCCAGGCTGTAGACGAGCTGGTCCGCGTGGTTGCGGGCGTCGATCGTCTCGCGGCGCCTCTTGTCGTCGGAGGCGTGGGCCTCGGCGTCCTTGACCATGCGGTTGATCTCTTTCTCGTCGAGGCCGCTGTGGCCGGTGATGGTGATGGCCTGCTGCTTGCCCGTGCCCATGTCCTTGGCCGAGACGTGGAGGATGCCGTTGGCGTCGATGTCGAACGTGACCTCGATCTTGGGGATGCCCCGGGGGGCCGGCGGAATGCCGTCGAGATGGAACTTGCCCAGGGTCCGGTTGGCGTCGGCCATTTCGCGCTCGCCCTGGAGGACGTGGATCTCGACGCTCGGCTGGTCGTCCGACGCGGTCGAGAAGATCTCGGTCTTCTTGAACGGGATGGTCGTGTTGCGGGTGATCATCCGGGTGAAGACGCCGCCCAGGGTCTCGATGCCCAGCGTCAGCGGCGTGACGTCGAGGAGCAGGACGTCCTTGACGTCGCCCGAAAGGACGCCGCCCTGGATGGCCGCGCCGACGGCGACGACCTCGTCCGGGTTGACGCCCTTGTGGGGCTCCCGGCCGAAGAGCTCGTGGACGAGCTGCTGGATGCGGGGCATGCGGGTCTGGCCGCCGACCAGGATGACCTCCTGGATGTCGGAGGCCTTGAAGTTGGCGTCGGCCAGGGCCTGCCGGACCGGGGCGACGGAGCGCTGGATGAGGTCCTCGCAGAGCTGTTCGAGCTTGGACCGGGTCATTTTCATCAGCAGGTGCCGCGGCCCGGAGGCGTCGGCGGTGATGAAGGGCAGGTTGATCTCGGTCTCCATGGTCGTCGAGAGCTCGATCTTGGCCTTTTCGGCGGCCTCTTTGAGCCTCTGCAGGGCCATCTTGTCCCGGGTCAGGTCGATGCCGGACTCGCGGCGGAACTCCTGGACGATCCAGTCTTGGACCTTCTGGTCGAGGTCGTCGCCGCCGAGGTGGGTGTCGCCGTTGGTGGCCTTGACCTGGACCACGCCTTCGCCGACCTCGAGGATCGAGATGTCGAAGGTCCCGCCGCCGAAGTCGTAGACGGCAATGATCTGGTCCTTCTTCTTGTCCATGCCGTAGGCCAGGGCCGCGGCCGTCGGCTCGTTGATGATGCGCTCGACCTTGAGGCCGGCGATCTGCCCGGCGTCCTTGGTGGCCTTGCGCTGGCTGTCGTTGAAATAGGCCGGGACGGTGATGACGGCCCGGTCGACCTTCTCCCCGAGATAGTCCTCGGCCGCTTTTTTCAGCTTCTGCAGGATGAAGGCCGAGATCTCCGGCGGGGCGTACTTCTTGCCGTGGGCCTCGATGCGGACGTCGCTGTTCTCCGCCTCGGTCACCTTGAACGGGACCTGTTTGATCTCCTGGCTGACCTCGCCGTAGCGGCGGCCCATGAACCTCTTGATCGAATAGATCGTGTTCTCGGGATTGGTGACCCGCTGCCTCTTGGCGACCTGGCCGACCAGGATCTCCCCCTTGGTCGTGAAGGCGACGACCGACGGCGTCGTCCGCCCGCCCTCTTCGTTCGGGATGACGGTCGTCTTTTCGCCTTCCTGGATGGCGACGACGGAGTTCGTCGTGCCCAGGTCGATGCCTATGATCTTGCTCATAAAAAATCCTCCTGGATATTCAGATTTAGCGCGAAACCATTATAAAATCTTAGTATTATTCTGTCAAGTATATTTTGTTATTCTCTAGTTGCCTCTCGAGGCAGCGAGGGGCGGCTGGGAGCGGAGTCTTCGAAGCGACCATCAGCGCCGCCCCGGAGATACACGGAGGGGCGGTGCTGGGAAGAACTATGAAAGAGGGCGACGCCGGTGAGAGGCCTTCCGAGATCGACTAAAGAATGATTCCTTTGATCCCGTCGAAAAAGTGCCAGTAGATGGCCTGGGCGTTCTCGCCCTTGGGGAAGGTCAGCTCGAGCTCCGAGATCTTCCGGCCCTCGCGCGACCCGAAAAGGTTCCGGAGAGGCAGGTCGACATACCAGCGCCAGGCTTCCCGCAGCGACTTGGCCATCCCTTCGGGGCCGGAGTCCCCGGACATGACCGAGATATGGAGCCCGTTGTCGAAATCGAGGCTGAACGCCTTCGGCATATCCTTAAGCTCGAGGGCCTCGAGATCGAACTCGGCCGGGTTCGCCGGGGCGGCCGCGGCTTTTTCTTCCGGTTTGGCCGCCGGCGCCGGCTCCTCGGTGTCGCCGGGCTTGATGACGATGCGTTCGGGCGCCTTGAGAGTGGTCTTCTTGACCATCTGGACCGAGCCGGCGAAACCCGGGTTGCCCCAGAACCTCATCTTCTCGAGCGGCCAGGACATCAACACCATGCCCCTGACCCGGAGATCGAGCTTCCGCCCGACGACGTCCAGGACGAAATAGAAGTTGGAATCCTTGGCCAGCGTGTATTCGGCGGTGAGCGAGG
>Ga0172363_10001261_pt1 | contig 20347 bp, 19 predicted proteins | sample LakKivs2_kivu2a2_FD_114541 | JGI IMG/M metagenome (GOLD analysis project Ga0172363, IMG submission 114541) | Sediment microbial communities from Lake Kivu, Rwanda - Sediment s2_kivu2a2 | ecosystem: Environmental > Aquatic > Freshwater > Lake > Sediment | place: Rwanda: Western Province, Lake... | reverse complement strand
GCAATAGAAATTGGCGCTTTGTACTTCTAGATCTCCCTGAACAACCATTCTTCCGCGAAACAAAGAATTGACAAGAGACTGAAATTTGAAGTCGAGCCAGTTGTTGTCGAAAGTATTTGACCCAAATACAAACTTGTCCAGCATATAACTTGTTCCGGACGGATAAATCTGGAACCTTGTCTCCCCGGCCATTGCCGCATACAGGATTCCGCATCTGGTGACTTTATCCATTGTCATTTCAATCATTCGCGTGCTACCGGTCCTGCCCTGAAGCCTTATCATTGGCGCTGCGTCGGTGGGCGTCGGGCTCTCAATGGCACGCGCTTGATAGAAATAATTTCTTATCTTTCCATAGCCGAAATACCATCCAAGCCCAAATTCCGCACTATCCTCATCATCCATGGAGATAACCGAATAGTAGTGCGTAGGGCTGCCAAGGTACATGCGCTTGACATACACAAGATCAAACGGCGGGTATACCGTTCCGCCAGCCAGCTTATCGCCACTGATCGAATCGTTAAGTATCTCGCGCCAAACTGATGTCAGCATATTGGCCTCTCTTAATTGACTGAGCCAGGTTTGACGTACATACGAAGCCTATCAATAACGATGGTGCTGTTGATTGGCCAGTATGTGTCTGGGAATGTGATATCGGCTCCGTGCCCGGTAAGGCCGACAGATCCACTGAACAGGAAGTCTGCGGGGGAGCCGCTTGGATCCTGAATCCTGAAGATGGCAACATCGCCGGTGGTAACAGCCGTAGCAAACAATACGTTTGAGCTGCCGGACAGAAATTCAAGCTTCGCGTCTGAATCGATTCTTTCAAAGCCATCGTACGTAATGGTTGCAAGCAAGTCATTGCTGGCAGAATAGAAGTTGATGACAGGAGTATTGGCCGGAGGGCCCGGCAGCAACACATCCCCCAGAATGTCATGCATGTTGGCAAGGATTTCCGGATCGGTATTCATTCAGCCTCCTACCTCAAAATACTACGAAACTGCTGGGGAAATACTCACCAAATCGAGCATCCGGAATCGAGTACACAAGTTGCACCATGGTGTTCTCTCGATGCACCTTGCTCTCCAGCTTGAAGTGGTCGAATTCATCCCATGCGTCAAATATGTCATTGTTGACTATGGCTACGTTCGAAGCCAGGATCTGGTACTTCTCAACCTTGTCATTAGCATCATACAGTGTATCAATCGGTGCGTCAAGGTAGGCCTTGAAATACCGGTCCTTCATCTGCAGAAGCAGATACTTGTGTGTCGGCCAGGGGATGTGAACAAAGCCATGCTTGAGATTCGACGCGTTCAGCTTGATGAGGTCGTTGTAGAGCGCGTTGCCCTTTGCCGGCTTCTTGTAAAGCGAAAGGGTTACTATCTGGCCATCAGTAACCGCATTGGTTACGTGATAGATGCCATCATAGTTCCCCGCTGACTCTCCTGTGCCATACACGACTATCTCTGGGTACCGAGTGCCACCAGATATCGCCTGAACCACGTCGATGATGTGCTGTATGGCAGCTCCGCCCTCCGGCGTCACAATATCGATCTTCGAAGCTGTTACTGATTCAGCATATACCCGATTGATTGAGAACGAGTTACGAAGACGTACGTTACATTCATCGCCCAGAACGACCTGGGACGCATCGTTCACCTTGATCCGAGCCAATGACCGATCGGGGCCGATCTCTTCGATTATCAGGTCCTTTTTCCCATCAATATGAAGCCTGGAACCGACCTGGATGAACGGATGGAGTTCTGACCCCTCCTTGATATCTAGCTGCAGCCAGTTCTCGTCTTCTTCATCCCCAACGTAGTTTATCGTGTAGCCATAAGATTCATATAAACCGATAATTTCACTATAATCGGGTACTATTGGCAGCCCGTAGTAGACATGGATTGCCCTCTCCATATCCTCGCGGTTGGTCGGGTTCTGGAGTGACTTGAGCAGCGCGTTGATGGCCGTCTTGCCTGAAATGTTGCCATAGTTGTACGCCTGCCAATCCGGGATGCCAACGATGGATCCGAACGTCTCAAACAGCATGTACTCCATCGACTTGGTCCAGCGGCAATACACAGATGCACCGTCCGCAACCTCTCTGGAAGCAACTATGTCTCTGTTGAACTCCACGGCGTTGTTGTACAGCACGTAGTCGATGTTGTGCGTGAAGTCGTACTCTTCCTTGGTGCTGATGTTGATCTGTAGATGCGGAAGCTCAATCACCCATGGCTGCACAGTGTATGCGCGAGCCGTAGTGAGATAGAACGTGAACGGCTTGCCTTCGAGATACGCGAGGTCTGCGTTCACCAGTTCTACTATATATGTCCCGTACTTGCCAGACTTCGGGTTGGCATACCGGTTTGGATCAGACTCTTCTGATGACAGGAGATTCTTGACCTTGAACCATTTCGGATCTACAGACTTATCCTTGGGCTCAACGACAGCATATGTGCCCAGGCCAATCTCTCTGATCTTGTAGTAATCAGCCGCACTTATGGAAAGCTGGTCATTATAGATCCTGTCATTCTCAGGCGTGTAGCTCGGTTCGACCAGTATGCGCTCAATTGGAGTTATGAGATACTGTGGATTCTTGTTGGTCGGATCAAGATTGATAGGTATCGAATGCAGCGGCCCGATCTTGATATCGTAGTAATCCTCAAGAACGCATGTGTTGGGATACTCGGGTGACTGGGCATCTACGAACCTGCTAGCCATCTTCTTCAGATGGTTGCCTGCACGAACTATGCCATCCCAGAAGTTCTCAAACGCATCACGAGACTTTTCGCCCAGATTGTTCCAGAACGTGCTGAGGTATTCCCAGAACGTCGTCTTACCAGGTTCGACTCCAACGCACGGCTCTTCGTCGATTGGCTCATACGGGTCATCAAACACAAAGGCCATAGTTACGCACCATGATGATGTATAAACATGTCAGTCGGAACCCTGAAGAACGAAGGCTCATATTCTTCGACTGCAGCGTTAATCACTTTGAACATGGTATCATAAAACACTGGTGTTCCACCACGAATGGCCTCAAGCATCTTATTCAGGACATTCGCAAAGAACAGATCTCCCATGGCGTTCCGGCCGGCAATACATGAATCAACAGAAGACTTCGATCGAGCGTTTGCAGAAAGCATGATGCCATGCAGATCCATGTTTCCACACAGTCCATTCAGCACGGCATTGTCAATCTCAACATCGCAGTCAATGTAGACAGAATGTGGCATGTTCGAAATGATGAACATACGCAGGATGTCCGACTTATGCTGTGGAAGCAGCATACCAAACCTGTCAGTGTAGCCAGGATATGCATCTATGAAGTCAGACACGACATCATTGATGTCTACCCATTCGTAATGCTCATTAGGCGCTTCTTCATTGAAATAGTCCTTTTGAGAGACGAGATTGTACTTGCGATCTGCAGTTGAACTGTTGCGTATGGACTTCATATACCGAAAAAGATCAGCCGATGGCCGATCAGGATGCTCTATCCATATTTGAATGACAGTATTCATTACAGCCTCACACCTTGTTCGCAGAGATGTCCTTCAACCGGAAGTAATCAATGTCGCGTATGGTCAGGCGATCTGTGAACGTTCCAATCTCAGTCTCGCCCTCGTCGTTGAGCTTGCTGTATGACACGGTTATCGGGCTTTGCACATTGGTTGCGTAATTGTTTTTGTACAAATAATCAACCATGTTCTGTATAGAGAACGTGCCATCCTGATTGTCATCAAAATACCTTTTGATGATATCAAGCATGTCTGCCTGAGTCGTGTCACCAGTGTAGTACATGGTGAAAGAAAGATCGCATGGATACCGGTGCTTGACCAGGATGTTCCCGAAGATCTTACCATGGTCAGTATCGTAGTAGTCCTGAAGTGCACTGACATCAGGATAGCTCCGATATGTCACAGTCACGCTGTTCAGATCGCTCTGTGAAAGGTACAGTCTCCACGACTCACGAGCAGAGCTGACCAGCACTTCGCTCTCAGGAAGCACATTGTACTGCTCAGGCGGGAGAACGCCAGCATCGATGTTGCCGGCCTCAACCACCGATACAATCTCGGCGATTGGGAGCTTGAACCCTGTTGACTCATTCAGTACGAAGAACGAATCATCGTCGGCCTTTGACACCGTGACAGAGTCGGTTACCAGAGCCTCAGAGTTCTTTACTGTCGTGACATACACATCAGCCTTGTTGTTGGCGTGATACGAACTGATGTTCTTACCCTCAATCTTGATGTAATCCACTTCCACTGATGCCTGGATATCATCAAGAGTCTGATTCGAATACCGTATCTGAGCCATCGACACACCGGTCGACACAAACAAGAGAGCGATTGAATCACCAAACCTGCTGGTGTATATGTATCGCTCAATCCCGTTGATGTCCTGCTTGAGCAGGCCCGAGATATTCGACTTGCTGCCATTGGCGCTTGAAATGTCGTCAAGTAGCGACCAACCACCAGCGGTTGAACCCTGAGACTGCTGTTCGTTGTCCCAGATATACACCTGATGCCCATCGCTCTGGACGCCATTAACGGCACTGCTGCCATGGGCACGGCAACTGATTGAGATAGGAGCCTCAAGCCCCGCCACATCCATCAGCATCAGAGACATAGCTCGATGCCCGGCTACATCAAACGCCCTGAGATCCTCAATTGTCCACTTGTCTTCCTTGTCAGTCGACTTGGTGTCAAGAGTCACCTTTAGGACTGTGCCGTAATGGGATGAGCCCCTGTTCTTCAGCTCACTTGCAAACACGCTCAGCACATTGCTTGGAATACTGAAGCGCATCTCTTTCTCAGTTGTCTGTGCTTCCGGGTCTTCAGGCATCTCGCCAGACACCTTGCGAAGCAGCAGAGAAAGGCGCAAATCATCATAGATCACGAACTCAAACTCATACTCGGCAGTGGGCTCAATTCGACATGCAGTTTCGGCAATGGAGTTGATGGCACCGAAGTTGATATGAGTGTCAGAGTCGTGGGCGAACACCTGGCCCGATCCATACTTCTCTGAGTGAGAGAAGAACATGATCGCGTTGTTCTCGATGTTGCCGGGATCAAATGGAGTGTACGCCTTCTTGACTCGTACACCAAACCCAACACCGGTGTATCCCTCAACATAGTCTCCCTCAACACCGCCAACAACTACCTGTATGTTGCTGTTCAGTGATCCTGATGCAGATTCACTCACTGATGGCCACGCAAGTGTACCAGTAACCTTGACACCTATGCGCTTGCCAATCGCCTTGCCGGTAGATATTGAATTGGTTGCCCCGCCTGCAACAGTGATGGTGTTGTTACTGAATGACAGAACATCAAGCGACCTCACTTCATCAGCAAGAGGCCCAACGTCTCCATTGCTGTACCCGTGCGCGCCATATACCCAATCCTGATTCGGTGTCAACACTGGTGTGAACCCAACATCCTCATCAGCAATGTTGAACAGGTCCTCTGTCTTGACTACCATTGAATTACGATAGTCATTGAAGTACATGCCTCGATACTGATCAGATGATAGCTCCTGATCGAGAGGGAAGCCGTGATATGCAGGGTCTGCGTTCACATCATCAAGCGGTTCAATCGATATTGGTATGTCGTACGCGGATGGTATTGAGAATGGCCCCCAGAATGCAGCCTGTTGACTGTTTGCGTCAGGCGGGAAGAAGCCGTAGAACGCGCGATGTTTGACCATCGTATCACTGGCGATCTTACCGAGAAAGTCTACCTTCTGTGTCACCTCAGATATGTCGATTGCGCTGACAAGATCTCTCTGCATGTACCGATCTCCTGCGCCTGCGATGTACATGCCTCGTATTGATGGGAACATGGCACCCAACACAGCATACATGCTGCGCTTTGACATCATACTGCGATCATTGATGGCGTACTGAAGGCGCCAGAAATACTCCTCATTCGTCTCAGTCTTAGTACCGGTCCTGATAGCTTCTGGATTGGTCACATACTTGTATACAAGCGGCGTTCCGGTAATACTGGTGATCTGCCCAGCATCAATGTTGTAGTCATTGCCGGCGCTTACAGCTACGATTGGAATGTCGACATAGTAGAGGGCATACGAGTCACGAGAATTGCGAAACATGTTGCGGCTGATCATCATTGGGGCCGATGCTCTGTACTGCTTGCCATTTCCAGCTATCGCCCTGAATGAGTCATTGATATTAACATCCTGCTTGTTGTCAACCCACACCCTGACATAGCTGAATGCAACGTCACCACGCATTCTGGGAATGAAGAACTTGTTCCCAAACGCATCAAGCTCATCCTCAGTCATACTCTGCCACTGAAGCACATTGTTGATGCGACGTTCTTTGACGAGGGAGTTGTAGAAGTCCGACATGACCAATGCGGTCGGTTTGACGGCAAGGTCATCAATCGTCGTACCCTTCTGTCCAGTGGCGGCAGAGTATTCTGCCCACTTCCTGCGCATGAAATTCATGAAATCGAACATGCGATTCCCCTATTTCTTTTCGGTCTTCTTCGGCAACATCATCGAGTGCACTCCGGCAGTTGCCATACCGACAGGATACCCGCCTGACGATCCAATGATTGCGCCGGCAACCGGAACACCATATGTGAACGCTATGTCAGCAGCGCCTTCATCCAGATACCTTTTCAGATGGGGCATAATCTTATGCTTGCGCCTCATGATTGCTACGGTACCAAGGGCACCAAGTGCTCCACCGGCAAGCAGGCCTATTCTCCTACCAGACTTTTCGGCACGCTCTTTGCCGCCACGAGGTGTGATCTTGCCTGCAACATCTCCAGCAATATTTCTTGCATGCGTTGATGCTAAAAGTCCTGCGGCCCCTCCTAACAACAGCTCTGGAGTTGTCACCAATGCAATTTTCTCAAACTCTTCTCTCATACACCTGAGCGTGGTGGCATTCATAGAGTCTATATCCTTGTTATCGGGAGTCTGAAATCGATAGCGTTGAAGTCTTCAACCTCAACTGGATACACCCGTATGACAGCAGTGACCACGCCGTTCAGTATATCGAGGTTGATGAGTTCAGCTTTCTGCAGCTTCTCAGTATCAGGCACGCCCGATGAATTGTCGGCCTCAATCGATTGTACTGTTGCATCAATGCATGCCTGTATGGCCGCTGCGATACTCTGGACGTTGTTGAGGACCTGGGGTTTGTTGAGGTATCGGTCTGCGTTCCCGCCATATCCATCAACCACAGTTCTTTCACCAAACAGGTATGTCCTGGTCTTGGATAAGAACGTGATTTCAAAGCGATTAACGAGTGCGCGATTGCCCACAACAGACTGAGGATTGTCGCCCATTGTGATGGCAAACGCATCAGTGAGATCGGTAATAAAGTCGATGTCGGCCATATTACCCCTAATCTACAATCTTTCAGGCTACCGGGATAGGAGATTCCGATCCATTGAGCATATTGTTCATGGCGTTCTTTGCCCGTATGGATTTCCTTCTGGCCCTGAAGTTGAGATCGTGCACCCTGAGCATTGAATTCTCAATGCGATTCAGGTTCTCAAGATTGGTCACAGGCTCTGGTATTGTGGCCATTTCAGTGGCCACCATCTTGCCAGTACCAGTCTGGAACAGATCGGGGTAGTATCGCATGCACAAATCAAGTGTTGGCACTTCTTCGTCTGCTGCCTGCTGAACCATCTCAATCATATCTTTGATGAGGGCAGCCAGGTCCATTGCAGCGCCAAACAGGGCACCAAGTCTGCCGAGCGCTGACAATATTTTGATGAGCTTGGTTATCTGTGGTGGCTGCCATGCCTTATATGTCAGCAATGCACTCTGAACCGCATCATTGTGGGCCTTGGTGGTCTTGTACTTACCATACAGCTCGCGTATCTTCTCGGTAATTTTCTTCTTGGATCTCCTGCTTCCACCTATCGCCATCATGGGCAGCCTCAACAGTAGTGCCCGTGAGGCCACAACCATGCCTAGGTACGGGCTCACATTTCCACCAATTAACTTATCAGCCCATGCCTTATCGCTTGAATTCCAATCCTTCACCTTGCGAAGATTTGTCAGAAGCAACTGATAGTCCTCATCACTCTCTTTGATCAAAGTATCAGAGTTGATCAGGTCTATCAATGACTCCACTACAATCGCTGACATCAAAGCGTCTGATGATATGCATAAGGCACTGCTTGTTGAAACCTTGATTGCCATTTCTGCGGCAGTTACATCTTCTCGCTGCTTAACTCTATCATGAATATCAGCCATGTGCTCATACGCAGTCTCCATCATCGATGAAGCCCTGGTCAACCCCCTGTTGAGCACCCCTGCGGCATTGTTGCCAATCTTTTGGAGAGCCGTAATGATAAACGATATGAGCTTGGTGATGATACTCTTCATCTTGACAATTGAATTGCATGCAAGATGGCACTTCTTATTGAATATGTACGCCTTCTTGATGTTGTCGGCAAACTCATCAAGCTCATCGGCTATGCGCTCCATATCGAATTTGAATTCTTTGATTGGGCCACCGATGATTTTCTTGTACATGCTGCCATTGGTCAATGCATGCTTGCGCGCATTGATTTCAGCAACAACCATGCGTTCGCGGCGCCACATGTCGAGGCTATCAATGCCTCTCTTCCACTTCTGACCGGCCTTGCTCGATTCAATCTCGTTCTTGGCTGCTTGAGACTCAGTTTGAAATGTCGCATCAATGGTACTCTTTCGCACAACATACTCTTTGTTGATCTTCGTAGTTTCTTTGGCCATGAATTGCTGAACACTTGTATCTGTGGCCTGTAACAGATTGGCAGCAACACTCGTGCGCGCTGTTGGCTCAAGCTCTTTGATCGCCTTCTTCAGATTGATCCTGGCGACACTGTACTTAGCCTCATCAAATGATGAGTTCAAATCGCCTGTATCCTCATCCGGGACTCCCTCAAGCCCCTCAATCACGCTATTCAAGGCATCTATGGAGCGCTTGAGAGCGGGCATGGCCTTTACGATCTGGGCATAATACTGAGCTTTGTTGATTTTCTTTTTACCCCACTTTTTGATGATAGAGAGTATCACATCCATGTTGCCACGAGCACGATTGAGACTCATACGCTCGTTGCGTGCGGAATCCGTGGCAGACTTGTGGGGAATGGCAACAAGGGCGAATACGAGTTTCGGGTACCCCATCAAGAACTCAAGCAGTTCCTTGAGTATGGCCTGCAGAAGAGCGGCTATGGCCTGGGACAGTTGTCCAAGAAGCGCCTTTGCAAGCTGTGAGGCAACGGACTTTACAACAGCGAGAAGCTCAGACCCGATCAATGATGATATGTTGGCGATGCCGTACTTTATCTTGGCGAGTATCTCAAGAACCTTGCGAATAGTGTCTCTGATTTTCAAATACTTCTCGATGATCTCCGCCTGTACATTGACGGGAATCGCGAGAATTTCGCAAGCTTCTTTAGGTGGGGCCATTTTACCGTAATTTGTTGAGTGTGTTAGACGCCAGCATGTTGACGCATCGACTCAAGCACTCTTGCCTCGACAGTATTCAAGCTCGATTCTTTCGAAAGACCATTGAGCACCTTTTTCGTCAGCATTGCAGCTTCGTTGCCAGTAGCAAGTCCACCGACAACTCCAGCAGCAATGCCAGTGCGACGCCCAGCCCTGCCGATTTTATCAGAAATATCATACAGCGCCTTCCTCAATGGGAGCTTTGAGCTTCGATGTATTCCATACATGTCCTTGAGAATTGTTCTCAGATGACTCTTTGACTGGGCGGCCTGGAGTCTATTCAAAACTCCCCTGTTCACGAGCTTGTGTGCTTTGGAGCCGAGAAGGTATGACCCAAATCCTCCAGCCAGACCACCGTGTGCTGCCACAAGTGCGGTAGTGGTGTTGTCTTCCAATTCTCTGTCGCTTATTTTCTTACTCATGAATCTCCTCCATTGTGTTGTGTATTGATTACCTGTGCCTGATCTGTCATATTGGCAGACTCTTTTATAAAAAGATCTGCATACTTGCACATTGATTCAAATACCTTCTGTTCAACGCTATTCATATTAAACGTCCATTCAAGCTGTCGATTTGATGAACTTGTGGTATCTCGAAATCGCACCACGCAATGTGGGTCTCACATTATATGCGCGATGAGTATTCGTCACGTACGACGTTTTCCCGTTCTTGTCAACCGATTTCCACACTGCCGGTGACGGTTCACCATTTGGACCATGGTGCCATACGGCCTTCGACTTCATCACTTCAGCGCGTTCTTCAGGGGCAAGTGCAACTTTGTTGTCCTGCAGCCTGGCAAATTCGCTCTTTTTCTTGGCGATCTTGCACATCTCATCGCAGAACGCGCTCATGCCAATCATGGAAACTCCCGTCATCGATATGACTGGATCTTCTGGGACATTTTCTTTTTCATTCTATGCACGGCCATCTCATTCGTCCCGAGCACCTTAGCAATTTCCTTGTTGTTCAGCATCGGCTTGCCTGCATAGCCAAACGTATGCTCAAACACAACCTTCTCGGGGCCGTCCAGCTCGTGATACATGTAATCGACGAGTGCTTTGTCCTTGTGTTCTTTAGTCACCGAGTTTCCATAGAAGTCGAACGCGGCTTTCGATGCAGATACCTCGCCCGCAAGCTCGCTGTTCATGCGCCCGACCTCTTTGACGCTCCAACCAAGCTCGTCAGCCATTTCGGTTGCGCTTGGTTCATATCCGCGCTGGTCTGTCAGGTTCATTTTAACTGTTGAGAACACGGCACGCTTGAGGTTACGGGCTTCAGGAATCTTACCGGACATCTGGGTCGATATGGCAACACGATGCACCTTCTGGAGCGAATTCCAGATGTGCGTCATGGGCTGAGTTCCACGACTTGGATCGAACGTACCAAATGCTTTGAACATCTGAGCGTTCGCATGAGCCCTCAGTGTGGCTGGCGGAAGCCCAAGAGTCTTGAACTTGTTTACCACACTGTTGACTACTGGCTGATAGCGAGCAGAAAGCTCCATGAAGAGCTTTGGGTCATGCGTTCTCTGCCACTCAGCCAGCATTTCGCGGTCGTCGGGCATTTAGACTCAATCCTTTATGGAAAAAATCAGCTTCCAGCCATCGCACCAATGAGGCCACCACCGATAAGACCGGCAAGCCCACCTGCTATGCCGCCCTTCGCAATACCGCGTGCCGCCCTTCCTCCGACAGTGCCAAGTCTGGAGAGTTGTCTTCCTCCTCGTGCTGCGTTCGGATTCAATGTGGCCCTGGCAGCCAATCGTCCAATGCGCTGAAGGGCTGATCGTGAAGCCCGCGCTCCAGCGTATGTGGCTCCAACGGCACCAAGACTACCACCGACCACGCCGCCGCCGATTGCGCCAAGCGCTCCACCCAAATAATTGGTACCATTATCATTGGCGTATTTCCACATCGACTCAAGCACCCTCTGTTCAACCTGATTCATAGCTCCTCCATAGGATTGAAATGAATTGTATGATCATTGGTAATGAACTGATTCGACCCGCTCCAGCACCTTGTCTCTGTATGCTATTACTGCCATCTTACGCTCATGGATAAAAGCAGTCAAGGGTCTGTGTTCACGGATACTGCTCATATCACCAGCCCTCTGAATTGTGCCGCCATGGAACTTGGTCACACCGTCAGCCACGCCACTCCTGAAATCGAGCGTTGTAATACCAAAATACTCTGTCTCTATTGAATCGGGGTCGATTTCGTCCGGATCGCACCCATAGACGATATGCTCATCACCCCTGGCGCCCATGTTGCGCTTCACCGACAGGCCAAGGATACCTTGATAGAACGTGGATGCCGAGCATACCGGCCGGCGCACGTACGTCATGCTGGCCTCGTAATCCCTGAACAGGTCAGGCCTGTTTTTGAACAGCATTTCTGCTGCCTCATGCATACTGTCATACATAAAAAGAAAGCTCTTGTCACCCTTTTGGGCCGAACCGACCATCATATTGTTCGGCATGCCAAAGACGTCTTTGTAGAACTTGGCTATCCTGTTCGGCTCGTAAGCCTTGTCGAGATACAGGCGATTGTGAGTGCCACCAGCAAGCTGATCGGCGCCCAGAGTCAGAACATCCTTAACGTACTTGTACGTTTCTGAGCTTACCTGCTGCTTCACATCCAGCTTGGTGTTGGTAGGATCGATTACGAAGCGAGTGCGACCCATGCGTGGGATGTAGAACTTCGACTCGATCTTCTCTTCTTCGTATTTGTACGTCTTCGGGTCGATCTCGGCAGCCTTGGGATCAGTCGCTTCCATGTAGATCGCCTGACCATACTTGTCCAGGTCGGCTGGCTCATCAACGAATCGACAATGGCTCATGACGACCGTTGTAGAAAGCTCTGTTCTACTCGTTGATATCGTTATGAGATGCTTGACCTGCTGAACCATGCCAAATACGGACGAGCCAGTAACTGCACCGTATGCATCCTTGTCAAACATGACTGAGCCAGGGAATCCACACATCGGATACGGATTGAACATCATATCGATGGTGAATACACGGCCACCAAACTTGGCGTTCAGATACTTGATGGCCGCGTGGCGCTGCATTGCCTGAATAACCTTTGGCTCTGTTGCCCCCTTGGACGCACGAGACTTCAATTTCTGCAATTCTGAGATCTTACTGTTCGTCTGGGCAAGTACGCACTTGTTGACGCGCGTCGCACGACCCAGATCTTCTACTTCGCTCTCGATCTCGGCCTTCTCCTTGAGCAGCTCCTGCTTTTCTTCCTCAATCTGGGCCGCGACCTCAGCATTGAACATCGCATGAGGCACTGTCGAGCACGCATCGGAGGCGGCCATATTGTACTCAACCGACGAACTGAACGTAGAGACGCCTTTGTAGCGCTCTTCTTCGGTCAGTGGCGGCTTGATGCGGCCAAGCTCGTCTTTACCAAGCTTGTCGCTCGCCTTATTCGGCGCAGTCGAATCCTGATACAGGCTGAACAGCGCATTTGGATACTGAACGGTGTACTTGTTCAGATCGTCAGCGCTCTTTGTCGACCACGAGTCATGAACATCGAAATACCCGCGCGTGAAATCGGCATCATAGTCCATGTTGAATATGATGCGATCGCAGAATGGCGGGAAGAACATGTTGCAGGCAGGCGGGGCCGAGAACTCAAGGGCTGGCAGCAGCATTGTCTCATTCAGAACGTACTTACCACCGAAGTCGTCCTGCTTCATGATAAAATCGCGCACCTTGGGATCAATCACATAATCGATTGCGGGATTGGCTGCCCCATCATCAAGCGTTTTAGCTATCGGTATCGCAGTCGGCGTGCAACACGAGTGCGGTGTCGACATGAACAAGCCGGCGCACCTCATGATTGCAGCCTCGATGCTTGAGAACCTGGAGTCGCCCATCATATACGACCCAACCTCAAGGCCGAAACTCTGCTTGAACCATGTCCTGTATCCAGCGGCGTTCATCGGGACAAGAATGCGCTTGTCGACACGCAGTCTCTTGTTGAGGTACTCGCCTACTGCAGTTCCACCAACAGATGTGGACCACATGCCACGTATGAACGCATCGAGAAAGAAGCGCCCATCGTCAATACCATTCAGATCCTTGAACGCGCTCTGCCCACTCTTAGGAGTAGCAACCTTGGTAGCCCCAACCTCACCGGCAATCTTGAGCATCACTTGCGGCAGATCGGCGAGGCCCTGGAAATCGTATGCGTAGATGTCCTTGACTTTCGTCTTCTTGCCTGGAACGACGAACTTCTGATACAACCCGGCCGCATTATAATGGTTCTGCGCGGTCAAGTCGGAAGGCCACAATGCAGCGAGTGCAGCAGGGGCTTTGCGAATGTCCATCCTGAAGTCGCGGCACAACAGGACGATCTCCATGCCCTGCGTTGCCTGATCCATCTTCTGGAACGCTGAGAAGAACCCATCAAACATGAGGCGCCAACCAGGATCGGACACATTGAGCCAATCCCGATAGAATATCTGTACCGCCGTTTTCGGCTTGAGCTTCAACAGCTCGGCATTGGCAAATACACCGATCGACGCCTCAACACCATTGGGAGTGCACATGATGTTGGCGGTCTTGAATGGAACCTCAACGCCCTCCAAGAACATCTTGAACTTGATGGCGTAACCACGGCGATTGTAATCGCGCTTATTGGTTTCCATGCGTTACGGCCTCTGTTTTTGTGGCAGACCACGTATGATTCGATGCGTGTTCGACAATCCACCAACAGCATCCTCAAGACTGTAGTTGTAGTACGTGCTTCCTTCAGTTGGGATACGGTTGACTCTCAGCCACCCCTCGTTTGTCACGAGAAACTGGAACGAGAACTGCTTGGCATATGGCGCATCAGCCGTTGCAGAGATATTGACCCCAAGCAGATATCCCTCGATGATCTTACCATCGTAGACGAACTTGAGACGAGCCTTATTCTCGACACACTTTGTACCAGCAAGCCACTTGCGATACGCAACCATGAACTCCTGGTAGTACGGATAGTTGGCCACATCGAGGAAGATTCCACTGAACGAGAATATCTTCGGCTGCTCACCCATGAAGAACGCATTCCAGAATCCGCTGAAGTTCTGGTGTACCTTGACTATCTCGGCGCTCATCTCATTGAATGACACAACCGAGATATTGTTGAACACGCCATAGTACGTATGGCTGCCATCGAGCTTGAGGTCTGGGACAATACCGTCGCTGAACACTGGATTACGGTCGTCTACCGGGGCCTCAGGGGAAATCGACTCAATGTAATTGCTGAAATTGTTGAGATAATCCTTTGGATTGCGAGTCTCCGCATTCCTCGTTCCATTGCCGCTCGTCACAATAATGAGAGTCGCAAGACCCTTTTCGTGCGGTATGACACCTGAGCCAAACGGACGCAGCCTGCTGTCGAATGATGGATACGACATGCGCTCGCTTGGGGCTGGAACGCCAGACTGGGTGTTGAGTGTTTCGGCCATGATTTACTCCTTACCAGCGGTTGTTCCAGTAGTTGAGAACTGGCGGGGCCATTGCAGTACCAACACTACGACCAGCAGCCGTCTCATTGAGTTCGTTGGCAACCTTCTCGGCTTCGAGCTGGTTCTTGACAAGCTCGATCTCTTCTTTGTTCTTTTTGACTGCCGATTCTTTGAATGGCTGCCAGCCGGATTGGGACAGTTTCTTCTGTTCCTCAATCAAAGCATTGAATTGCTTGGAAAGCTCAGTCTTTCTTTCTTGAGACGTCTTTGCGAACGTGTTGGCAGCTTCACCGAACACAGACTTAACCAATTCCCTACCAGAAGATATCTCGGCATTTTGATTCTTGGACTTGATGATGGCTATGTCAGCAGGGGCCATCGATTTGTACAGCTTATCGTAATCGACCGGTCCGGACGACATCGCAACACCTGTCAGCAGCTTCTGCCCTGCCGCACTCAATTCGCCCTTGACATCTTGATTTGTAGCGCCCTTGTGATCGATCAGGGTGCCAAGCTTGCTCATGCGACTCGCAATAACACCTGCCGAGGAGGCCACCTCGTATTCGCCAGAAACGAACTTAGCCTGCTTGCTGTGCTTTGTGATGAAATCGACAGTCTTCTTTTCCAGTTTGGAGGTAGCCTTGAATCCGGGGTCTTCCTCCATCTTCTTCATCGTGTCGTGAACGCCCTTGGCAAAAGTCAGATAGTCATCGCCATCGGTCTTGGTAAGATCGAGACCCATCGCTTTGCCAAGCCTGTACGTATCCTTGATAACACCACGACCTTCTTTGCTGAACGCGAGATCCTTAGACGTCAAAGATTTCTGTATGCTGGCCTTTGAGTCGTTGACGGCCCTGTTGTAATCACCAATTGATTTGACATCACCAGTCAGGGTCAGCTGCTTGTCTGCCAACTTCCTCTCGTTCTCAACAAGCTTCCTGACTGAAGGGTCAAGTGAGTTGTACTTTTGATTGATATCTTGTTCAACCTTGAATCTGTTCTCATCGTTTTTGTCAAGATTATCACGCTGAACCAGCAGGCTTCTCGCCTCTCTGGTTTGAGCATCCATCCTGGCCTTTTCCTGTGGGCCTTTCTTATTAATCTCACTCTGGGCCTCGTCGACACTCTTCTGGTACTGAGCGCGCTGGGCTTGATTTCGATCTCTCAGAGCCGTCAGAAGGCCGACGGTAACATTATTTGCATCGCCTTGGAACTCCTTCGATAATCCTCCGGTTGCAAGCATTTTGGCGTAACCTGGATTGCCAGTCATGGTGCCGGCCGTGTTGTTTCCAAGCATAATGGAAGCATCGGTCATCATATTCTGGATTTCATCAAATGAATACTTTCCCAGTATGGCGTCAGCAGCCTTGTTCATTCTGGACGACGAACGAGCAGAACGCGCCGCTATTGTTGAATCAGCTTTTGATTGAGGACCAGTGAAATAAGAACGAGCCCTGTCAATGTTTGCTCTACTTGCTGATGCAAACACGGTCTCGTCACCAAGATTGACCGTTCCATGCAGAACTGCCGCACCTCGCACGGCATCTCCTCGGACAGACCTGTCAAATCCCTCTGACCCCATCGCTATCAAGCCCTTTTCAATAATGTTCGCACCAGATCTGCGAACAGACCTGGCCCAGTCAGACGTTTCCTTCAACATGCTGCCTGAGAGATTGTACAACCATTCGCCACCACTATCCCCCCAAGCAGTCATGGCCCGCATTGGTTTTGTTTTCCCAAGAAGCTTCCAGAATCCGGATGGCGTATTCAGAGACGCCCTCTGAACAAGATCGTCAGCCTGCATTGCGCGCTGCCGTGTGCCGAATCCCTTATTGCTTGACAGTAGCCATTCAGCCAGAAGTCTCTGGTCTCTCGGGTTCTGTGCATGCATTCCGGCAAACACTACAGCCTGGTCTTCAAGCTTGCCTCCACGCTGTTCTCGCCACAGGTTGAACGCCTGCATGGACATCTGAGAACGGGCTTCATCATTCAGGCTGTTGTAGAAGTCCTCTTTCATGAATGGGAATCGAACTCTCGACGACCCCATCGCAAACCCTCGTGCTGCAGAACCCATCACAACACCGTACGCGCTCTCCTTGCCCGTCAAGAGCTTCTCCATGCGCGCAGCATTCGTCGTGCCATCAGGGTTCATTGCGTACGCAGCCATTCGCGTACCAATCGACGAGTTCATGAGGATGTTCATCTGGGCGGTCGCTATGGTGGCGCCAGCCTGAGCAACACCACCGGCCCTCTGAACCGCGTACGCTCCAGAAACTGACCCCTTGGTTATGGCTGCGGCCTGCATTGCACCGGTCTGGAACATTGATGCTCCAACCGATGCGTTCCAGCTCGTTCCTTGAACCGCCTGCGCACCATGGGCGCCGAGCACCATTGCATTTGATGCCCCTATACCAGTCATCGCACCGATTGCCGACGCCTGCTTAATCTGCTGCTTGACCTGGGCGAACGAATTGAATCCGGCCCCCTGAAGTTCCTTGATCACAGACATTCCACCCTCAAGGGTGGTCTTCATTGTCTTGACCACAAGCTCAGCCGTTTCTTTCAGTTCTTTGAAATTCTTGAGATACTGCTGCGTTGTGCCAGACATCTTACCTGGCCCAGCTGCAGATATCATATCGTTGGAGAGCGCGATCTTGTTGATCGACATCTGCTGGGCGGCCGAGAAGAACCCACCACCACGCGCCATCTCACCGGCCATGGACGCACCAAGAGACGTCGACTGAGTATACGACAATCCACCCTTGAATCCAAGCCTGTCCCTGTATTGATCAAGATCATTTGCAGTAGCGTGCATGAACTTCTGACGCTCAAGCGTTTTGGTAATGCCATTATCAAGAAATTGCATCGGAACCATTGGAGCCAAAAGACCAACCGTGCCGCCAACAACTGTTCCTACTGGACCGCCAACCAACGTTCCTACTGCCGCGCCAGTGAGTGCTCCAGCAACCCAACCAGCACCCATCATCGCGGATGATTGCGCAAGCGATGCCATTGTCGCGGCACCGGCGCCCATATTCATATCGCGCTGACGAGCATAGTATCTACGATCCTGACCGCCAGTAACACCGTATTGATACCGAGAATCCGTCACGAGACGATAGCGGTCACTAGCCGACATCTGAACTGGAGCGGAAGGTTGAAACGCGTACTGAGATACCGCTTGATATCGTAGGTCTTCTGGATAATACTGTGGAAATCCAGTCCCCCCGGACCCGGTAGGATACTGCCCGCCAGGGTAATTAGCCATAGGTAATCCTTCCGGTCATATATATGGATCTTACCTCAAAATAGCAAAAAACAAACGGCGCCGGCAACATTTACGTTACCGACGCCGCAAATACATCTGGTTTGAATCAAATCTGCTTTTCTTCAAGCTGCCGGCTTGAGTGCCCGAGTTGGTGCCGCAGCCGTAGGTCTGGCTGGTGCCGCCGGACGTGTTACCGCAGCCGGGGCCGCACCAACCGGCACTTTCGAAAGCGGCGAACGAGCAAACGCAGCTGCTGCCCTCTGGTTACGGTTGGCAGGTGCTGATGCGCGAACCCGGGCCGCAGGAATAGCCGCGCCCTCAGCTTCTTTCGTTATACCCATCGCTTCGGCAACCCTGTAACCGGTCTCACTCTGACCAAGCTCGTCAACAAACGCTGCCTGCTTGATCTGCTGCAGATACGACTGCTTGTCCATGAAGGACTCCTTGTGTAAGTGTTATAAACGAAGAACAGAGAGACCGTGGATGATCACGCCATAATTATAGTATATCACAGGGCCTTTATGCAACAGTTCTATTTACTTGGTTGCACGCCCTTCTTCTTCAGAAACTCAGCATCTGGTATATCTTTTGTACGACCGGCTTCAATTTTCCATTTCAAAGCCACTGGCATTGATATGGTTCTGACGCCGTCAACAACAGAAGACCTTCCGCCGCCCATGTACGACCTGAATGGGATGTCCCTGAATCTTGTAGCCATCTCAATCGCGTCGTCCGAAGTCCTCAGCCCACGCTTAACGGTTCCGCCACTCCATTTGATCAACTTTCCAGATTGAGCAAGACGCTTGAATGCTGGCGGGGAAACGATAACATCGAGGTCGTCAATCTCTCTGAAGTCTGGATAGTTTTTCTTAATTGCTGCCGATCCTGCTATGATGAACTCGTCATCACTCACGCCAATCTTGTGCAGACGCTTTATCAGACCGTCAAGCTTTTTGCTTTCTGCCATCTTTTCTAATTCATGGCAAAATTCAATTAAACATCGTTTGACCATACTAAAAATCTCCTTAATGGCTTGACTTAATATACTACCATTAAGGTGCTTCAAAACTGTTATTTATTTTAACAATCTGGAATAATAATAATGTGGGTGAGAACACATCCTCATACCACCGAGAGTCGCCGAGCCTCGTAAAATCAGCGATGAACTTTAGTTGGTTTTGACACAAGAAAAACCAACTATAGTTGGCACCGCATCCAGGGATGCGCCAACCAGAACCGTCCCTGGCGTAAGCGCAAGTAGCCGGTACGACAACCCGGGCTGTGAAAAACACGCTGCAGTCGGTCGCCCACCTATATATGGGGAACCAAGCAACGTGTTTTTTTTACCCATTCATTTTTTTATCCATTAACAATAGTGATTAACATCAAAAATCTGGTATAACAATAATGTGAGGTGAGTTCTATCATCATCTCACTATATCCTGAATCGTCCACGTGTCAGGATGAAGCAGTGAAGAAAATGGCGGCGTAAGTGACGGTGGAGTCCCCACTGAAACTTGACATTGGGTACGTAAAACCCATTCCGTGAGCAATCACGGCGTTGGCCAGACAGCTGGCCTCAATATGGATACGTAAGTCCATATCAGATATACTTTGAGCAGGGGCGGACGTAGGCGTACGTAAAACGCAAAAGGGAATGAGTATCCAGAACCCATTCCCTTTTTTTTACCCATCAATAATTACTTACTTCGAAGTCTCACGTCGTACCTCTCCAGATACTTTTTAACCGAGTTGTCACATTCAAAAACACTGGAAACACGACAGGAAGTGCCTTCCGGGATCTCAACATGAAAATCTCTGATGAAATCACAGAAGTTCTGGGCTATTGATATATGCCTCTCATAATCATATTTACTACGAGTTTTCCTCATTGCCAGCGAGACACATGTAGCGAGCTGACAATCCGCCTGGTACAGAAAGGCATCATTGAGATTTCGAATCCTGTTCTTTAACAGGGCTATCGCCATCGCTCTTCTCCGCTGTATTCTCATCCTCAACATCAATTGTAACTGAAACCGGCTCAGCCTCTTCAACTGCCGGACCGGCCTTCCATGTGGTCTCATATATCTCGATGACATTCCTCATGAACGGGACGATGGGATAAATCTTCTG
>Ga0172363_10001258_pt1 | contig 20372 bp, 20 predicted proteins | sample LakKivs2_kivu2a2_FD_114541 | JGI IMG/M metagenome (GOLD analysis project Ga0172363, IMG submission 114541) | Sediment microbial communities from Lake Kivu, Rwanda - Sediment s2_kivu2a2 | ecosystem: Environmental > Aquatic > Freshwater > Lake > Sediment | place: Rwanda: Western Province, Lake... | reverse complement strand
CAACATCATGATCGGCGCCTACTGGGCCGAGTCCATGCAGCTGGCCGAGACGGGTTCGAGGGCAGGCGCGATGCAGATCTCTGGCACTGCGCAGACGTCGCAGATACCCTTCTTCCTCGTCGCTACGGACTACTGCCTCATAGGAGAGGAGGTCTACTCTGCCGGGGCATACCTTTCACAGGACCCACTGCTGATAGGGAGCCTCGCCGGGCAGGACGTCGGACGCATCATCGCAACCATCCTCGTTGTGCTAGGAGGACTGCTGACAACGGTCGGAAGCAGGGTATTATTAGACATAATGGCGGTGTGATGTGAATGTCGAACCTACTGAGAAGGATTGAGATACCGATCTTCATAACAATCATCTTCACGCTGATCCAGGTCATACCCTACTACGTATACATTCAGCCACTGGACGACGCCGCAGCTTACATCCAGAGGTGGATACTGATCTGCCTCGCCCTCGCAACATTCGTCGGAGTCCTCTCCCTGCTGCTGACTCATGGTAAAAACCTTCAGAAGAGGTCCAAGGGCTGGTATTTCAGCGCCATCGTGGTCGTCTTCACGATCGTCATGTCCATAGTGGGCCTGCCACTCGCGGAGGTAGGCCTAGGCGCCGCGAACCCCATATACCTGTTCCTATACAACAACATGCTTCAGCCGCTCAGCGGCACGATGTACGCGATAATCGCCTTCTTCATCGCCGCTGCCGCCTTCAGGGCGTTCAGGGCGAGGAATGTCGAGGCTAGCATCGTCCTACTCGCTGGCATACTGATGGTCTGTTCAAACGCGCCCATTTTCACAGTCACCTGGCCACCCTTCAAGGACATAGGCACATGGATCTTCGCCGTGCCTAACATGGCGACCAACAGAGCCATCACGATAGGAGCAGCCCTGGGACTTGTCGCTCTAGCAGTCAGGACCCTGATGGGTATCGAGCGCGGATACCTGAGGGGGGGAGGAGCTGAGCAGTAAGATGGCGTTCCTTGAAAAGTTCATGGACATGGACCGCAGGTGGGTATACCTGCTCTCATGGATATTCGTCCTCGCGCCCCTGCTCTACCCACTCGGCCTACCCATCCCAATAAACCAGGAGTCGATAGGATGGTACAACTACATCGAAAACATACCGGCCGGCAGCACAGTGATCTTCGCACCGATGTACGGTACATCGGGCATTCCTGAGCTATTCCCAATGACTGTAGCAACCATGCGCCATCTCTGGTCCAGGCCAATAAAGGTGATAGTTGTGACCTTCTGGACTGAGGGGGCACTCGTCTTCAACATACTTCTTGGACAAGTCGACCCGACTAGCTATGGCAAGGTCTATGGAACAGACTGGATCCACCTAGGGTATATACCCGGCAGCGAGACCGCCATGGCCTCATTCGCCAGGGACATTACGGGCACCGTATCAGCTGACTTCCTACGGGGGCAACCCACCACGAGTTACCCGATAATGGCGAACATAAGGACGGCCCCTGACATCGACCTGATCATAAGCATCGAGACTGGTACACCTGGCTACACCGAGTGGCTGCGCCAGTGGCAGGCCCCGTACGCAGTGCCGATGATAGTTGGACTCATCGGAGTCTCCGTGCCGGGCATAGCGCCCTACATACAGTCAGGTCAGGTAAGTGCGTATTTGCCTGGATTGACTTCGAGCGCCGAATACGAGAACCTGATACACAGACCTGGGCTCGCCGTGGCGGGCGTGGACGCGGTTTCAATGTCCCACCTGATGGTGGTCATCCTGGTCGTCCTAGGCAACATAGCTTACTTCGCTTCCAGAAGCTCAAAGGGAGGGAAGAAGTGACATGGTCGACCTATTAGCGATATGGACCGCCGTCTTCTTCACCCTGGCAATCTACAGCATACTATACAGGGACACCGCCTGGTACAGGATCGCTGAGTCGGTCTACCTCGGCGTAGCCGTCGGCTACGGTGTGTCTGTGGACCTACTGTACGTCCGAAACCAGTGGACGACGGGTGGATGGTCGACGCCGGGCGTGATGCTCGCCGGCTTCGCCATCGCCGTCATCATGGGCATCCTCTGGTACTTCAGGTTCATCAAACAGTACTTCTACCTCTACAGGTGGCCCCTGTCCATCATCGTGGGCACGGGCATCGGCCTGGCATTGAGGGCCGTCATCTTCGTCCAGTTCAGGGACATGATCGTGGCCCAGGTCAGGCTTAACCTCTGGGTACCAACCAACATGCTGACTACGTTCAACAACATACTGCTCTTCATCATGGTGCCATGCGTGCTCCTCTACTTCTGGTTCACGGGAGCCAAGATCAGGGAGACGGCGCCGATGAAGGTCGTCGACAAGATCGCCCGCTACACGATGATGGCGGGCTTCGGCTCCGCTTTCGGCTACACGATACTGACGAGGTTCTCGATGTTCATCGGTAGGGCGCAGTTCCTGCTGGGAATCACGCCCAACCCGCCCGAGAACAGGACAGCCTTCATCGTCCTCGCACTGCTGATACTAGGATCGATGATCGTGTACGACCTCTTCTTCAAGAAGAAGTCCTAAACGAACCAACTCCCCTTTCCATTTTTATTCTTAATCGAGTTCCCGAGTAGTTACGCCGCCGCCTCTTAGGTGATTCATTCACCGAAAATGAAGACCTGGGCTCGGAGCGTCTCCTCGTGGTCCACGGCGGCCTATGGGAGATTCCCTGAAAACTAAAGATATTTAGAACAGTTCAGGGAGTCTTGAAGAGATACCAAGATGTTAGCTGTTAAAGGCGGGAAGATTCTAACCATCACGAAGGGCGTGATCGAGGACGGCGTCGTCCTGATCGACAAGGGGAAGATAAGGGACATCGGACCCGACGTCAAGGTGCCCAAGGGCGCTGAGGTGATCGACGCTAAGGGGAAGACCGTCATGCCAGGCCTCGTCGAGGCCCACTGCCACATAGGCATTTGGGAGGAGATGATCGGCTGGGCGGGCAGCGACGGGAACGAGGCGACCGAGCCGGTCACCCCTCAGATGAGGGCGATAGACGCCATCAAGGCGAACGCCGATGAGCGCGGCCTCGAGGCGGCGCTCCAGACCGGCGTCACCACGGCTCAGATACTGCCCGGAAGCGCCAACGTCATCGGCGGCACGGGCGTGATCGTCAAGACAGCCCCCAAAGTGGTCATAGACGAGATGATCGTCAAGAACCCATCAGGGATGAAGGTGGCCTTCGGAGAGAACCCGCGGAGGGTCTACGGCGTCGAGTACAAGAAGATGCCCTCGACCAGGATGGGCGTCGCCGGCGTCCTCAGGGAGTGGCTCAACAGGGTGATCCTCTACTCCGAGAAGAAGGAGGCGGCCCTGGCCCAGAAGGATCCGATAAAGATGCCAGATAGGGACCCTAGGCTCGAGGCCCTCGTGCCGGTCATAAAGAAGGAGATACCCCTGAGGGCCCACGCCCACAGGGCAGATGATGTCGCGACGGCCGTCAGGATATGCGAGGAGTTCGGCCTCCAGATGAGCTGGGAGCACGCCACCGAGGGGCACAGGGTAGCAGACTGGCTCGCCAAGAAGAAGGTGCCAGCCGTCTGGGGCCCCAGCCTCACCGCTCGAGGCAAGTGGGAGATGAGGGAGCTCAGCTTCGACACGCCGAGGATACTGTACGAGGCGGGAGTCAAGTTCGCAATACAGACGGACGCGGTGGGCTCGACCATAGCCTTCCTCCCCATCTGCGCCGGCATAGCCTGCCGCGAGGGGCTCCCCTACGACGTGGCCCTCAAGGCGATCACCATCACGCCGGCCGAGATCATCGGCGTCGGCGACAGGGTCGGCAGCCTGGAGAAGGGCAAGGACGCCGACCTCCGAATCCTGAGCGGCGACCCGCTTGAGCTGAGGACAAAGGTCGAGAAGGTCCTCATAGACGGCGAGGTCATATACGCCAGATAAGCGTCATGGGGCGACGGTGCCCCCCATCCTCAACTTTTTATTGAAAAAAGCACGTTCTAGAAGCCCTGCCCCAGGAAGAGGGACGCTATGACCGCCATCGTGATTATCACCAGAGTCTCAAGTAGCGTCACCCTCCAGGGGACCTTCGTCTTCTTCGCCCTATAGCGGACGAGGAAGAAGCCGACGACGCCGGCGACTATCCCGAGGCTGAGGACGAGGTCCCACGGGTCGGGGAGCGCTAGGTAGGCGGCTAACGGGATGATGCCGGCCAGGAAGGTGACGACGCCGCTCACGACAGCGGCCTTGAGGTTTATCCTGCTAATCTCCCGGCCAAGGAGGGTGAACAGGCTCTTCGTAAGGCTGAGAGACTTGCTCCTCTGCTCCCTATCCGGGATGTCGCTCAGACTGAAGTTGATCAGGTTCTGGATCGAGACCATGTCTGAGATGTCCTCGGTCTTGCCGCCGAGGAAGAAGCTGCTGAAGTTAGTCAGGGCCATGGATGAGAGGGTGAGGAAGGCGGCGAACGTCGTCACCCCGATAGGGAGACCGGTGAGGTGGGCGGATATTATGACGACGAGACTCGTGATGGAGCCGTCCGTCAAGCCCGCGACGAGCTCCATGATCGGCTCCTCGCCGAGTAGGAGGTTCCTCCACTCATGGGCCAGAGATCTGCCACGGTCCGTCAGCTCGACGGCGCCATCCGGCTTAAGGCCGACGAGCCCCTCCTTCACCATCTCGTCAACTGCTCTGTCGAAGTCGCTCACGTCGAGGCAGACGCGTCTAACACAGAGCCGGTCTATCCTCGACAATAGGACCTTCCTCTGAACGCCCTCGCCTATGGTTAGGAGAGAGATGATCTTTATGACATCAGGAAGCTCCCGCACCTCAAACGACAATTAAACTGCGCACCATTATCCATGCCTTTGGGCTGGCGGAGAAGGATTCTGGATGATAATATTTTAACCTTTTGAAACCCCCCTCAGCTCAACAGATCCTCGTATAAAAACAGTCTGATGGAGAAACTGCCTAAAACTCGCTGATGAATTTTCATCGAAAGGAAAAACGGATGGGGCCGCCTCCTTAGGCCACCCTCACCTTGTCGAGGTAGAGCTTACGCCTGTAGAGGACGGCCATCACGTCAGCCGCCCTCTCAGGGGTCGTGTATACCGGGACCCTCTGCGCCTCCATGATCTTCGCGGACTCCGGCTCGACATCCGCGGCGGGGTCGATGACTATCACAGGCTTGTCGTACTTCTTGTAGCTCTGGACGAGTTGGCCGTCGAGCCAGCTGTAGATGCCTGCGAGGTCCGCGGGAGCGACGTCTGGGAACATCGTCTTCAGGATGGCCGTCCCCAGTCCGATGGTGATGAGCCCGTCTATCTCGGGCTGCTTGAGCACGATGCCGGGGACGTTGAGGAAGCTGTTCATGTCGAGGCTCGCCGTCAGGTCGACGGGGTTCCTCGGGTTTCCGAAGGCGGGGATGACCGCCTTGATCTCGTTCTGAGCCGCCTCGCTCAGGGTCGGTATCTTCATGCCGTTCTCGACGAGCCTGTCGGCGGTCTCGACAGCCACGCCGCCGCTGTTGCTGACGATGCCGATGTTGGGCCCCTTGGGCAGGGGGCTGTAGAGGAGACCCTTGACGTAGTCGAACATCTCTGTGGCGTCTGATGCCCTCACCACGCCGGCCTGTCTGAACGCCGCGTCGTAGACCTTGTCGCTGCCTGCGATGCTCCCCGTGTGGCTCGCCGCCGCCTTGCTCCCAGCTTCGGTGACGCCTACCTTTATGACGACAATCGGCTTCCTAGGCGTGATCTCCTTTGCGACCTCGAACCACCTCCTACCCTCCTTCAGCCCCTCGATGTACATCGCGATGAGCCTGATGTCCGGGTCCTCGCCGAAGTACTCGCAGTACTCCCATCCCTTCAGGTCGGTCTCGTTGCCGCTGCTGATGAACTTGCTTATGCCGACCCCTAACGCGTTGGCGCGTAGGTAGAGCTGGAGGCCGTAGCCGCCGCTCTGGCTGACGAAGGCGACCTCACCCTTCTCGGCTAGGAACGGGACCATGAGGGCGCTGAACTTCGCTGGGCTGCTGGTGACGCCCATACAGTTGGGGCCCACGAAGCGGAGCTTGCCCTCGGTCATCTCCATTATCTGGGCGATGGCCCTTGCACCCTCCTCGCCTGTCTCGCTGAAGCCGCTGGTGATGACGACGGCGCCCTTCACACCCTTCGCGACGAGGTCCTGGAAGACACCGGGGACGAACCTGGCCGGGACGACGATGACGGCGCAGTCAATATCGCCGGGAACCTCCCTCACGTTCGCGTAGACCTTCAGGCCGAGGATCTCGTTGATCTCGGCGGCCTTCACGTTTATCGGGTAGATCTGGCCCTGGAAGCCGCCCTTCTGGACGGCGTTCAGCAGCATGTAGCCCCACTTCATGGGCTCTGCGCTGGCGCCAACGACGGCGACGCTCCTGGGCATCAGGATATTGTCGAGAGCCTCCTTTGTCTCCATAGACACTCGACCCGGATAGTTTCACTGATATTGCACTCATCCGTATATAAGAATACACTTTTCGCGACTTTGCTCCTCGGCCACCGGACAACTGTGACTTAAAGATGTGGGCGGCCTACAACGTTAGAAGCGAAATAGTTCAATATTGTAAAAAAAAATGCTTTGTGGAATAATGAAAAAACGCGTAAATTTTGAGCTCACACTACAGGTCTAAAACCCGGACAATTAACAGAACCACGAAAAAACACCTAGATAAAATCCGGATAACCCACAAAGGATAATTTTTGATACTCAAACATTTATCATGCGCGAGTATCTCGTGAATATCTTTCTCGTTAGCCTTGTAGGTGAAAGCCGCTTATCCTCGTCGCTTAACTTAACACCCCTCTCCTCGGCCTCAGCAAGCAACATCGACCTGCACTGACCCAGTCTGTTGCAGGCGTCACACTTACCCTCATACAGGAACCAGGCTTGCACTCCATTTGCCTCCGAAAAGCTGACTATCACAGGGACCTGGTGAGCCTGACTAAAAGCCTCCATTATGCCTTCCTCCAGGTGGACGCCCCAGACATCTAGTTTGTTAAACGTCGCAGCCTCCTGTAGGGCCTGACCTATCTTAGAGTCGATCCCGACGAGAGTATGGTTGATACCTTGGCGTTGAACTCCAAGCCTTTTAGCGATGTCGGCCTGCTTCAACCCCTCACGTCGAAGCTTCCAGACGTTGAGCTCCCGCCCCGTAAGGTACGCTGCTTCGAAGGACATCTAGACACCTTGTAAACTATGGTCTATTTACACTGATGCTTGTCGCATCATAAAGGTTCCCCTTTGGCTTAGTCATCAAGTTGTAAATCGTTGAGGCGACGCTGCACAGAACGGCGGCTGTAACCCCTAGAATGGGTAGCACGAAGATCATGTAGCCGCTCATGGACTCATTCAGAGCCCTCAGGACCAGGGGGACGACTGTGGGGCTAGCGTTCATCAGAGCTTGGGGGGCTAGAGAGTCAATTATCAAGGGTTTAGTAGCCTCTATTGTAAGGGCGGCTAAGACCCCGGAAGCTATCCCTAGAAGAGCGGCTTTGGCCAAGCTGTAGCTCAGTATATCGAGCCTTGTCCAGCCTCGGGACCTGAGGAGCCATAGCATCTTCCTGTTGCGCACGGCCTCCACGAAGAGGACGGCTACCCCGAGACCCGCTGAGACTGAAGTGTATAGGTACGCCATACTGTAGAACTCAGTGCTCGCCTGGGCTGCTTTCTCGTCGATGCTGAGGGGTGCGGTGCCTGCCCTTGAGACGGTTTTACCCGGGTACAGTCCCCGGAGATAGCCTTCCACCTTCGCGTAATCCGTAGGTGAGGTGGGCTTCACCAACAGGCTTGTGTAGATTGGGAGGGGAGCCCCATCCGGGTTCCTCTCCTTCTCCAAGATGTGGAGGAATGTGTCAAGATCGGCGATGATACCGGGAGTCTTCCCATTCCAGGTGGAACCACTCGTAAATGATGAAGTTACGTTGAACTCGTAAACGTGTCTCTTGTCGTAGCTTACTGTGGTCCCGTTCAACTCCATCTCGGTTGACCATATGGGAGAGCCAGGGGAGTATTCGCCTTCTTGGCCGATTAAGAAGAGGGCTTTCTGCCCCACTTTTAGGGGAGATAAATCGTCTTGAAGTATAAATTGGCTGACGACTATCGAGCTGTTGAGATCCTCTTCGGAGATTTCAGTTAAAGCCTCTCCGAATCCAAGGCTCCAGTCTTTACTTGCCGAGGTGTCAATGCACATCACTATCATCTTTGTGTAACTGGAGGTCATTGTGAAGTATTCGGTCGGAGTCATGTTCCAGGAGGCGGCGCGTTTACGGTAGCTCTCCCTATCCAAAAAACTGTTATTGATGCTTGTGTAATATTCGAGTCTCGCGCGCGTGTACGCGATCATCTCCGGTGTGAGTACCTCAGGCCGGTACCAGGCTTCATAGTCCAGAACCCGAACGATTGTTTCAACCCCCCCTAGACGCTTTATCATGTTCACGTCGCTCTCGTTGAAACACGATCTCCAGTAGCCCACCCAAGGATCCCAGCTTCCTTCGATGGTTTGGTTGTTGAGGAATGTCGGGTAGTAACGTGTACCCCATCCTTGGGGGAAGACTGCTTTTATCTCAATCACTGGCGTAGTCTTTCCTTTATACTCTAGAGAGATCCTGTTCATGGAGCTTCCGATAGCTGGAAAGACTGTTGCAGAGAATATCATCGCGACGATTATTAAAATGGTTATAATTGACCAGAAGTAGCTGTCGGAGAAGCTCCTGAATAGCCTGTTTATTATCTGCGTAGCCTTCCTGGCGCTCGAAAACCTAGAAGGATCTGGGGGATCTCTGCATGCGCGGTGCAATCTACCCGACGATCCCAAGAATGCTCTAAAGGATACTACGCCCTCTTCCCCCTAAAAGAGTGGTTAGTGAAGGGGCTGCTTAGTGTCCTCGAAGATCACGCCTGTCAACGAGTTATAGCTGCCGCACTTGAGGTGAGCGTACTTCCCTGGCTCGGTCTCATAGACCTTGTATATGTCTACGCTGTAGCTGATCTTGTCTCCCTTCTCGTTTAGCGCGTAGTTGCCGTTGAGGCCATTGTATTCCGCGGCGGCCTGGGGGAGGGCTGCCTCCACCTTCTTTGGGTCGGTTGAGTCCGCCTTGATGACGGATAGGGCGAGGAGCCAGCAACCATCGTACCTTGACGTCTCCTGGGGCGAGAACGGGTAACTCTGCATACCCATCTTCGCCGCAAGCTCTCCACTGAGCTTTTCGAGAGCGACTTTGTTCTCCACCGACTCGACCGGCATATAGAATCCCACCTTCTCAGCGTAGGGGCCGACCTGTTCACTTGCGGGGCTACCACCAATGACCCCTATTCCCGAGTTGAGATCGCTGCCGAACCATGGAACGCTCATCAGGCTAGGCATCTCTCTGCTCTGGTAGATGAGGGGGCTCATCTCGGCGCCGATCACGAGCACTCCAACCTTGCCCTCTCCATAGGTAGCTATGGCACTCTTCACCGCTGCCTCTGCTTCGTTCAGATACTGGCTGAAGTTGGCGTTGTGCTCTATGTCCATATAGAAGTCGACTTCTTCAGGCGGCGGGTAAATAATCTTCTTAACTATCACTCCGCCGAGGGCTTCGTAGCCATTCATTGATTGGTTAGTCTGTTGCTGCATAGATTGGCGCTGAACTGCCGAGAGTTGGCTGAAGTCTCTCTGCAGCACGACGAGGGCTTTAACTCCCTTCGCCGTTGTGATGGCGTAATAGTAGTCGCCCTTGGTGAGTATCTCGGGTCGGACCCCGTAGACTCCGTTAAGCGTGTCTGTGATCACCGAGGTGTCTCTTCCTATGATATAGAGCATGCCGTTGTCTCGGATGGTCTTAAGGTCATCTTTCCACATGACGGTCCAGTAGTCCTGCACGACCATCTTCACGCCGAGATCGTTGAAGGCCTGGATGGAGGCGTTTACGCCCTCAGCTGTCCCGAGTATGGGGAATGGAACGAAGTCGAATCTGTACTTTGAGCCTATCTTCTGACAGTAGGCGTTGACCTCGTCCTGGATGATGTCCGTCATCGCATTCAACCCGTCGCCGGCCTGTATCGAAAGTGATCCATCACTCTTCGAGCCATAGGTACTAACTACGACGATCGGCACCGCGTCGGTCGTCAAGTTTAACTGGCTTAGTCCTACACCCATCCAGGGGTGTGCATCGATGATAGGCTGGAGCTTGTTGCTGGCGGTGTCGACTCCCAGTGGAGCAGGCTGCCTAGACTGGAGGTCGACGTACAGCCCGCCACCGAAAAAGGTGGCTAGAAGCACCAGGGTAACTACGATTACCTTTGAGCGCGTCCCTCTCAATATCGGTTCTCCCAAATTATCACCTATGTAAATTGACGTATGTTTACATATATAACGCTTATGCGTCAAACATAATTTACGAAGTACCGAAAACGGGATACAGAATGAGATTAATCAAAAAAGTTGATGATGTGAATACAATCCCATAACATTTTAGTTAATTACTAATTTGTTCAGCAAGTAGAAATCAAAACTATCTTCAAGAACCAGATAGTAGGGATTACCTAAAATTACATTTTAGGGAACTAGATGATTTTATGTTCAAATCTCATCATGTCTGCTTAAAATTTTATTCACTCAATATCTGGTATGGATGTAAGTAAAAAGAGGAAGGAACTTGGGCTCTCCTCGTCAACTTCCAATCATCGCTTTTATTTATTCAGAAAAGCTGAAAATCCCTATAATTTGTAGAAATAACTGCTTTGTGGAATGATGAAAAAACGTGTAAATTTTGAGCTCACACTACAGGTAAGACCGGGGCAATTAACAGAACCAAAAAAAAAACACCTAGATAAAATCCGGACAACCCACAAAGCAAAAAAACTGTAAAAATGGGCGAGGGTCTCAGTAGTTTTCGACGAAGAGCTCGAAGTAGGCCCTCGGGTGATAGCAGATAGGACACTTCTCCGGGACTTCAGCCGCCTCGATGATGTTACCGCAGTTCCTGCACTTCCACTTGACCAGCTTCGGCCTCCTGAAGACAGCGTCCGACTCGACGTTCTTGAGGAGCTTCAGGTACCTCTCCTCGTGGTGGGCCTCGACCGAGGCGACCTCGCGGAAGGTCTCCTCGATCTTCTCGAAGCCCTCCTCCTTGGCCACATCAGCGAAGTTCGGGTAGAGGGTGGTCCACTCCATCTTCTCACCCGCGGCGGCGGCCCTGAGGTTCTCCGCCGTCGTGCCTATCACCCCCGCGGGGTAGGATGCGGTGATCTCGACGTCTCCCCCCTGCAGATGCTTGAAGAAGAGCTCAGCGTGCTCCCTCTCGTTGTCCGCCGTCTCTGTGAAGATGGCGGAGATCTGCTCGTAGCCCTCCTTCCTCGCCACGTTCGCGAAGTAGGTGTACCTGTTCCTCGCCTGCGACTCCCCGGCGAAGGCCTTCAGGAGGCTTCTCTCGGTCTCACTTCCCTTCAGTTTCATGCATCAACAACCCTTCGTGCAGACCATTTTGGTGTAATATTGGATCAGATCAGATATAAACACGCTTGAAGGGGTTTCATGGCGCCCTCGGTTTCAAGGGGATCTGGCTTTTAATCGCCCGTATCGTCGATGTGGGGCAGCTTCGAAAAGCGCTTTAAGGGTTATGGGTTGATAGTATTCAGGGAATTCCTTGAAGATCACGAGCGTTGAGATAATACCAGTGAGGGTGCCCAGGAGCAAGGTGCTCACCCTCGCCACGTACGGGCAGCTCGGCGGAGGCTGGTTCGAGTTCGTCCTCGTAAGGGTCAACACAGATGACGGGATCAGCGGCGTCGGCGAGGCGCCGCCCCTTCCGCCCCTCTCGCCTGAGTCCCAGCCCGTCATCGTCGACATGATAAGGGGCTGGATAGCGCCCCAGCTTTTGGGGATGGATCCGTTTGACCTTGAGGGCATCTGGGCGAAGATGGACTATGTCGCGCCGACCTACCCGATGTCGAAGGCGCCCATCGACATGGCGCTGTGGGACATCAAGGGGAAGGCGCTGAGGATGCCGGTCCACAGGCTCCTCGGCGGGGCACAGGTGAAGAGGTTCCCAAACGTCGGCCTCATAGGCATCGGCTCAGAGGAGGAGGTCTGCAATGAGGCTAAGAGATTCGTCGACTCCGGCTACACGGGGCTCAGGCTCAAAATCGGTCCCAAGCAGGATGTCGGAAACGTCAAGGCGCTGCGGGACGTGGTCGGCGACGACGTCACCATAAGGGTCGACGGGAACCAGGGCTACTCTGTCCACGAGGCCGTCCGCGCAATAAAGGCGATGGAGAAGTATGAGATAGAGCTCGTAGAGCAGCCGACCGTCTGGTGGGACTTCAAGGCCCTAGCCGAGGTGGGTAAGAGGGTTGACACGCCGATAATGCCCCACGAGTCCATCTTCAAGGCCTCAGACGTGAAGGCACTCTACGACCTCGGCGCCATCGGCGCCCTGGGCCTCAAGACCTACAGGCCCCTCGGGGGGATCACGAACGCGGTCAAGCTCCTCGACATAGCCAAGCTCCTCGGCATCCCGTGCCTCTTCCACGACGACGTCGAGCTCGGCGTCTCCCTCGCCGCTGCCGCCAACATCATCGCGGCGAGGCAGAGGGACATCAAGTTCAAGTGCGAGCTCTCGGGCAACGGCGAGTGGATGAAGGACGACGTGACTGAGCCCATGTTCACGGTGAAGGACGGCTGCGTCGAGGTCCCTGAGGGTCCGGGCCTCGGTGTCGAGCTAGACGAGGGGAAGATAAGGAAGTACTCGACGGGCTTGATACAGGTCAAAAAGTAGGGGCCTAGGCGCCCCTCCAACGCTTCAGCGCCTCCGCGGCGCCGAACTCCAGGAAGCCGTCGGCGTTGCTGACCGTGTTGAAGGTGAATCCCTTCTCCGCGGCCCAGCGGATGTTGTCCATGTTGCAGTACATGCCGGCCGGCTTACCGTAGTCCTCGGCGACCGCCAGGACATGCTCCAGCGCGCCGAGGAAACGGGGATTATCGAAGGCGGGTGGCACGCCGAAGCCTAGGTTGTTGCTCAGGTCGTATGGGCCTATGTACAGCGTGTCGACCCCCTCGACCGCAGTGATCTCCTCAAGGTTGTCTATCGCCTTCTGTGTCTCTATCTGGACCGAGACGAGCATCTCATCGTTAGCGGTCGCCCTGTAGTCGGGGTCGAAGCGCTCCGCCCTCCTAGGCCCCCAGCCCCTTATGCCGTCTGGCGGGTACCTGCACGCCTGGACGGCGGCCTCAGCCTCCTCCCTCGAGTTGATCCATGGGACGAGGACGCCGTGGGCGCCGATGTCCAGCACACGCTTGATGACGACCGGGTCGTTCCACTGGGGCCTGACGATCGGCGTACAGCCTGAGCCATCCATCGCCATGAGCATCCTCTCCATCGTCTCGAAGCCGATGGGGCTGTGCTCCCCGTCGATGAGGAGCCAGTCGAACCCCGCGTGGCTCAGGATGTTCGTCACGTCGGAGTGGCCAAGCTCGACGAAGGTGCCGATCACGGCCTTCCCCTCCCTGATCTTCTCCTTCAGGAGATTCTTCATGAGCGTAACCTCACCTAAACTTCGCCGCGCCATAGAAATCGTTTCTGGTCACAGGCAGCAATCTATTTAAAAACAGTGCGACACTATTCGACCAGTCAAGGTGTATCTAAATGGTCCAGTATCTTGGTCTCGACTACTGGAAGAAAGTCGAGGAGATCGCCAACACCGACCAGGAGTTCGGCATCAAGGCGAAGATGTTCACCGCAAGCTTCACGTTCAAGGTCACGGACAAGCCCGACCTCCCAGCCGTCTACACGAAGTTCAACGACGGCAAGATCATCGAGGTGAGGGCGCTCGGAGCCGGGGAGAAGACGGACTTCACCCTCGAGGGCCCATACGCGACCTGGTTGGCGGTCAACAAGGGCGAGGTGGACGGCGCAAACGCCATCATGACCCGCCAGCTCCAGTTCAAGGGGAACATGAGCGCCATAATCAGGTACAGCAAGAGCTTCCTGAGGCTCTTCCAGCTGATGCAGCAGGTGCCGGTGGAGTACTAGCCCCCCTTTTTCGTAAGCCCCCAGGGGTAAATATTTATCAAACACCCCCGACTTTTCAGAGCACTGGGATCTTAAGATGAGTAAAATCGGTCACAATTCACGTGGTTCTGCTTTCAAGCTCATAGCTCTCATCCTCCTGGGGGTGACCATCTTCTCGGTACAGCCAGCCCAAGTAGATGCCGAGGCAAAGCCCCCCGTGGAGGTGCTCACAGGTGTCCGCCTCGTGAATGTGGAGAAGGTCGACCTCGCCTCAAACACGTATAGGCTCGACTTCTACCTCTGGTTCAGCTGGACTCCGGGGGAGATCAACATGACCCAGGTCCAGGCGTTCGAGTTCCTGAACGGCTTGCCTTCAAAGGACGTCGTCTTCGCCGCAGAGGCTGAGGGCTTCCTCGAGTACAGGGTGAAGGGCGACTTCGTCAAGACCTTCGACTTCAGCCGCTACCCATTTGAGAGCCACACACTCGTCGTCACCATCGAGCACAAGAACATGAACAGCACGGCGCTCGTCTACACGGTCGATAAGGACTCGAGCCTCGACTCGGGCGTCAACGTTGTCGGCTGGGACCTCCTCAGCTTCGACACCTACGTCGTAGAGCACGAGTTCAGCGGGAACAGCTTCAGCAATTTCGTGTTTGACCTCAGGGTGGGCCGCCCGTTCTTCTCCTCGCTCGTGAAGAACGTTCTGCCGATAACGGTCATCGTCATCATCTCGCTGCTCACGTTCTTCATGGCGCCACAGAACTTCGGCCAGCGCATCGGTCTCGCCGTCTCCACCCTCATGGCGGCATCCGCATTCCACCTCAGCCTGCTCAGCGGCCTGCCCCCGACCGGTTACCTCACCCTCGCCGACAGGATGATGCTCATCGTCTATATCATCTTCCTCTTCAACCTCGCCGTCTCCGTCTACATAATGAGACTCGTCGACGCCAAGAGGAACGACGACGCGGCGAGGTTCAACGGCAAGGCGGCGAAGATACTGGTAGTCTTGGCTGTGGCGCTCATCGCCGTCCAGCTGTTCATCTAGCATTTTTTCTACCGATCTTTTTTCATTAGACGCCTTTATCTACCTAAAAATGATCAGGTGCTCAATGGTGAACGCACTTGTCTGATGAGACATCCAACAAGGTGCTGTCAGAGTACCTCAGGGACTCCCGCCAGAGTTATAGGGAAGTGGCGAAGAAGGTGGGGGTCTCCTCAGGGACCGTCGCCTCGAGGGTAAGGGAGCTCGAGGAGATGGGCATCGTCAGGAGGTACACGCTCCTCCTCGACTACGAGAGGCTCGGATACGAGCTCACCGCCATCACGGAGATAATCGTGTCCGGAGGGAAGATGCTCAACATCGGTGAGGAGATAGCGAAGATGGGGCAGACCTGCGGCGTCTACAACATCACGGGCGACTCTGACATAATGGTGGTCGGGAAGTTCAAGACGAGGAAGGAGCTGAGCGACTTCACCAAGAAGATACTCACCATACCAAACGTCGAGAGGACAAAGACCCACCTCGTGCTCAACACGCTGAAGGAGGACTTCAGCCTCTTACCCTAAGCAGTGCCTCAGACGCCCTCGCCGAGCTTGATCCCGACTTCGAGGGCCGCTGTGTTCGCCTCGGCGAACTTCGGGAACCTCTCAGCGACGACCTTCCTCACCGACTCGACAGAGGAGCACCTTGTGATGCTCACGAGCGCCCCGAGCATGACGATGTTGGCGGCCATGGGGTTCTTCAGCTCTGAGGCTACCTTCTGGGCTGGTACGTTGTGGTAACGTATGCCCTTCACGCTCTGGGATAAGGGCACATTGAAGAGGACGCCATCGAACAAGACTGCGCCGCCCGGCTTGACCTCATCCTTGTAGCTGTAATAGGCGTCGGGGTTCATGGCGACGAGGCAGTCTGGCCCCGTGATCTTCGGGTAGTCGATGGGCTCGTCAGAGATGACGATGTCGGACCTGCACGAGCCGCCACGGGCCTCAGGACCGTACGACTGTGTCATCACAACGTACATGCCGTCATGGATGCTCGCAGCGTTCCCGAGGAGGTAGCCGAGGGTTATCACGCCCTGGCCACCGAAGCCGCCTATCCTCACCTCGAACCTCCCCATCACAACGCCCCCGTCTTGCCGTATAGGCTGCTGAAGACGTCGTTGTACGTCGGCTTCTCTACGTCGACGAACTCGCCGAGGACTATCTCCCTCGTGGGGTCGATTGTCGCCTCCGTAGGGGGTACCTTCTTGATCTTCCCGAAGTCCCTGAGCGCCCTCATCATATCGACCGGGCTCATCCTATTGAGTCTGCCGTAACCCGTCGTGCAGGGTGAGATCACCTCTATAAAGCTGAACCCCCTCTTCTCAAGCCCGCGCTTCATCGAGTTCTTCAGCATCTTTGTGTGGTAGACGGTCCATCTGCTCACGTAGGTGGCTCCGGCCGCGGCGACTAAGGCGACGAGGTTGAAGGGGTTCTCTATGTTCCCGTACGGGCTCGTAGGCGTCCTGGTCCCGCTCGGTGTAGTGGGGCCGAACTGGGCTCCGGTCATACCGTAGTTGAAATTGTTGCTGCAGACGACGAGGATGTCGACGTTCCTCCTCGCCGCGTGGATGAGGTGGTTGCCACCGATGCTGAAGAGGTCGCCGTCGCCGCTTATGACGACTGACTTGAGGTCCGGCTTGGCGATGCCGACGCCGGTCGCGAATGGGAGCGCCCTCCCGTGGGTCGTGTGGAAGCCATCGGTGTTCACGTAGCCGGAGGCTCTCCCGGCGCAACCGATGCCAGAGATAGTGACGACCCTGTCGAGGTCTATCCCAGTCTCCTCGAGCGCCTCCGCGTAGCAGTGGAGGATGATGCCGAGGCCGCAGCCCTGGCACCAGATGTGGGGCAGCCTGTCGACCCTCAGCGTCCCGCCGTGGGGATGGTTGTTGTCTGCTTTAACCATGCAACGCCCTCCTCATCTCGGTCAGAATCTCATCAGGCCTGGGCGGTTCGTCGCCTATCTTGGGCAGGAACGTGACCCTCGTCGGCCTCACCGCCCTCTCCACCTCTCTGACGAGCTGACCGTAGTTCATCTCGGCAACCAAGACAATCTTGACTCGGCCTGCAAGCTCCTCGAGCTTCTTGTCCGGGAAGGGCCAGAGGGTGATGAGCCTAAGGAGCCCAGCCTTTATCCCCTCGGCCCTCGCCTGCCTGACGGCGCTCAATGCGGAGCGGGCCGTTATCCCGTAGGCGACGACGAGGAGGTCGCAGTCTTCGACCATGTGCTCCTCGACTCGCTGGATTCGGCCCGCGTTCCTCCTGATCTTGTCGCAGAGCCTCCTGACGAGCCTGTCCTGCCCCTCGATGCTCATGTCTGGGTAACCGTGCTCGTCGTGGGTTAGGCCCGTCACGTAGAACCTGTAACCCTCTCCGAAGCAGGCCATCGGCGGCACGAGGCTCCCGTCGGCCTCGAAAGGCTTGTACTGGTCTGGTTCGACGCTGGGCTTCTTCCTGTTAACGATCCTGATCTTACCCTTCTCGGGGATGTTTACTCGTTCGTAGAGGTGGCCGATGTTCGCGTCAGGGAGCAGGAAGACGGGTACCCTGTACTCCTCCGAGAGGTTGAAGGCCTCTATCGTGAGGTCGAACATCTCCTGCACCGACTCTGGGGCGAGGGCGATGATCTCAACGTCGCCGTGTGTCCCCCACCTGCACTGCATCACGTCTCCCTGGGCTCCGGCGGTCGGCTGACCCGTGCTTGGGCCGCCGCGCATGACGTTTACGATGACGCATGGCGCCTCGGTCATGACTGCGAGGCCGATGTTCTCGAGCATCAGGCTCATCCCGGGCCCCGAGGTGGCTGTCATAGCCTTGAGCCCCGCGTATGAGGCGCCGAGGACGGAGGCTATGGCACCGAGCTCGTCCTCGAACTGGATGAATCTGCCGCCGACCTCGGGGAGCCTCGACGCGAGCCTCTCGGCTATCTCCGTCGCCGGCGTTATTGGGTAGGCGGCGTAGAACCTGCACCCCGCCGCTATGGCTCCCTCGGCGCAGGCCCAGTCGCCGTGGACGAAGTATGTGCCGGTGAGGATGTCGCTCATTTTTTTTCCTCCTCGACGCTTACCGCGAGCTCGGGGCAGAGGTGGGCGCAGAGCTCGCACCCCACGCAGTCCTCCGGGCGGGCGACCCTGGGCGGACTCACGCCCCTGTCGTTGATTTCCTCCGTCCTCTCGAACACGTGCCTTGGGCAGAACTCGATGCAGTAGCCGCATCCCTTGCAGAAGGACTCGTTGACCCTGATCCTGTACCTCTTCTGTCTGCCGCCCGGCTCCTTCGCCAATTCTATCAAGATAAAAGGTCTTCCGCGGGCTATTTAAGTTTACATTTGTATAATTTTATCCCTTAAAAAGTGAATAAAATAACCATTTGTATAAAAAAATATTGGTTTAATCTCTATATGGTCACATCTCATGGTATTTGTAGGTCAAGTCGTCTCCTTAGGTCGTTTTTTCCGTTCAAATGGAAGTATATGTTGGATACGGAGGCTCTGAATCGCTTTTTAGATAAGGGGAGTGGAGGTTTGAGGCTGTGTCTACTTCAGTTTCTCCTTGAGGAGACTCCCGAGGACCTGTACCCCCTCGGCGATGTCGGCCTCGCCCGGCAGGCTATAATTGAGTCTCATGTAGTTGTGGACGGGCTTGACGTAGAAGTTGCTGCCGGGGATGTAGGCGACGCCCCTCTTCACCGCGTCCATCAGCATCTCGTCTGTGTTCACGGTCCTCGGCATCTTGACCCAGAGGAATAGGCCGCCCTTCGGCGTGTTCCACTTCGCCCTCCTCGGGAAGCTCGCCTCCATCGTCTCGAGCATCAGATCCCTCTTCTTCCTGTAGACCCTCGTCACCTTAGGTATCTGCCTCGCGACGTCGCCGCGCCTGAAGAGCTCGGCGGCGGCGTACTGGCTTAAGCCGTCGTTGCAGATGCTTATGTTGCTCTTCGCCTCTATCATCTTAGCCATAAAGTCGGCGTGGCCAGTGATCCAGCCCAACCTCATGCCCGGGCTGACGATCTTGCTGAAGGTACTCGTATACATCACCCTCCCCGACTTGTCGAGGCCGGCGAGGGGCGTAGGCATGGGGCCCTCGAAGCTTATGTAGCCGTAGGGGTTGTCCTCGAAGACGAGGAAGTCGTACTCCTCGGCGAGCTCCAGCGCCCGCTTCCGGCGTTCCATCGTCATCAGGCTGCTGTCGGGGTTCTGGAAGCTCGGGATTATGTAGAGCATCTTCGTCCTCTTCCCCTGGGCCTTGAGCCTCTTCAGCTTCGCCTCTAGGGCTTCGACGTCCATGCCGTCGGCGTCTATCGGCACTTCGATGAACCTCGGGTACGACTGCTTGAAGGCGGCGAGGGCCGAGAGGTATGTGGGCGCCCCTATGATCAGCGTGTCGCCTTTTTCTATGAAGACCCTTGTGACCAGGTCGATCGCCTCCTGGCTCCCCGTGGTGACTATGATCTCATTCGCCGGGTCAGACTTTATCCCGGCTCCGGCCATGAATTTTGAGAGCTCCGCCCTGAGCTGGCTCATCCCTTGGGTACTGCCGTATTGGAGCATCTCAGCCCAGTCCCTCACGGAGGCCTCCTCATAGATCTTCTTCACCTCGGCGACGGGCAGTGAAGGGACGTCGTAGCTGCCGCCGGTGAGGCTGATCATCTTCTTCCCCTGCTTCGCCATCTCGAAGGCGGCGAGGACGACCTGGGTGATGATCCCGGGCTTAAAACCCGCGCCGAGCCTGGAGTAGAACCTATCGGTGTCAAGCATCACGATCATGAAGGCTACCCCATAGCCGCTATATCTCTTTTAGCTCTCTGACCGGCATTAAGCTGGCTTCAGAGGAATAATTATTGTATGTATGTAACCTAATGTCAAAGCTTCAACAAACCTTTTATCCATTCGCCACGAAGACTCAGAGAGTTGAGGATGACTGAGCGGCGACACGTAGCCTCGTCCGCTTCCGATGTCCCAACTCATTGTTTTTCATGAGGTGAATGACATGGTTGAGGAGATTAGGCTCCACGGCCAGGGTGGCCAGGGTGTGGTCGCCGCCGGTGAGCTCATAGCGATCGCCGCCTCGTACGAGGGGAAGTTCTGCAGGGCGTTCCCGATGTACGGCTCCGCTAGGCGCGGCGCCCCGGTCCTCGCCTTCGCCCAGATCGGGGAGGAGTCCGAGGCGACGAGGTCCATGATCTACTACCCGAACTACCTGATGCTCCTGGACCCCCCGATGCCCGAGATAATGGACGTAACCACAGGATTGAGAGATGGGGGAACCATAATCTATAACACGACTAAGAAGGCGGATGAGGCAGCCAAACTCTTCACCAAGGTGAAGCT
>Ga0172363_10001255_pt1 | contig 20381 bp, 11 predicted proteins | sample LakKivs2_kivu2a2_FD_114541 | JGI IMG/M metagenome (GOLD analysis project Ga0172363, IMG submission 114541) | Sediment microbial communities from Lake Kivu, Rwanda - Sediment s2_kivu2a2 | ecosystem: Environmental > Aquatic > Freshwater > Lake > Sediment | place: Rwanda: Western Province, Lake... | reverse complement strand
TCAATATCTCCGAATATCTCCTCAAGCACATCTTCAATCGTTACCATACCTGACGTTCCTCCGAACTCGTCAACCACCAGTGCGACATTTTTCTTCTGCTCCACAAAAACCTTCAGCAGTTTGTTTGCCGCCATTGTTTCCGGAACGATCGCAAGCTTTCTTATACCGGATCTGATATCGGGCGGGTTATTAAAAATATCCTTCAGTTCATAGTATCCGATGATATTATCAATCGTATCCTGGTATACCAGTATCCTTGAATGCTGAGTTTCAATGAATCTTTCCCTGAGTTCAGTGACTGACGCAGAGTTCTCAACCGCCTCAATTTCAGTACGAGGCACCATGCATTCCCTGAGTTTGACATTTGAGAAATCAAGAGCATTCCTGAATATCCGGATATTGTGATGATAAGGTCCGGATTCTTCTTTTCCCTGGCTGCTGAGTTTAACAAAATGATCCAGGTCGACCTTACTGAATACAATATTATCTCCTGGCAGTTCGCCAGGTCTGTTCCTGAAAAAAAATCTGATGAACAAATTAGCTGCTGCAAGGGTGAATTTGCTTACAGGGTAAAATATCCCGTAGAAGAAAAGCGTTGGTATGCTTAAGGCTTTCAGAAATGAATTAGGAGAGATAATAAATATTGTCTTTGGAAGGAACTCAGCAACAAGCAGGATGATTGCTGTCGAAATTATTGTGTTTACAATAAGCACAGGTATGTCAGATCCAAAAAGGGGAGTGAGGATGGGGCTCAGCAGCCTGGAGAAAAACAACCCGTAGATCACAAGTGCAATATTATTGCCTATCAGCATTGTGGCAATGTATTGTCCCGGATTCCGGGTAAATATCCTGATAATCTCTGAACCGGAAACACCTTGCTTTTTATCAAGTTCAATGCGAAGTTTGTTGGATGCGACAAAAGCGATTTCCATCCCTGAAAAAAATGCAGAAAACAATACTGCAAGGAGTATAACAGGTATCAGTTCCATACTCCGCAAAATTAACCATTTTTTCTCTGTCTGTGCCTCAGCCAGGCAAACAGTAAGGAAATAAGGGCCAGTAACAGAAAAATGATTGTCCGGCTGTCAACGGATCTGATCGCAGATTTTATACCGGCGTAGAGACATAAAGCACCTGTACTGATCCAGACTAACTCAATAATCAGCAGGTATCTTTTATTCATCCTTCAGATAAATAGTGGCTGTCACCCGTTTTATTTTAGGGCTTAACAGCCTGGAATCCGATTCAAACCCGGTACCCATAATAGTCTGATCCTCACGGGTTATCTTTACAAAACGGTCGGTATATATCAGGTCTTTCTCCTCATCCCAGAAAAGTTGTTCAGTTTCAAGCTTTTCGTTTGCTTTATTAATTATAACTACAGAATCCTTGAGTTCCCACAGGTTTTTCTTGTCAAAATGCTTTGCATATTTAGATGTAGCGGAAGCGATCGGATTTTTGTGTCTGTCATAGAAATCAACATTTATTCCTGATCTGAATTCAGAATATGGCTCGTTGGTATTCTCATATGTTTTCATCAAGGGAGCCGACATTATAAGCTGGACTTTCCCGGAATCGGTAAAAAGAGTCTGAAAGTTTTTCGCGGTTCTTACAGGGAGGGAACTTATTTCATCATTTCTTATTGTATCAATATTGTGTTCGCAGGAGAAGAAAAGAATAACGCCCAGTATCGCAGATACTGAAAATACAATCCTGTGTTTAGCGGCATTTTTCAGGTATAAATATAAGGTAATATGATTGCCGGGATCCATGAAAGAGTTGGATATCAATTATATCTGCGTTTAATGAACCACCAATCATAGAAATTCAGACTTGCACCCAGGCTGATAATGCTTTCATTATGAATCTGATCTGATCCTGCTCCGTATTTCCTTGTATAATCAACAAAGAAATTGGCTTTGGATAATGATCGCGGTAAAGGCAGGCCCAATCCGATACTTGCCCCGTACTCCTTTATCTGTGTTCCGTCGAGGATCAGATAATTGTCTTCAACATGCATGCCTATCCTGTATTCCATCCTCCTGGCGAGATTGTAATTTGAAAGTTTCTCAGGTATGTATTCTGCCCCCATGGATAAAGCCCGTGTGTCTGCCAGGTATCCTTCAGCGCCAGGTATCTTTGCTTTGGACCATTTTGTTGATACAAGATCCACTCCAATTGAAAATTTATCTTTCTTACCGAATGAAAGACCATAACGCGTTGTTCCGGGCAGGAAAGCCTTTGTTGAATTATCAATATTATAGGAGATGGTATCATTCTGGCTGTATGCATTATACCGGATGGACAGTGTTTCCCACCTTGATTTGTAATGTTTTCCTGAACTCATAGATGCTCCTGCAGTCAGAAAGAGGTCGTCTTTTATGTTAATGGTGTATTGAAGACCAAAATCAAGATTTATGCCGTTGATCCGCAGCTTTTCAAAATTGGTGTTATGGATGTAATTAAAAAAGTCATTAAAGACAAACTCATTCTTTCTTTCCAGATTCCCGAAAAGCAATGTCATATTAATTCCCGCGGACAGATTCTTCAGGAAGCTTATCCCTGTACCGAGGAAAAACCCGGAAACGCCACCCTCGCCTGAATGGTAAGCAGTATATTGATCCTCAGCAGATTCATTGATTGTTTCGTAAATGTCATAGTAACCGTTACTGAAAGGAATTATTCCTGTTGCTACTCCAAATCCCCTGGCAATTGGAAATCCCATAAGCATATGATCAAAATTAGGATCTTCAGAATGATGCCTGTCTGTCCCGGCAGTGAGGATATTTATTCCGTAATCAATACCGAAATCAAATATGAATGAAGTTGTATCAAAGCTGCTGTACGAGGCTGGATTCAGGTAATATATGGAGCTGTTGTCTCTAAGTGCGATTCCTGTTCCACCCATGCCTGAGCTTCTGAATAAGCCTGCCGGCTCAAGCGATCCCAGGTTGAATCGTGAGAATGGAGAATTGATCATTTTCTGACCCGAGACCGTGATAGAGAAGAAAATAAAAGGAAGAAGAAATAAGATAATCGGCCTATTTCGCATTGTACTCCAGTATATAATTTAATCCATCAATCACTATATCAGGCAAATATGTGATCTTGTAATCGATTTTTTCTTTTAAATACCCGCTGTCCCCGCCTGTAAGAATTACCTTGAAATCAGCATGTTTTTTTTCAAACGTGCGAATATACTCATTTATTTCATATATGATCCCGTTTATCACACCTGCAGTAATTGCCTCACCAGTGTTCCTCCCGGGTGATGAGTATTTAGCGGCAAAAGTTATCAGCGGGAGCCTGCTGGTAAATTTATGCAGCGCCCTGAATCTCATTCCCAGCCCGGGTGATATATTGCCTCCTTTATATTTTTTACCGCCTACAAAATCATAGGTTATCGCACTTCCGGCATCTATGATAAGAATATCCTTTTTCGGGAACATTGCAAAGGCGCCTGCAGCCGCTGCAATCCTGTCCGGACCAAGAGTCTCCGGAGTCTCATATTCTATTCTAAAGGGCAGTTTTGAACTGTGGCTTAGAACATGTACAAAAGGAATATTTACTGTGAGAAGGTCAAAAATGAAGTCAGGGATCTCTCTTGTTGAACAGACAATACATTTATCAAACTGGAATTTAGACATCTTCTTCTGCATGCTTTCACATGTGAAATCTTTTGTCCTGAAAGATGTGATCTTTCTCTTTTTGTCAAATATTGCCAGCTTCGTGCTCGTGTTCCCTATGTCAAATATCAGGTTCATATCCGGATAAATAAAATGCAAAGGTATGAAAGAAGTTTGGAGTGACTAAAGTTTGGAGTGACTAAAGTTATAAGAATTCAACAATTTTAGTAACTCTAGTCACTCTAGGCACTCCAAACTCTAGGCACTGTTCTCATGATAATTCTGTATCTCATTAATCAACGAAATTGCCTTATTAACAGAATTCACATCTGAAACAGTCAGGCTCAGCTTCGATTCCTTCTGCTTCACACTCATCTGATTCTGATGCCGGTTCACATAATTCATAATGGAAACAAAAAGACGGCTGCGATAAAATGAAGAATTGGGGTCGGAGATAAAATTGATGATCATAAGGTTGTTTTTCAGAAGGATTTTCTCCATTCCCAGCCTCACGGCAATCCACTTTATCCTTACAATATCAAGGAGATCCACAGCCGGACCGGGAACAGGTCCGAACCTGTCGGTCAGCCTCTTTATGTACAGCTGTAATTCTTCCCCGGTGTTTATCTCATTCAACTCCTTGTACAGCCTTATCCTTTCTGAGATATTTGAAATATATTCATCGGGGAACATTATTTCAAGATCTGTATCAATTTGAAAATCAATGGTGTATAATTTTTCTTTTTCTGCAGGTCCCTCTTCAGGCCTCCTGTCTGTTTCAGAAGTTTCTTCAGTAGTGCCTGATTCCCTTAGTTCTGCCAGAGCTTCATTCAGGATTCTCTGGTATGTTTCGAAACCTATATCTGCTATAAAACCGCTCTGTTCACCCCCGAGAAGATTTCCGGAACCCCTGATGTCAAGATCCTGCATAGCAATGTTAAATCCGCTGCCAAGCTCAGAATATTCTTCTATTGCCTTCAGCCTGCGTCTGGCATCATGTGTCAGTGAGCTTAGCGGAGGAGCCAGCAGATAACAGAATGCCTTCTTGTTTGACCTGCCGACCCGGCCCCTGAGCTGGTGCAATTCCGATAAACCGAAAGTATGAGCATCGTTTATGAAGATGGTGTTTGCATTGGGAATATCAAGACCCGACTCAATTATCGTTGTCGCTATAAGCACGTCATAATCACCCTGGATAAAATCAAACATGACATTCTCTATGTCTCTTCCTTCCATCTTTCCATGAACAATTGCCGATTTTACATTAGGACAGATACGCCTGATCTTTTCCTGCATTTCCTTTATGTTTTCGACCCTGTTATGGATTATGAAAACCTGTCCGTTCCTGGCAACTTCATATTCAATCCCCTCCTTTATTATCTCTTCGTTGAAACCATGCAGTTCGGTAACAATAGGCATTCTGTTGGGAGGAGGCGTGTTGATAATTGAAAGATCACGTGCTCCCATCAGCGAAAACTGAAGAGTGCGAGGTATGGGAGTCGCCGTAAGCGTAAGAGTGTCAACATTCGTTTTCAGCTTCCTGATCTTCTCCTTAACCGACACGCCAAACCTCTGTTCCTCATCAATTATCAGCAATCCGAGGTCCCTGAATTTCACTTCCGGACCGACAATCTTATGTGTTCCGATTATTATATCGATCTTGCCTTCTGCCAGGGCTGAAAGTATCTTTTTCTGCTGTGCAGGTTTTTTATGCCGGGTAAGATATTCGACGTTGCATGGAAAGTCTTTCAGCCTGGATGAGAAAGTTTTATAATGCTGCAGAGCCAGGATTGTGGTTGGCACTAGTATTGCAGTCTGCCTGCTGTCGGATGCCGATTTGAACGCGGCCCTTACAGCGATTTCCGTCTTGCCGAAACCGACATCACCACAGACCAGGCGGTCCATGGGATGAGAAGCTTCCATATCTTCTTTCACTGCAAGTGTTGCTGAAAGCTGATCGGGAGTATCCTCATAAATGAAGGATGCCTCCAGTTCCCGCTGCATATATGAATCAGGAGAAAAAGAATACCCGTCCGAAGCCATTCTCTTTGCATAGAGATGAATGAGATCCTTTGCAATATCCTTTACCCGGCTCTTTGTACTCTGCTTAAGTTTTTGCCATGCCCCGGAACCAAGCTTATATATCTTAGGTTCCTGGCCATCCCTGCCTTTGTACTTGCTTATCCGGTGAAGCGAATGAATGCCCACATACAGGATATCGTTATCGCGGTAAACGAGCTTTATCGCTTCCTGGATCCGGCCATTGACCTCAATCTTCTCAAGTCCGCCGAATTTACCTATTCCGTGGTCAATATGGACCACATAATCACCCGGATTCAAGCCTGTTAATTCCTTGACAGAGATGCTTTCTTTCCTGGTGAAATACCCCCTGATCCTGAATTTGTGGTACCTGTCAAATATCTGGTGATCGGTGTAGACTGATATTCTGAGATCGTGATCGGTAAATCCTGAATGAAAATTAATAAGCAGGGGAGTGAATTCAACATCAGGATTTATTTCATTAAAAATGTCTTTCAGCCTTTCAATCTGCGACTGACTTTCTGATATGATAAATGTCTTATAACCGGAGATCTTATTTGCCTCAAGCTTTTCAGACAGAAGCTCAAAGTTCTTGTTGAAAACCGGCTGCGGTTCAGTATGGAAATTATAAAGCAACCCTCCTTCGAAAACCCTGTTTTTTCCGATTTCTGCAGCCCTGAACCGCGAGCATTCTTCAATGAACCGGTATCCCGACATCACGGTGTCCTTCCTGCCGGCAATCTGTCCTGCTTCTTCTCTCTGTTCAACCTGTGAGAAAATATTGTTGATCTTATCCCTGATATAAATCCCGTCTTCGAGCCAGATCAGCGACGAGGGAGGCAGGAAGTCCAGAAATGAATCAGTGACCTGCTCAATTGATATATCCTGGATGTTCGGAATTACGGATATCTGTTTAAGGATGTTCACAGACAGCTGATCATCAGGGTTAAATGAACGGATTGAGTCGACCTCTTCACCGAAGAAATCAATCCTGAAAGGCAGATCCATCGAATATGAAAACACATCTGCGATACTGCCCCTTATTGAGTACTGGCCGGGTTCGTAAACAAAATCCACACGCTCAAAATTATACTCGTGAAGCACCTCCTCGAGAAATTCCAGCGATAATTTGTCTCCTTTTGAAATATTGAACGTGTTCTTTTTCAGGTTCCTGCGGTTTATAACCTTTTCCATCACCGATTCAGGGTAGGTGACAATTACAGCTTTCCTCTTTCCTGAAGCCAGGTAATTCAGAACTTCCGTCCTGAGGACGATATTTGCAGGTTCTGTCTGCTCATACTGGACAGATCTTTTATAAGTCGACGGGAAGAAAAAGACGGATTCATCTCCTGCCAGTGCAACAAGATCATTATAAAAATACGCGGCATCTTCCTTCTCTGAGATAACAACCACATGCGTAAGATGAGTTTTTTCGAAGATCCCGGCAAGAGCAAGCGCTCTTGATGAACCGTATAAACCCTCTGCAGCAATCCTTTGAATCTCCTGATTACCTGAGGCACCGATCAGTCCGGCAAGGACCGGATGGTCGTTATAAAGCCCGGATATTTCGTTCGCATTCATTTGCCTGAATCTGGCAGTAAAATTAATATCTGGTTTTCTTAAATCATTCAGTTCTGAAAACTCATGCAGAATACAGTCTCCTTTTCCGGCACCGATCTCACTTTCAGTGTTCCCCCATGGGCACCCATTATCTGCTTTGAGATGCTGAGACCTATGCCTGATCCGTTCTCCCGGGTCGTAAAGAACGGGATGAATATTTCCTCGAGGTTTTCCTCGCTTATCCCGGGTCCGTTATCTGTTACACATATCTCAGGGTGCCGGTTCAGATCACTTCCCGCGATAACGCTGATTTTACTGGCAGGATTATCCATGTTGGCTTCAACAGCATTTTTAATAAGGTTTATCAGAACCAGCGATATGAGATTCTCATCGGCAAAAATTTCAAGATCAGGATCCTTGATTTGAAATGATATCTCAGTGGCGCTTCCTTTTTCAAGTGAATCACTGAGAATATTCACTCTTGAAAAAAGCTCTGAAACCCTGAAAAGCTTCATTTCCGGTTTGGGTATGCGTGTGAGCTTCCTGTATGATTCGACGAAAGCAGTAAGGCTTTTCCCCTGTTCCCTGATTACATTGAGGCCCTGCAGAGTTGTGGATATTGTCTTTTCAGTGACATTTTCCGGCATCACAGGTTTGTCATCAGACCTGTAAATATTCAGGAGAGATTCTGATAATGACGTTATGGGCGTGATCGAATTCATTATCTCGTGCATCAGTACCCTGATAAGTCTCATCCATGAATCAACCTCTTTCTCATCAAGTTCATGCTTGATATCCTGGATTGATAATATCATCAGTTCGTTTTCAGCATACCCGAAAGAGGTCGTTTTCAAAAGTAGTTGAATCTCTCCCTGCCTTGTATTAACTGCCACAAGGCTTCTTTCAAATGGTTTCAGTCCGCTGATGGTTCTGAACAGCTTTTTGTCGACCCGTTCTATCTGCTGAAGATGCGTGAGAATTTCCATTGAAAGGAGTCTTCTGGCAGCTGAATTTGCATGGTGGATGAATCCTTTGGCATCGTATGTTATAATTCCCGTGGCAAGGTGTTCCAGTATTTTCTGAAAATATTGTTCCTGCTGCCTGTTCTCTATTTTCAGATTCTGTATCTGGTGGTTGACATTGTTCATGCTCACATGCAATTCCCTGAGGTTGCCGCTCATTTTATCGACGGAAAAGCTGAGGTTTGAATCATCGTTCCTTACAGAATCAAAGAAGTATCTTATGTTCCTGTTGGTCCTGTTCAGGTAATATATAAGGCTGATTGTCAGGATTATGATCGTTGCCAGACAGATTATTGAAAAGCGCACGGATTGTTCTTCAAAGATCAGGTACCCCAGCAGGACGGAGAGGGCAGCAATAAGAGACACTCTTACAGCAATATTGAGATAAAGCTTTTTACTGATCATTTTGCCTGTTTTTTCTGAGTCGGTTATAAAGTGTTTGTCTTGTTATTCCAAGCTGTTCAGCAGCAGCAGTGAAATTGCCATTGTTCTTTTCCAGGGCCAGAAGCATCATCTTTTCTTCCATTTCTTCAATTGTTGATATGGAATTAAGATTTTTGAGTTCTGCAACAGACCTCAGGTAAAGATCTTCAGGCTTTATCACAGCTGTTTCGCTGAGTATGACAGCTTTTTCAATGGTGTTCTGCAATTCGCGGATATTCCCCGGCCAGGAATAATCCATAAGTTTGTCAAGCGCCTGCTGATTTATTCTCAGTTCAGGCTTATTGTATTTCTTAGTATATTTTCTCAGGAAAAATTCAGCGAGTGTGATAATATCATTACCCCTTTCACGGAGGGGGGGCAGTTCAATCTGGATAGTATTTATTCGGTAATATAGGTCCTCTCTGAACAAACCTTCCTTTACCATGTTCTCAAGATTTTTGTTTGTTGCAGAGATAAGCCTGATATCCACTGGAATTGGTTCATTTGATCCTATCCTGGTTATCTGCCTGTTCTCTATAGCCGCCAGCAGCTTGGCCTGAAGATGAAAGGAGAGATTGCCTATCTCATCCAGGAAAAGTGTCCCTTTGTGGGCGATCTCAAACTTGCCCTGCCTGCTTTCCCTGGCGTCGGTGAAGGCGCCTTTCACATGACCAAATAATTCACTTTCAAAAAGAGTTTCGGTTATTGCCCCCATATCCACGCTTACCAGCAGCTCGTTTGCCCTTCCCGAAAGCCGGTGAATCTCCTGGGCAATGAGTTCCTTGCCGGTGCCGTTCTCGCCGGTGATCAGTATGTTGGCATCCGTTTTTGCAACTTTTCTGGCAAGCTTAAGAACATTGGTTATCTGCGGCGATGATCCGATAATATCCTTCTGCTCGCGGTTTATCTCCTTCTTCAGCTCTGATTCCCTTTCCTTCAGATACCTGACCTCTTTTTTAGACAGGTTGAGCTGAAGTGCAAGCCTGAGAGTGGCAATAATCTTTTCATTATCCCATGGCTTAAGGATAAAATCGGAAGCGCCTGCCTTCAGGGCTCTTACTGCAGTATCAACATCGCCATAAGCCGTTATCATGACAACTGACACATCAGGATTAGATTCCCTGATCTTTCCCAGCCAGTATATGCCTTCATTGCCGGTTTTCATACCGGCAGAGAAATTCATGTCGAGGAGGACAATATTGAAATCCTTTTTTCTGAGCTCGGATAATATCAGGTTAGGGTTGGATATGGCAGTGACATCTGCAAATTCAGATGAAAGAAGTATTTCAAGCGTGCTCAGTATACTTTTGTTATCATCTACTATCAATATGTTCCCCTTCTGAACCGGCATTTAATATATCGTTTATTTGCCCCCATACCCCCTAAAGGGGGCTTTATTCTTTGCGATAACTAGCCCCCCTTCAGGCCTGCACCGAGCGAAGCCTCGGTAGGGGATGGGGGGCTATAATCAGAGATTTACACTGCTGCAAAGATAAAATACATCAAAACAAAATCAAAGAAGATGTAAAAATATTTTACGAAAAAATGTAAAATAAATTTACGTAATAGATCGGTAGAGTCAGATAATAAACAGATAATCAGATGTATATAAAATTGGCATAAGATTAGTTAATTAAGTTATAAAGGGCAGCCATGTTAATCATAGACTTTAGGTTGGCACTCAGAAGCATTCTGAGAAATAAAGTGCCATCGGTAATCAGTATTCTTGGTCTGGGAATCGGACTCGGATGTATAATAATCCTTCTTGCACTCATAATTCACGAAAAATCCTTCGATAGATTTATCCCGGAACACAGGAATGTCTTCAGGGTACTGTTTGGAACATCCTCACAGGTTCATTACCCCCTCGCTGAAAGCATGGCAAAGGAACTTCCAGGTGTCAGAGGTTTCTTCAGGTATTACCAGGCAAACACCCTGCAGATAAGGAAAACCGGAAATGAGATGGTCCGGGAGAATGAGTTCGGGTTTGCAGATTCTTCTATGTTTGGGGTTCTTGGAATTAAGTTCATTTATGGTTCACCTGCAGGATCGATGAGTGAAGTGGCAATCTCCGAAAAGACCGCGATGAAATATTTCGGGAATCTGTCTCCTTTTGGAGCTGTTATCCAGGTAAAATTCCCTGATGGTTTTTCCGACCTCATTGTGTCTGGGGTATATAAGAGTTTTCCTTCGAACTCAACCCTGGCTCCGGGATTTGTGGCAGATATCAGGCTTTCCGATAAGATGTTCCTTCAGTTCCAGAGATCGCTGGGAGATTACGGGAGTGATCAGCTCCATGCACTCGACTGGAGATATACAGAATTTCTTTCGTATGTTGTGCTTGATAAGAATGCTGATCCAGCCGCGATTGCTGAACAGGCGGAAAGGTATAAGGAATTTATCACGCAGGAAGACAAGGATAAGATTCATTTCAGTCTGCAGCCTGTTTCTGAGATCTATCTGGGATCAGAAGACATTTCAGGCAGCTGGTTTCTGAGACGCGGCAATCCCGGGGAGCTGAAATATTATGAGGCAATTTCGATACTCATTCTGCTTATCTCCCTAGCTAATTATATTCTTCTGGCCCGCTCCGGAGTAGCTGAAAAGATGCATGAATTGGGAACCAGGAAGGTTTACGGGGCTTCCCGTGGAAGGATAAGAGGACTGGTTCTGACTGAGTCGGCAATCATAGTCCTTCTGAGCCTTATACCTGCTGCTTTTGTAATCGATTACGGGATGGAATTTGTCAATGAAACGCTGAATAAAAATCTTTCGGGAGAGGTTTTTCTGAGCCCGGTGCTGTGCCTGCTTCTGCTGGCAGTAGTATTCCTTACCGGTGCAGGATCCGGATGGCTGATTGGTCTTAAATATTCACGAATACCTGCTCTTAACCTTCTCTCCGGCAAGCCCCTGAAATCAGTAAGATCAGCGCGATGGAATTATTCATTCCTGGTTCTTCATTTTACCATTTATATAATCCTTGTCAGCGGGGTGATAATTGTCCTGAAACAGCTGAATTATTCAAAAACAGGTTATAAGGGAATTAATCCGCAGAATATTCTTGTGACTGACCTTAATACAGATGAGCTGAAAAAGAGCTTCCTGATGATCTGCGAGGAAATGAAAAAAACGCCAGGGGTCGTAAATATTGCCGGAGGATCATTTATTCCTCCTTTCGGTAGTTTTCTTCCAATAAACCTGGCAACTCCCGATGGTCAGAAAATACGGTTTGACGGACTGATAATGGGGGAAGGGATGGCTGAACTCCTGGGACTGGAAGTAATTGAAGGTTCTTCCTTCGGCCCATATAAGCCCGGACCTCCGGAGGTTATTCTCAATGAATCATCCGCGAAGCTTCATAATGTGAAGGCAGGCGACAATTTACTTGTTTTCAGGGTGCGGGGAGTTGTAAGGGATTTTCATGCTCATTCGCTTCATACCCTGATCCAGCCAATGGTCATATTGCAACAGAATCCCGAGAGGATGGGACTGATCGCCATAAAAACAAGCGGTAAAAATGATGATGCTGTTATAAAGAAGCTCAGGGAATTATATATCCGGATCTCTCCCGATGAAATTTTTGAGGTGCGATATCTTACGGAGGTAATTGAGAATTTCTATATACGCGAAAGGAACCAGGCAAGGATAATTGCCGCATTTTCTATCCTTGCGGCAATCCTTTCCGTCATGGGGCTGTTCGGAATATCGCTGATCACCATTTCAAAAAGGAATAAGGAAACAGGTATCAGGAAAGTCAATGGCTCATCAATAACAGAAGTGTTATTACTGCTGAACATTGATTTTGTAAAATGGGTAGTTCTGTCTATTGTTATATCCATTCCTGCCGCAGTTTACTTCTTTTCAGGCTGGATGGACCGGTTTGCATATAAAACAAAAATGAGCTGGTGGATATTTGCTGTCGCAGGATTATCGGCAGTTATTATTGCAGTTCTGACAGTCAGCTGGCAGAGCTGGAGAGCTGCAACAAGGAATCCGGTGGAGGCATTGAGGTATGAATAGTGACCTACCCCCAACCCCCCCAAGGGGGGCTTAGATGAGGAATTACCTCACAGGAAGGATCAGGAATAGTTGTAATAAATATACTAACTGGCTATCAAATTATGAACAAAGGTTTGGAAATCAGAACAAAGAACAAACGAATTAAGAATGAAGAACTTCTGACTTCTTACTTCGTTTGTTCAATTGTTCTTAGATCAGAATTAAAGTCTCCTGTGAGGGGTATTCAGGAGTAGGTTTCTCTGGCAGAGATGGCAAGCAGCATACCGCAAGCAGAATGAGATTATGAAGAAACGTGAATGCATAAAATGGATACAATGATCTTTCTCAATTTAAAGTTAGCTTTCCGTAACCTGCTTAAGGACAAAGTCTATACATTCCTGATAATCGGAGGCTTCGCGATTGGATTTTCGGCCTGTATCCTGATAGGCTTGTTCTACCATACCGAAACAACAGTAAATAATGATTTTAAAAATCATAAACAGATTTACAGGATTTATGATGTAAAAAAGAATCGCTGCAACATCAACTGGGATCTTCACCCGGTTCTGGTCACTGATTATGCTGAAGTCGAGGATGCCTGTCCTCTCGATTATAACATAAGTACCGATCTGACAATAAAAGATGAACAAACAAATACCACAGCAGGATTCACTCACCTGCTTACAACAACCGAGAACTTTTTTTCTATCTTCTCAGTGGATCTGGCTGAAAGCCTTTCCGGTAGGCCTTTCGCAGGAAGAGAATCAGTAGCTGTTTCCACTACGCTGGCAAAATCTTTATTCGGAGATCAGAGCCCTCTTGGCAGACAGGTTAATATCGGTAATTACTTCTTTGGAACTGTCACTTCTGTATTCATTGAATTACCGGACAATTCAAGCTTTAGCGCCGATATCATTCTAAACAGTGAGAATGAAAGATTCCGGATTTCATCGACAAACGTCAATGGATTCAGATACAATCCCACGAATCATTTTGTACAGTTAAGGGAAGGAATCAATCCGGGTAATTTTATTAATGAGCTGAATGCTACTGATAAAATTAAGGCGCTGGATATCGATAGCCTCTCTCTGCAAAGGCTTGATGATATTTATTTATCTGAACTGACAGTGAAAAGCAGGCACGCTAAAGGGAATCCGTTTTTGCTTAAGATTTTTCTGGCGATCGCATTGCTTATCCTGGTGCTTTCAAGTATAAATTATCTGAACTACTCCGTATCGACTCATTATGCAAGATTAAGAGAGACAGGGATTAAAAAGACTTTTGGGGCCGGCCGGAAAGAACTGGTGAACTATACCCTTACCGAAGTGGCCCTTGGTACAACAATAGCGTTGCTCCTTGCAGTCACAATTACCGACTTTGCTTTACCATATTCTGAAAGACTTTTCGGAAAGATTATGCACATTAACTGGTCAGATCTGCTTGCTGTTGCACCTGTTTTCCTGATAGTTGTGATTATTGTTATATTGATCAACAGTCTTGCTCCGATTTATATCCTTTCAAGATTCAATATCATTGAGTCGCTGTCCGGTTTCAAGGGTGATATTAATACCAGGCAGCTATGGAAAAAGACACTGCTTACTTTCCAGCTTGCTGTATCCATAGGATTGATTGCAGTGGTTGTAATAATCTTTCGTCAGCTTCATTTTGTAAAGCATTCTGATCCAGGCTTTGAACGCGGACTCCTTTTGCGAATTAACATTCCATACAGGTTTCAGCAAACTGAGGCGCTCAGAAAGGAACTTGGCAACCTCGCTTTTGTGAAGAGTACTACCCTGAGCAGCGGCTGTCCGGGTATGATCAACCACAAAATGGACAATGATTTTGAAGGTAAATCAATTACATTCAATTGCATTTATGTTGGCGATAATTATCTGAATACAATGGGAATGGAACTGCTTCAAGGTCGTGATTTCCTCGATGGTGATTTAAATAGATCGTGCCTTATAAATGAAGAAGGTTGTAAGCAATATAGCTGGGAAAGTCTTGAGGGAAAGAGATATAACAACGGGCAGGATGGAGGTTTCGAAATAATCGGAAAAATCAGAGATTTCAAATTCGAATCATACCATAGTGCCGTAGAACCTCTCGTTCTGCTTTTTACCGGGGCAGAATCCGGAAACGTGCTTTCAGTCAGGCTATCACCAGGGAATACCGGACAGCAGATTGATCTGATAGGTAATGTCTGGAAATCGATTTCACCTTATGAGCCATTCAGTTATATTTTTTATGATGATTTTTTCCAGTCATTCTATGAAAAAGAAGAGAAACTGGCCAGTTCAATAACATTTTTTATGCTCATCGCCCTTACCCTTACTTGCATGGGCATCTTCGGACAGATCTTTATGGTTTGTCTGGGAAGAGTTAAGGAAATTGGTATCCGGAAGATCAATGGAGCAACGATATCTGAAATTCTCTTAATGCTGAACCGCGATTTCATTATCTGGTTCAGTATTGCATTTATTATCGCCAGTCCTGTTGCATGGCAAATAGGGAATCGCTGGCTTATGAATTTTGCTTACAAGATCAATCCGGGCTGGTCGGTTTTTGCCCTGGCAGGTTTAGTTGCTCTTTTCATCATACTGGTTACAGTAAGCTGGCAGAGCTGGTTGGCTGCGACAAGAAACCCGGCGGAGGCATTGAGGTATGAATGATAACTTACCCCCCAACCCCCCCAAGGGGGGCTTAGAAGTCAGAATGAAGAACAAACGAATTATGAATTAAGAACTTCTGATTTCTTACTTCGTTTGTTCAATTGTTCTTAATTCAGAATTAAAAGTCCCCCTCGAGGGTCCCGAAAGCTTTCGGGATAGGGGTGGATTTTTCTGGTAGAGCTGGTTGGCGGCAACAAGAAACCCGGCCGATACTCTCCTATATGAGTAATAAGGAGAGAGAAGGTCCTTGATAATGAGGCATAACTGGAGGTAGGCATTGATATATGAACTTTGATTCCTGATATGGAAAGATTTATGTTTTTTATGAGGGTAAACTTGCGTAACCTGTTTCGCAATAAGCGATTTACATTAGTCAATATAGTCGGATTGTCTGTCGGTGTGACCATAAGTCTGTTGATAATTATCTATGTCCGGTATGAATCCTCTTTCGATAACTTCAATCCGGCAGCCAGAAATATTTACCGGATAGTTGAAAAAAATATTGAGGATGGATCAATTGGGGCATTAACTCCGCTTGCTTTATCAGATGTATTAAAAAAGGATTATCCGGAGATAAAAAATGTGATCGGATTAATGAGTAATACAAATGATCTGATTGTTGGTGCAGAGAGGTATGAAAATATCAGAGGAGCAGTCGTTGAGAAAGAATTTTTTCCTCTTTGTAATTTCTCTCTCATATCCGGAAATCAGGCCGATCTTTTTAAGGATCCTTATGAGGCTGTTATTACAAGGAGCCTTGCAGAAAAACTCTTCGGTACCATTGATGCCTTAGGGAAAACATTTGAATATGAAACATTTACTTTTAAAATTGCCGGGATAATAAATGACATCCCCTCAAATTCGATATTTAAATTTGAATACTTCCTTTCAGATAATTTCAGATATGTATATTTTCCGGATATACATGACCGCTGGTATCATTTCGGGCTTTACACTTTTATAACGTTTAATGGAAACAGGATCCCTGATGGATTTGAGGATAGACTGGCCAGTATAGAAGAAAAGTATTATCCTGATTTTATGAAAAACAGGCATAAGTATCTGGTGACTGAATTTAAGGGTAGTCACCTGAATTCTTCGCTCGAAAGCGATATTGTGCCCGGTGTTAATCCGGGTTACTTATGGATGCTTTCGGTGATTGCAACAGGAATACTGGTAATTGCATGCCTGAATTTCATGAATATATCAATTGCAAATAGTGAAAAAAGAGGAATCGAAACGGTTATTAAGAAGGTAAGCGGAGCTTCTGCATGGATCCTTGTTGGTGACTTTTTTGCTGAAATTACCTTTCTGGTTATTGTTAGCTTTTTAATATCATTCTTCGCAGTATATCTGATTTTTCCCTATTTCAATAATTTGATAGAAAAGAATATTGTAGTTGATATTTCAGATCCGGTATTATGGTGCGGAGCTGCCGTATTTGGTATTTTATCCATATTAATCTCCGGTCTTTACCCTTCTGTTGTTCTATCACGGCCGTCTCCTGTTAAGGTTCTGCTTCATAACAGTGAGGCTGATAAAAACAAAATGACTTTTCAGAAGAGTATTGTTATACTTCAATTTACCATAACAATAATATTGGTAATAGCACAGCTTTTTTTCTATAAGCAGATCAATTTCATGAGGAACCATGATACAGGATTTAATAAAGCAAACCTGATAACCATACCTGTCAGGTCGCTCGGGAATAGTGGAAATGAAAGGATGAAGAATACTATATTATTTACCGGTATGCTGGGGAAATATTCATCTCAGTATGGGTACAGTGACGCGGCGGTTACTGAATTTGTTCCGGGATTTGGGTTCCATAACTCTTTTAAAATTTATCCGGAAGGAAATGAATACCCGGATGGATTTGAGTTGCTCTCTTGTGATATTGATGAGAATTTTGTTGATGTTTATGGAATGAAAGTAATAAATGGAAGGTCTTTCTTAAAAGATTATTCAACCGATTATAATGCATTGATAATTAATGAGTCAGCCTGGGAAAAGCTTGGCTGGAAAGACCTGGATAAGAAGAAGGTTGGTTTAATTACAAGGGATAATGTCAGGGAAGTGGTAGGAGTAATCAATGATATTAATATTACATCGTTACAGTATCCTGTTTGACCGATGATATATCAGTTTGGCCGTCACCACAACTACCCGGGATATGTTACGATAAGAATTAATCCTGATAAAAGAAACGAAACAATTGAATTTCTCAGGAAAGAATGGAATAAAATGTTTCCCGGGATACCATTCGGATTTGAGAGTATTGACGAAAAATACAGGGATGCCTATGGTACTGAGGAAAAGCTGGCAAAAATAACCGGGATATTTGCCATTCTGGCCATATTTCTCTCTTTAATGGGGATATTTGCATTAAGCACTCTTGAATCTGAAAAAAGGAACAAAGAAATAGGTATAAGGAAGATTAATGGAGCAAAAGTTGCTGAGATCCTGTCAATGCTGAATAAGGATTTTGCAAAATGGGTGATTATTTCATTTATTATCGCCTGTCCCGGGGCCTGGCTATATATAAACAAGTGGATACAAGATTTCGCATATAAAACTGATATAAGCTGGTGGGTATTTGCTTTAGCAGGAATCCTGATACTTGGCCTTGCTTTAATGACAGTCAGCTGGCAGGCATGGAGGGTTGCATCAAGGAATCCGGTTGAAGCATTGAGGTATGAATGACCCCCCAAGCCCCCTAAAGGGGGGGTTGAAACCCATTGCGCAAGGAAGTAGAATATTAATGATTATGTTATAAAAGAGATAGAGGATGATGATAGTAGCAGAATTAAAAGTCCCCCCTGGGCTTGTACCGAACGAAGCCTCGGTGGGATTCAGGGGTAGGAAGGATGAGAAAGGATTTTTAGTTCTTAACAAAATGATAATACTTTAAGAATGCTTAGATATTATCTCAAATCAGCTTACAGGAATCTGCTTGCAAATAAGCGGTTTACAGTAATAAACCTGGCCGGATTTTCATTTGCGATATCGATATGCATGGCTATCGGTCTTTTCCTGGCACACGAATATTCCTACGACCGCTACAATAGAAATGCAGACAGGATCGTCAGACTTATTGATACTCAAGATAATTCGAGTGTTATAGATTACAGGGTAAAAGATATTATTCTGAATAATTACCCGGAAATTGAAAATGGCTGCCTGATGCTGAGGAGCGGTCATCCGATTGAGGTAAGAACCTCAAATAAAGGATTTTATCTCGATGATATAATGTCAGTCGACAACCAGTTCTTCGAGATCTTCACAATAAGATTTTTATCCGGTCAGACTTCAAGGCCTTTTTCGGATATTAATTCTGCTGTTATCACTAAAAGTACCTCAGTAAAACTGTTTGGATCGGAAAATGGTATCGGCAGGGAATTGCTCGTGTGGGGCAATGTACCTGTAACAATAACTGGTGTGATTGAAGATTTCCCGGATAACTCGAGCATTACATCAGGTTTGCTCGTTAATGCAGAGAATGAACGATTCAAGCTTTATCAGTCAATAGGCAACTCAGATGATCTCAGCACCTACAGGTGGCTTTTCCAGATATATCTTTTACTTGGCCGCAACAGTGATCCCGTTAGGTTGCTCGACAATATAAATAAAGGGATTACTCTGGTGCATCCCTATACAGAGCAAGTCGGTTTTCTGGAGCTCAAGGATATCTATCTCCATGATAAAACATCTGGCAGCCAAACAAAACAGGGGAATGCAAACCTGTTAAAACTGCTGTCCGGAATTGCATTGATAATCCTGGTGCTTGCTATAATAAATTATGTTAACCTGACAGTTGCGCAACAGCATAAGAGAAATAAGGATACGGGCATCAGGAAAACCTTTGGCGCAAAACGGACGGATATTCTAATGTACTATCTGACTGAATCTCTTCTTGTATCTGTAATTGCCTTTATTATAGGGGTATATCTGGTATGGATCATGATCCCGTTTTACAATTCGGTATTTGATACAACACTGAACATTTCGTACTTTTTAAAATTTCCTTATTCAATTCTCCTGGTCACTTCAATACTCCTTATCGGAGTTATTAGCGGAAGCGGTCCTGCTGTATTGTTATCAGGAATAACTCCGGTGAGGGTGCTGAGCGGTGCAATTATTAATCAAGGCAGGAAACAATATTTCCGCAACTTCCTTACGATCTTTCAGTTCGCGATATCTATCATACTGATTTTCTGTGTCATAATAGTTATGAGGCAGATCAGGTATGTAAAGCACATGAACCCGGGATTTAATGAAGAGATGCTTTTAAGAATCGATCTGCCCAATATTCAGAAACAGGATGAACAAAAGGCAATGACATTCCTTGCCGAGTGCAGGAAATCACCTTATATCAAAAGTGTCTCAACCTCTGGCGGTGTTCCCGGTCAGATTTACATGTATATGGGTACCAACATTCAAAATACTGCCAGGAATATGAGCATCCCATCCATTCTGGCAGACACTGCCTTTCTTGAAACATTTGGCTTAAAAGTTGTTAAAGGCAGGGATCTTGAACCAGGTGATTATGGTAATGTCTGCATGATGAATGAAGCTGCATATAAACATTTCGAATTTGAAAATCTGGATAACAAACGGTTTAACAATTGGAGGAAAGAAGGATTCGAAATAATAGGAATTGTGAATGACTTCCAGTACACTTCTCTTCACAAAACCATCGGTCCGGTGTGTATCCTTTTCACTCCCGGATTCCGGCCAACGGCAATGAGTATCAGATTTGCACGTAATGGAGCAGGTCCAGGGATGGAAGTTATAAGGGAAATATGGGATGAAATGTTACCTGTTTACCCGTTCAAGTATCAGTTCTATGATGAATGGTTCGACTCTCTGTATAAATCTGAAGAAAGATTTGCCATGACAATCAGTTTATTCGCAATTCTGGCTATAGTGATATCCTGTATCGGCATTCTGGGTCTGGCAATTTTTTCATCAGAACGCAGGACCAAGGAGATAGGTATCCGGAAGGCTAACGGAGCCGGTATTATGGAGGTAGTGCTTAT
>Ga0172363_10001254_pt1 | contig 20384 bp, 25 predicted proteins | sample LakKivs2_kivu2a2_FD_114541 | JGI IMG/M metagenome (GOLD analysis project Ga0172363, IMG submission 114541) | Sediment microbial communities from Lake Kivu, Rwanda - Sediment s2_kivu2a2 | ecosystem: Environmental > Aquatic > Freshwater > Lake > Sediment | place: Rwanda: Western Province, Lake... | reverse complement strand
ATTAAAAACGATAGTTTTTTGTGTTTCAATTTTTTAAATAAATAAATTATTCTTACGAATAATTTATTTATTTAAAAAATAAGTAACATTAAAAGTAAAATTTATTAAATCAGTAACATAAAAGTAAAAATCTATAATAAATATATATGAATTATAAATGATACCAAAAATAATTCATCAAACATGGAAAAATGAAATAATCCCAGATAAATGGAAAGATGCAGTAGAATCAGTAAAAGAAAATAACAAAAAATATAAATATATACTTTGGACTGATATAATGATGGATAATTTTGTTAAACAAGAGTATCCATTATTTTACAAACATTATATAAATTATCCATATAATATTCAACGATGTGATGTATTTAGATATTTAGTATTATATAAATATGGGGGAATATATTTAGACATGGATATAATTTGTAAAAAGTCATTTGATGATTTTTTGAAATATAATATTGTTTTTGCAAGATCATATAATATAAATTCAAGTTTTACAAATTCTTTTTTTATGTCTATACCAAAACATCCATTTATTAAATATTGTATTGAGAATTTATTAGATAATTATTATAATTTTTATTATTTTGGAAAACATTTACACATAATGTATAGCACTGGACCTTTATTTTTAACTAAAATGATTAATAATTATAATATATCAAAAATAAATAATGTATATATATTATCAAATGAAGAATTTTCTGGTGATTGTAATGTATGTAATGAAAATTATTGTAAAGGGGGGAAATATTTTATTCATATAAATGGTAATTCATGGCATTCTTTTGATTCAACATTATATAATTTTATTTTTTGTAATTATCATAAATTATTGATTCTATTATTATTTATCATTATATTATTAAAAATTTGATTATTTAATTACTTAATAGATATATTTAAGTAATTAAATAATAATGATTAATCCAGATGATTATGAGAAAGAATATGTTGAAAATGTATATAATACAATTGCAGATGAATTTAATAATACACGAACTTATATTTGGAACAGATTAAAAATATTTATTAATAATATTATCAAAAATGATGATATTAATTTAATTGAAGTTGGTTCTGGTAATGGTAAAAATCTTAACTATATTTATAATTTAAATAATAATTTAAAATTATTTGGTATTGAAAAATCTATTAATCTACTTAATATTTCTAAAAATAATAATAAAAATATTAATTATCAATTAGGTGATAATTTAAATATTAATTTTAATGATAATACTTTTGATTATACTCTAAGTATTGCGGTTATTCATCATTTTAGCACATTAGAACGACGACTAAAAGCAATTGAAGAATTAATTAGAATTACTAAAATAAATGGTATTATATTTATTCAAGTATGGGCTTTTGAACAAAAATTTACTAAAAAAAAATTTAATTCTCAAGATCAATTAATTCAATGGATTGGAACTAATAATATTAATATTAATAGATATTATTATTTATTTAAAAAAGGAGAATTAGAAGAATTAGTATCTAAATTTAATATTACTATTATTGAATCTTTTGAAGAACATGATAATTATGGTGTTATTATTAAAAAAACTTCATAAATTAATTATTATAATAACTTATTTTTACATTGTTATTAATTTCATTTATTAAATCTCGTTGATATTCATATATTCTTATTTTTTTTAATGATTTAGGTAATTTATTTATTGGTTGTTCAAAATATTTCCCTAAATATATTTCTTCTACCTGTTCTGGTAGATTATCTATTGATTTATTAAAATTTCTCCCAAAATATATTCTCTTTAATTTTGTTGGATATTTTAATATTTTACTGTCAAAATACATTCCAAAATCTATTTCCTCTAAATTATCTGGTAATGATTCTATTATATAATCATCATCAATACCACAATCATATGTTCTTAGATATAATTTTTTTAATGTTTTTGGTAATTGATTTATTAATTTTAAATTTATTGATATATTTAATATTTTTATATTTTCTGGATAATTAACTATTTCTGTATTATTTCCAATTATTAATAATTCTACTGATTTTGGTATATTCATTAATTCACATTTACATCTACCTATATTTAAACATTCTATTGTTTTTGGTAATTTATCTATATCACTTTCATTTAATTCATCTACATTTAAATGAGTTATTTTTAGATTTCTTATTGTATTACTATCTAAATATATTCTGTATAAATCATCCATATTTTTTATCTCTATTCTTCTCATATTATTTATAAAATTTATTGCCCATAATCTAATTTTTATATCATTATTAGATATAATTAAATCATTTATAATTTTTTTCCCATTTATTATCTTTTTCCTCATAAATTTTATTTTGTCTCTATTTAGTGTCTTATTCAGTGACATCATTTTTTTTACTTCACTGAATTCTAAATATTTTGATATTTTATATAATATATCTATTGGTAATTCATCAAATGATACCATTTTTTAAACTTATCTATCTAAACTTATTAAATATTTTATATTTCAATTTTTATTTAATTAAAATATAAATTATTTATCTAAAGATTGTATCTTTTTTTAACTGAATCTAAATCTAAATCATCATATATTTTTTCAATATTTACTCTAAATAATGTATATAATTCTTTATTCTCTATTGATGTATATTTTTCTATATTTTCTATCCTATCTAATCCATCTAATTTATAATCTACTTTCGCTTCATATATTGCTTTATTCTTTAATGTTTGAGGTAAATGCATTTTCGCAGGAGCTGCGGTTTCATCGTGATCAAATTCTATAAAACATTCTTTATTATATCTTGGATAATAATATGAATAATCTATTTCTAATCCACCTAATTGTGTTCTTCTATACATATCAGTGTCTTCATATCCCCATCCTTTAAATAAATTTGACATTCCATTTATTGACATATAATCTTTACAATTAAATAAACATACCGTTCCTATTAATCTTGTATAACCATATAATAATGTCACTTTTCTATCATCTGGTTTATAATAATTTGTTGCTTTAATTGGTATAACATCTACATCATGCAAACATATATATGACTTTTCTGGATTTTTTATATATTTAAATGCTACATTAAATAACATCCCTCTATGGAATAATGATTTATCATCTTGTTCTATTATTACTATTTCAAATTCCATTCCTAAATATGTTAATAATTTATGCATATGTGGTATAAATTTATCTAATTGTTCTTGTCTATCTCTATATGGAACAAATAAATATAATTTATATCCAATTGTTTGATTTTTTAATTCTTCTTGAGATTTTATTTTTTTATTATTTGTCATATTTGTTTTATTTTCCATTAAAAACTTTTCAATTGTTTCTCTTTGTGCTGGATTTAATTTAGTCATATCTAATGTATTGTTTGTTTGATGTTCTTTTACTATATCTTTTATATTATCTGGTATATTGTTTATATCTAACCTATTTTCTTCAAATGGATCATTTAATTCTAATTTACCTTTTAATTTTTCTATTGAATATTTTACATCTTCTTTACTACCTTTTTTAATTCCAATATCATATAATAATTTCCATCTATGTAAATTATATATTTCATAATTTATAAATGTTTGTTGTATATTTTTTGGTAAATTTATTTCACAACATTTTTTAATATATAAATATGCTGTATCTATTTCATTCTTTTCAAAATAACTTTTTGCCATTTCATAAAATGGATGTGCATTCTCAAATACTATTTTACAATATTTATATGCTTTTAAAAAATATAAATTAAAATTATTTCCACCTGTTTTATATAATCCTATTGCTTTTGACATTAAACCATAGTAATAATCATCATTAAATGTTGTATTTAATTTATTTTTTCCTTCCTTTTTATCTGTATTTTCTATAAATTCTACTAATTTTCCTGCATATAAATTTAACTCTTTATAATCTTCTAATACATTTAATGATTGACATAAATATCTATAGGCTCTTGAATTATCTCCATATATTAATAAATAATTTTTTAATACATCTACATCTTTCTTAATTCTTGGAATACTTGATTTATCTTTTGATCTATCTTGATATATATAAAAATCTGTATTTGTTAATGTTTCATTTGATATATATTTTCCAGGAACTGCTGATGTTATATATTCATGTATTGGAAATTCATAATATATATCTTCTACATTATTTCTTATTATTCCTATTTTATAATATATTGTATTATTATTTCTTACTAAATCATTTTCCCAGATATATCTACATTTAAATACACATTCCTTTTTTTTACTTTTTACACTATTTAAAAATTTAACTAATGTTTTAATATTTTTTACTTCATCATTTGCATCTAATAATAATATAAATTCAGATAACCCAAAACACATATTTAATAAAATATTTCTATTATATGAAAAATCTACAAATGGTTCTATTTTAATTTTTAATGGTTTATTTTTTTCTTTACAATATTCTTTTATCACTTCTACTGTTCTATCTGTGCTTCCTGTATCTAATATTACTACTTGATCTACATTATTTATTACTGTTTCTAATGTTCTTATAATTCTTTCTTCCTCATCTTTAACCATTATTGCTACACTTAATAATTTATTATTTTTCATATATCATTATACAACTATTTATTTTATTTAATTTATACTTATTATATAACTATTTATTTTATCTTAATAAATATAAATTTTAATTTATATTTATTATTATGTCTTTATTAGATTATTGTATTCCATTATTTTTATTAGATGCATCTTATCTTATTGTTGATTATGATTTAGATTCAGTTATTGATGTGAATCCTACTATTTATATATATTTCAATACTATATATACTAATATATATCGTTTATAACTATTATTCTAACTTTAATAAATATTTAAATTGATTTATATCCGCTACCATTTCATCAATTATTACTTTTAATTTACTATGTACATTAATTCCTTGTGATAATACTTGTTCAAAACCTGATAAATAAGTAATTATACCTGCATCATTAGGTGTACTTATATTACTAAAAACTAAATTATTTACATTTCTTTGCTCTGGATGTAATCCAAAATAAACTTCCATAAATCTATCAAAATTTGTATTAAATTTTTCTAAATAATCATCACTCGCTTTGTGATGTCCGTATTTAGTTGTATGAAAATGAAACATTTTAATTTTAATTTGATGATTAAAAAAAAGAACTAATAATTCTGGTGTTTGCATATTTATTATTATATTATATATTTTTTAAATAAATAAATATTTTAATTTGGACAATCCATCATTGGTAACTTACATGCTTCAGTTACTAAATATTTTACATTTGCAATAAATTCAATTAATTGTTGTTTATTTTTAAATATCGGTTCTAATTCATTTATAAATTTATCAAATTTTGCTATTTTGTGTTTAAATTCTGAACTAAATTTTTTTGTTTCATTTGATAATAATTTTGCTTCATTAATTACAAAATTTGTTGTAAAACCAAATACTGAACATAAACCCATTATTCCTACTGTTATTATAATTGTCATTAATAATATAGTTATTAATAACCTATGACTTATTTTATCTTTTACAAAATATCGTTCATTTATTAATTCAGTTTCTTCCATTTCCATATATTATTATTTAATTACTGTAATTTAACATATAATAATCAATTTTTTTAATTATTTTGTTTTTACATTTTATTAAATAAAATTTAATTATTATTAAATATATATATAATAATATGAGAAAAAATTGTAATGAAAATTGTCATGAATATTGTAGAGATGATATAAAAGATAGTTGTGAAAATAAAATATTAGAAAAAAAAACAGTTCCATCAATTAATAATAGAATTCCAGTTTATGTTAATACTAATTTTACTATCTATTCTTTATTTCAACATCTAATTGATACTAATGATGATATTAAAAAATATTTTGAATTAAATAATATTGTTTTATTACCTCCCTCTCATTATAATATTACCACTAATTTACAAAATGGTGGTATTAATATTTCTAGCAACTTTGAGCGTCATGGTCAAGTTACTTTAAAAATAAATGTATGCTTACCTATTGGTATATATTATAATAAATGTATATCAGGATTAAAAACTCAATTAAATAAACTTGATATTAAAAATTTAGTATTAAATAATAAATCAAATTTCCATGTTTGCACTGGAGCATATAAAGGTTTTACTAAAGAAGCACTTGCTTGTTTTTTAAATGTAGATTATTCATCTGTTATATTTAATAGTTTAGAAAGTTTAACTATGTTTAATTATCCTGTTAAATTACATTTAATTAATACATTTAGAACTGATAAAAATAAGTGGTATGTATTTTTACCTAAATTATTAGTTGATTTAGGTATTATACTTGTTGATGATTGTGTTGGTGAAGCCACTTTAAATTGTCCCGAACAAACTTGTGATAGTTCTTTATTATCTATTACTGCTTTACATATTGAATATAATAAAAATATCCCTGAAAGAAATAAACAAATTGCTTTATCTTTAGCGGATATTCTTAGAAAATATTTTAATTGTTCTAATTGCTCTTAATTTACTTCTTTTTTAATAAATTAATTTAATATTAAATTAATTTATTAAAAAATTGAAAAATATAAAATTATTATTTTATACTTTACTTCTTTTTTAATAAATTAATTTAATATTAAATTAATTTATTAAAAAATTGATCCAATATTATTATAAAAACAAGATAATTATAATAAATAATAAAAATGGATACATATAAAAATTTAACAGTATTACAACTAAGAACTATATTAAAATCACGAAATTTAAAAACAAATGGAGTAAAGGATGAATTAATTAATAGATTACTTGAAAATGATATTTATATGTCAAATAACAATTTAATAAAAATTGTAGTATATACTCTAATGGGACAATTTTGTGAATTAAATTTTTGTTTAAATAAAACAGTTTTTGAATTAAAATATTTAATCAGTAGAATAAAAAATATACCAATTGATAAAATTATTTTAAGACAATTAATTAATGATGTTCCAAATTTTGGAGATATTATTCATCCAAATGGATATGTAAGTAGAGAATTAATTGATTACAAAACATTACTTGATAACAATATTAATAATAATGTATCAATTGAATTACAACTGAAAATTTAATTTATCTTCTAATATTTATTATTCTTCCTAAAATATTAATAAAATTTAATACCATACCTATAATTTTATTTGGATAATTTATTTCATTATGTTTCATATTTTCATATAAATTATTTGATACTTGATTATTTATTATAATACTATCAACTAAAATATATAATATAAATAAAATAATTATACTAACATCTAAATATTTATTACTTGTTCTATTTGTAAATAACATTATTAAACTAATTATTATAAACATTAATAAAATCATATTTAGATATGGTAATATTTTTAATATTTCATTTTGATATTCAGTTGGTAAATTATATCCAATAATACTAAATAATATTACTATAAAACTGGTTATTATAATTGATGTTGTTATATTATTTGCGGTTGAATATATTGATAAACTTAATCCAATCATTATTATAAATAATAATAATGCTAAATGATTAACAATTAAATTATTACTATTTATTAATGATATGGAAAATAAAGTTATTATAAATATAACTAATAAACTAATATTATTTAAATCTATATCTAAATAATTCACTGCATTTGAAGTTATTCCTATTAAACTTAATGTTACCAATAAATACAATATTATATTTAATAAATATGTATTTCGTGTAACTGTTGTTGAATAATTTTGTATCAATAACATTAAACTTGTTATAAATAAAATCAATAATACTATATTATTTATCATATATTTAATTTGGATAATATTTTTATCTTTTTGCATATTCTAATTTCATTCTCTGTTTATGTTCATTATCTAAACATATACTACATCCTATTGCTACTTTTGATTTACCATCATTAGGAGGATGATTACCTTTTAATGGACATAATTCATTTCCAATACATTCTTTTTCAGTAACATGATATTTTAATAATTCATCATGACACCTTTGACAATAATTTATATCATTACATAACCAAACTGCAATATTACAACAATAATTACATTTTACTAATAGATATTTATTATCATGTAATTTACATTTTTCTTTACCTAATACATTACAATTCATACATATTTTTTCAGTTTCTGGTCTATTTTCCTCTCCTTGACAATCTGCTAATCCTCCAAAATATACTTTATTACATTTACTACATTCATAATATCTCATTTTATTTATAACATCTTTAATTTCTTCTTTACAATTATTCTCTTTTATATATTTCTTTGTTAGTTTTTCCATTGATATGTTATAATTCATTGTTTGTTTAATTACTTCTCCATTATTTAATGATTCATGTGATATCTTAAATTGACATATTGAACAATTTAAATAATTTAAACTTATAAATTCTGTATTATATTTCATATTTATTTTAGTTGTTATACACTCATAATGGAATATATGATCACAATCTATTTTAATACATGGTTTTTTATATAATTTATTACTCATACATATTGTGCAATCATCATCATATACACCTTCACATATTAAACATAAATCATAACCATTTATTCCATAATTAGTATGACCACATTTTAATTTCTTATTTTCTGATACATTATCATATAATTTACATATCATATTATTACATTTACTTAATGAATCTAAACAAAATCTACATTTTGGTGAATTTATATATTCTTTATATTCATCACATCTATATCCACTATGATATTTCTCTATTTTACAATCTTTACAAAATTCTGTATGACATTTCATACATTTTATACGCTGATATGAATATAATATCCGATATTTATTTATCATTTCTCTATTTAATATATCTATTTTTGGTGAATATTTCTTATTATTATTTCCTATATATTCATATACTTCATTACATTTTACACAAGTGATTTTATTTTTAATTGAATTATTTATTATTATATCTAATATTTCATCTCTATCTTTTTTATCAATATATTCATAAAAATATTTATCTATTATATTATTATTCTTGTTTCTTAAATTATTCTTTACTGTATCTATTAAACATTTATAACAATATATTTTTTTTCCATATAATATATTATTCTTCTTTAATTCATTACATTTATTACATTTTGTATAATTTCCATTATATGATTCATATTCTTCCTCAATATTAATTTTATTTATTTCTAATAAAATTAATACTCTAATTAAATTTATCATATTATTAATTTCAATTACCACATATTTTTCCTCTTTATTAACTATATTCATAATTAATAAATTACTTGATTTTAGATTACTTATTTTTATATACTTAGTTTTTAAATGATTCTTATAATAATTAATCATTATATTTATTATATCTATTGTGTTTTCATTTATTGTATTATATATTTCTTTTAATATTTCAATTGGCATTTTTTTATTATAATCTATATTTTCTATAAAATTACCATTCTTTATTGATGTTTTTATATAATCAAATGGATGTATGTTTTTAATATTTATATTTATCTTAGTTTTTATATTTATTATACTTAAATTATCAAAATCTATTGTATATTGTCCTTCTTTTAATTCATTTATATTTATTTTTTTATTTAATATTATATTATTCTTTTTTAATATAATTGTTGTTTCAATATCATTATATAAACTATATATATAACACTCATTTTTATTTATTACTACATATAAATTTGTAGTAGTATCTATTTTTTCAATATTTATATTTTCATCAAATTTTATATGTAATATTTTTTCATCTATTTTATTAATTATTTTTTTACCAATTGTTAATATATTAATACACGCTTCTTTCTTAATATCATAATCTTTTATTTTTTTATTGGAATTTATATCTAATATTTTTCCTGCATATATTATTTTATTTATCTTGTATTGATATATATTTTCTATATATTCGTTAAATTCCTTAATTGTATTATTGGGATTTATGTAATGACATGTCTTTTTACCTAATATCTGTAGATAGATTGGTATCATTTTTTTAATTATTTTTATGATATATTTAAACTATTTTGTTTTCAATTTTTTATTTAGAAATAATAAATTAAAATATTTAATATTTTATGAATATAAAAATAATGAATCAGCATAAATAGCATCAGAATCAGGATTAATTTTCAATGTACCTTTAAATTTATAATGAGTATGAATATATACATAATCAGGTTTCAAAACACCATTATTCTCTTCAAATACTTTGATATTATTAATATATAATTCTACTAAATTATTATCAAAATCTAATAAAACACCATAAGTTATTTTTTCTATTTTTTCTATTTTTTCTATATTCATTGATACATTTGGGAATTCATATTCATTTCTACCAAAATATATGTATATATTTCCAATAATATCTTCAGCAGTTATTTCTATATATCTTCTTCCTGAAGAATATATATCTTTTATTCTTGCTTGTTTATTTTGATTAGAATCATTACTTTTAATTGTTAAAGGATCTATCAAATTGAATCCATTCATATTTTTATTAGTCCACATTATATTATATGTTGGTGTTAGTTTAATATAATCCTCAATTGATTTATTATTTTCTATAACATTTATTCTATCATATTTATTTAATAATACTATTATAAAATTATTAAATGAATCCCATTTTATATTTAATGTTTCTGATTTTATATAATTTATATATATGTCTAATATATTTTTAGTTTTACTATAATAAATAGTAATGACATCGCCGATATTTATAACATCATCATATCTATTTAAATAATCATTATTTAAATTTATTTTTTTATTTAATGGATCAAATATTAAATCAATTCCATTATCATTTTCTATTCCAAACATTATTGAACTTGTAATATTTTCCACTTTAAATTCTATTATATTATCATCATTTTCATTAAATTTATATTTTAATCTTACATTATTTTCTAAACTTGTATATACTCCTTTTTCATATAAATATAAATGTATATTCTTATTATACCATTCATAATCATTTTTATATTTCAATTGAGGTATTATTTTATTTATATAAGATTTTTTATATTCATTATCATAAATCATTTGTAAATGTTGTGTTTCTTTATCTAATGTATTTATAAAACTTATACATGATTCTACATCAAAATCATAATATCCAACATCATTATCTCTTAAATAATCTATTGTAGGTAATTTAAGTTCAATTTGCATATTTGGTTGTTCTACTTTTACTATTGGGGTAATTATATTGATATTATCATAAAACATATTCCTATCATCTATTATTATTTGTGTTATATAATTTTTGTATATAATTATACTATTATTTTTAATTGAAAAACTAATAATATCTCCAGATTTTATTTTTTCCATTAGTTGTATATAATTATTTTCATTTCCATCTATTTCTATTATTATTTTTTTATTATTTATTTTATATAATATATTTCTATTTTTCTTTTTATTTAACATCATTCCAATTTCTATATTATTTATTTCTCTATCTGTTGTTATTTTATATTCAAAATAATATGAATATTTTGTAGGTATATCAATATCTGCTTCTATTGTTTCTTTTTCATTTAATCCACTTAATGTTGTTATTATTCTTCCTGTATCAAATATATCTATTTTAATATGTTTATTATCTACATGTTTCCATCCTCTTATTTTGTATTTACTTATATAATCCCTCTTAAATTGATTTGCTCGTAATTCTATTTTTTTATTTAATTTATTGTTAAATCTTCTTCTAATTGAATTATTACTTTCATTTACAGTTATTATATTTCCCTCTTTATTTATTATGATAAACTCATATACTTTTGGAATATGCCATTTTTTGTAATATTCATATATTTTTTTGTATATTTCCTCCTCACATTTAGTATCTCGTACATTTATTATAAATCTATCACTTATACTTTTAGTCTCTAATATTACTTTTAATTTCTCCATGCTGAAATTTGTTATTCTTGTTTATTTTTTACTCTCTTAGGTTTGATATTTCAATTTTTTTAATAAATAATTTATTTTTAATAAATTATTTATTAAAAAAAGAGTAAAATATATAAATAATTATTTTTTATTTTTCAATTTTTTTAATAAATAATTTATTTTTAATAAATAAATTATTTATTAAAAAAAGAGTAAAATATATAAATAATTATTTTTTATTTTTCAATTTTTTTAATAAATTAAATATAAATAAATTGATAATGTAGATATTTATGGTATTTAATGACTATATATAACAATATAAAAATTAAAAATATTTTGATAGAAAATAATACTAAAATTAATCTAAAAATATATTTATTATAACATACTGGAGTTAAATTATTATCATCATTAACATAACATATATTATATTTATTTTTATATATATCACAGTTAGATTCATAATAAACATTATTAGTCAATACATCAGTAATAGAACAATTTTTATTAGAATATTTTTCTACTTTACAGATTGTTTCTAAACATCCATAATTTATGTTTAATGATAGAATATAAACTATAGTAATTAAATTAATCATTAACATAAATATAAAAAATATAGAAATATTATATTTTTGTATTTTTCTATAGACATTATAATTAACCATTTATTTATTTATAAATAATTAAATTATTAAACAATAAAATATCAATTTTTTTGATTTAATATATAAAAAAATTTTTTTATGTATATAAGATATATAAATAAAATGATTCTTGGATTAGATACCGATACCTTTTACGCTTTAGTATTATTATTATTATTAATTATCTTAGGATTAGTAACATTCCAATACTATTTCTTTATTTCTGGCAAAAACGGCTTAAGTTTTGGCACTGGATTAGGTGTTAATTTATTACCACAACGCACCCAATAAAAAATATATTATTTAATATATTTTTTATAAATAATATAAGAATTTAAAATTATATAATATTAAAAAAGAATGTTTAAAGACGAATTTGTATTTTTTAATAAGACAGAAAATAGTGAAATAAAATTAATAAATAAAAATGAATATGTATTACTAAATACAGAAAAAGAACAATATGATTTAAGTAATAGTAATTATTATGTATTAAATAATTTAATATTAAATAAAAACAATAGTAATAAAAATATTGTATTAAATTATTATAATTTCATGGAACTTCTTAATACTATATCTTTATTAGAACTTCGTATAAATAAATTAGAAAAAAAAACTAATAAAAGGAAACATGATAACAATGAATTTATATCAAAAAAAAAAATTAAAATATAAAAAATATTTATATATTTTTTATATGATAAACAAAATATTATTAGTTATCAAATATATTAAATATAAAATAAAAAAATTTAAAAAAATATAATTTTATTGTGATACCTCAACTGGTTCTGGTGGTTCAAGATGTTTGTAAAAATCACTTCTATGTGATTTATAATCAGTGTAATTAAAATTATTCCTTACTCCACTATCTTGTTCAAACATCATTAAACATAATAATGAACAAAACCATATATCTTTATTTTCAAAATAAAATACTTCCGCTTTATCAGCATCCAGACGCATCTGTTGAACTTTCATTGTATTAAAACATCCAGATTCAACTACATCCAATTTTGAACAATATACACATCTTGAACATGTACTCTTATATGTTTCTTTTGGGTCATCTCCGTATCCTCTCATCGCACGACGAGCCTTACGAAAATTCTTCTTTGCACGACAACTTCCCATTATATTTTATTATATATTAGGGTATTATTTATATATTATATTTTAGATTCAATTTTTTAAATAAATTAATTTGCTTTGCAAATTAATTTATTTAAAAAAGAGTAAATAAAATTAATAATAAAAACGGTATCTTGGACCTTTAGTAACATCAAAATATTGTGGATATTGATAATCAGAATAAAAATAAGGAATTAAATAATCATCATGATTAGGATAATTAACATTTCTAAATTTATAAAAATTTTCTATATTTCTATTTTTAATAAAAATTAATATTACAATTATTAATATTAATAGATAGTAAATCATATATATTATTAAATAATAAATTGAAAATATAAAAATTGAAAATAATATAATAAGTAATATACTATTCAAAATAAATAAGAAAATGAAAAGAGAAATATTAATAATAGCAAGTTTAATATTATTAACATTTGGTCAAACAACTGGAAACACTACAATAGAACCAAGTAATGAACAAACAATAGAAATGATAATAGAAATAATATTTGCATTTATATCAGCATTTATAATATTAACATGTTTTTATTTCATATATATAAAATATTGTAAAACAAATAATAATAGAAATCAATATATGTATATATAATAATTAATTTATAAATTAAAATTCAACAGATATTACTCTACCTAACATAACAACAGAATGTCCTTCCATAATAGCAACTCTACCAAGTCCTTCACACTCATTAAATGGAAGACATACTAAAGGTAATTGAGGTTCTAATACTAATTCACACATATCATTTGCTTTAATAAATGGTGGTGATTCCATTTTTTTATTTGCAGTTTCTTTACCCATTCTCCAATTTATTTTAACTATTTTAACAGCACTATGAGAAGTTCTTACATATGCAACTGGTGTATATCCTTCTTTTAATTCACCTGGATGATCTAATACTTGGGCTTGAATTACACATCGTTTAACTGTTCTTAATGATGAATCTGATTTTAATACCATGACATCTCCAGTTTTTGGTTTAGCATGTCTTTCTTTTGGTAAGCCTTTAATATTTAATCCAACATTATCACCTGGTCCTGCTTGAGGATATGCTTTATGATGCATTTCTACAGAAAATACTTTACCTGTGCATGGATTTGATTGTGTATTTGTTGGATAAAATACTACTTCATCACCTGGTTTAACTACTCCTTGTTCTACTCTTCCTGTTATTACATCACCTACACCTTTAATTGAATAACATCCTGATACTGGCATTCTTAATGGAACATCAGTTGCTCTCTTAGGTGTTTGAACAAATTTATCTAATGCATCATATAATGAATCAACATGAACTGTATCACCATTTACTGTTTTAACATCTACACCATTCCACCATGGCATTTTATCAGATTTTTTTAATAAATTTTCTCCATGGAAACCACTTATTGGTATTACTGGAACATTTTCCATTACAAAATCTTTTTTCCATCCTACTTTTGTTAAAACATCTAATATTTCATCTTTTACTTCATTATATCTTTCTTGACTATATGCTCCTGTATTTCCTACTACTGTATCTATTTTATTTATTCCTACTATTAATTGTTTTACTCCTAATAAATTTATTAATCTTGCATGTTGTCTTGTTTGTCCTTGTATTTCATTTGCTTTATGATCTCCTTTTTGTAGTGATACTGTAAATCCACCATCAGCCGGGACCATCAATAATGCTACATCTGCTTGTGATGCTCCTGTAATCATATTTTTAATAAAATCTCTGTGTCCTGGTGCATCAATAATTGTATAATGATGTGAGTTTGTAAAAAATTCCTTTGTATTACAGGCAATTGTTACACCTCGCTCTCTTTCTTCTTTTTGTGTATCTAAAAAGAATGCAAACGCAAATGAATCTTTACCATGGGCTTTTGCTTCATCTCTTAATTTTTGCATATCACGTTCATTTATTCCACCTAATTCATAGATTAAACGACCTGTAGTAGTTGATTTTCCTGAATCAACATGACCACAAATTACAATTGACACATGTTCTTTCTTATCTTGACTCATTTTTGCTTTTTTTAATAAACATATAAGAATTATTTAAATATAATGTTTAAAAATCAATTTTTTGATATAAAAATATTATATGGATTTAAATAAAAATCAATTAGAAGATTATAATTTAATAAAAAAATCAGATTTATTTGATGATAATTTTTATTTAACTGAATATCAAGATATTAAAAAAGCACAAATTGATCCATTATATCATTGGATAAAAGTAGGGGTTAATGAAAATAGAAGACCAAATTTTTATTTTGATACTACATATTATAAAAAAAACAATAATGATGTTGTTAAATCATATATGAATCCTTTAAAACATTGGATATTATATGGATGTAATGAAGGACGATTCCCAAATGAATTTTTTGATCCTGTTTATTATATAAAATCTAATCCTAATTTATTTCAATTAAATATTAATCCCTTAAAACATTGGATTAAATTTGGTCTTTATGAAGGCAAAATTCCTAATGATGATGTATTTTTTTATGAAAAATATAAAGTACCAAAAAGAGATAATTTATTAATTCTAATATCTCATAATATTGGTGGGGGACTTTCTCAATATGTTGCTAATTTATTAAATATTTGTATTGATAAATATAATTTATTAAATGATTTTAATATTTTCACTAATGAGACTCATTATTTCTCTAATCATAATATATATTTTTTTAACAATTATTCAATTACTACTATTTCTAAAAATTTAAATAGGGTTGGTTCTATTTATAAAAAACTTGTAATGTTTCTAAATATTATTCCTAATTATATTAATTTATCAATTAATGATATTATTTATTTTATTGATTTTCTTAAACTTATTAAAATTAATATGAATAATTTAGATTTATATATAACTATCCATGATTTTTTCTGGATTTATCCCAAAGCAGTTAATCTTTTAGATAACGAATCTGATTTATCTAAAGAAATTTCTATTATTTCTTCTACTAATAATTTATTCTCTGTTGCTACTAAAATTATTTTTCCTACATGGTCTTTATTTAATACTTATAAATCTTTTGGTCTTAATCCTAATATTAATTTTGAAATTATTCCCCATAATGATATATTTTATCTTGAAATTCCTGAATATTATCCTAATATTAAAAATAAATCTATTAAATTAATATTTAGTGGATTAAAAACTAAAAATAATCATAAAGGTTTAAATTCATTATTAAATATTCTTTCTGAATTTGATATTTTAATTTCTAAAAATTTTAATTATAATTTAACTCTATATATATTAGGTAATGAACTACCAATTAATAACAAATATAAAAATATTAAAATTATAAATTATGGAAATTATGATAATAATAAAATATTTCAAATAATTAATAAATTAGAACCAACATTATGTTTATTAATGTCTCGTTATGAAACATGGAGTTATATGCTAAGTATTTATTTAAAAACAGGATTACCTTTATTTTTTAATAATACTGGAGCATATAGAGAACGTATTGAAGCCTTAAATAGACATAATATTGCATCATTTAATTATAAAAAAGATTCAAATTCAGATATTGCTAAAAAATTACTCAATTTTATAAATAAAATTATTACTAATAATAATCATGATTTTTTCTCTATTAATGAAAATTATAATATTATCAATAATAAATTTTATGATAGAATTTTTAATAATGATATTACTATTAAATCATATCCTCTTTTCTTATTAATTTGTGATATTAATAAATTTTGTGTTTTTAGAGATTATTGTCATTCTATTACTCGTTATTTCTTTATTAATAATATTCGTGTTAAAATTATATTATTTAATAATCTTGATCATTTAATTCAACAATTAAATTTAATTAATTGTCTTAACAGTTGGATATTCTTTTTATCTGATATATTTGATAAAATTTTTAAATTATTTAAATTTAATAAAATATTTTATATCAATACTGAACAATTAAGTAGAGAACTTATCAAAACTAAAATTATTGACATATTTAAAAAATATAATTTTATTTATTTAGATTATTCAAATGCTAATCTTAATATTTTTAAAAAATTAATTCCTAATATTAAATCTATTTATTTACCTTATTTACCTAATTTAGATGAAATATATAATTATGAAAAAACTATTAGTTGTTCTATTCTTGGATGTAGAGATAGACGAATGAAAATATTAAATGAATTATTATCTAAAAATATTAATTGTTGTAATTTTAATGGATTATGGGGTATTGATAGAGATAATCTTATTTTTAAATCTAAAATATTAGTTAATGTTCATATTGAAAATGATTTTAATATATTTGAAGAACTTAGATGTATTAGATGTATTTTTAATAAAATAATTATTATTTCTGAAGATTCTTTATCCCAATTTGAACATCCTCTCTCTAAATTTATTATTTTTACTAAATATGATAATATTGTTAAAAAAACTATTGAAGTATTAGATAATTATGATATTTACTTCTCTAAAATTTTTAATAATTTTAATATCTCATCTTTAGAATCAGATTTATTAAATTATTATTCTTCTCTATTTAATTTATAATTATTTTTAAATTTTTTTATCTAAAATCTAAAAATATTTCTATTCTATTTCTATTATATTTGTTCTATTCTTTTCTAAATATTCTATTTTTTTTTCTAATATACTAATCTTATTTTCTTGTATTTTTTTTAACTTATTTTTATTATTCCTTATTTTATTTTTAATTTCATCTATTTGTCTTCTTAAATCTATTTCATTTTTATATAAATTTATCCTTTTCTCTAATAATTCAATATTCTCTTTTTGTATTATTTGTTCATCTTCTAATATATTTTTGAAATTTTCTATATCACTTATATATTCTATTCCGTCTGTTTTATTTATTATTTCCATTAGTATTATATTATATATTCTTTTTTTAAATAATATGTATTAATATACATATTATTTAAAAAATTGAAAAAAATAAGTTAATTAACTTAAATTTTACTATTTTTTAAATAATATGTATTATTTAAAAAATTGAAAAAAATAAGTTAATTAACTTAAATTTTACTATTTTTTAAATAATATGTATTATTTAAAAAATTGAAAAATATAAGTTAATTAACTTAAATTTTACTATTTTTTAAATAATATATATTAATATACATATTATTTAAAAAATTGAAAAAAATAGTATTTAACATATTCTAATATTAGTTATTAAAAAATGGATACAACATACTTTATAAATGGTGCAATATCAGGTTCAGTTGGAATAATATTAAGTCATCCAATTGATACATTAAAAACAAGAATACAAAGTAATAATACAATTACATATAATCCAAGAATTTTATATAAAGGTATATTTTCTCCATTAATTGGTGTTGGATTTGAAAAAGCAATAGTATTTGGAACTTATCAAAATTGTTATAAATATTTAAATAATAAAAATGTTAGTAATAATATTAATAATTTTATTTCTGGTGGTATTGCTGGATTTTCTGCTTCTTTTGTTGTTACTCCAGTAGAAAGAATTAAAATTTTAATACAATCAAATAATAAAATTCATTATTCTAATCTAAATATTAAATATTTATATAATGGATTATCTGCTACTTTTACTCGTGAGACTCCAGGATTTGCTATTTATTTTACTGTATATGAAAATCTAAAATATAATTTTTATTCTAAATATAATCAACAAATTACTTTAAGTAGTTCTTTTATTTTTGGTGGTTTATCTGGTGGATTTGCTTGGATTTTTATTTACCCTCAAGATAGAATTAAAACTATTATTCAATCTCAAAATAAATCATTACCGTTTTTCTCTGTTATAAAAAATTTATATCTTACTTATGGTCTTAAAAGTTTCTATAAAGGTTTTTCTTTAGCTTTACTTAGAGCAATTCCTCTTCACGCTGGAGTTTTTATGACTAATGAATTACTTAATCGTTTTTAATTTATTTATACTATATAAATCTAATTGATTTATATTCTATAAATAATACCAATAATGTGGTCTTCTAAATCTTCTTTGTCTCCAATATCTTCTTGGATAATAATATCTATTCCACCACCAATGTGGTCTATACCAATTTGGATACCAATAACTATATCCTTCTATTCCGTCAAACATCATTATTAATAATGTTACCGCTAATAGTATCAATATGAAAAAAATTAATTGTGACATTTTATATATAATATATTTCTATATTTTTATTTATATATTGAATTTCTTTTTTTAATTATTCTATTTATAACTTCTATATTTTCTGTCTCTTTTATTTCATCCATTGTCCTTACTCTATATATCGGACTTTTATCTTTCTTTATCACTGGCAATGATAATGATCTAAATCTTATTGGTATTCTAATATCTTGTAGTGATATACTTTTTGTTGGACTACCTGCTCTTTTTAGTGTATTATTATTTTTTTCCATTATCTAATATTATTTTTATTATATTCTCTATTGTTTATATTTATTAATTTTTTAAATTATTTATTTACACCTTTTTACATTTCAAACGCCGATTTTTACGGCATTAAAAAAAATAAAAAAATGTAAAATCAATTTTGATGGTCTTACTTTTTCTTCTTCTCTTTGGTTGGTGAAGAAGTGAAAGACGAAATATGACTTT
>Ga0172363_10001253_pt1 | contig 20391 bp, 18 predicted proteins | sample LakKivs2_kivu2a2_FD_114541 | JGI IMG/M metagenome (GOLD analysis project Ga0172363, IMG submission 114541) | Sediment microbial communities from Lake Kivu, Rwanda - Sediment s2_kivu2a2 | ecosystem: Environmental > Aquatic > Freshwater > Lake > Sediment | place: Rwanda: Western Province, Lake... | reverse complement strand
GAAGAAATTCATCCGAAGAATTTTTTCCGATAAATAGTGATTCTATTGCGATATTTTCTGAATTAGATCATTAATGGTATAAGATCAAACTATTCTAAAATTAAACTGTTATGAAATTTGAAAAAGGCCATCTCTATCATGTATATAACCAAGGAAATAATCGCGAAGTCGTGTATTATGACAGACAAAATTACCTGTTGTTTATAAGAAAAATCCGCGAGTATCTAATCCCCTATGTTGATATTCTGGCTTGGTGTTTAATGCCAAACCATTTTCATTTAATGGTTTTTGTTAAATCTACCCAAATTGAACCTGTAATTGAGGGAAATACTTCAGAAGGTTCTCAGAATATTGCGAGAACACTGAACAACTCCATAGCAATTATGCTTCGGTCATATTCTAATATAATTAATAAGAAACATAACAGAGTAGGCTCACTTTTTAGACCGAAGACAAAAGCAGCATGTCTTGATCCTGTTAATGGATATATGCCAAGTTGGTATACCCTGTCAGGATTGACAAAAATAAATTATCAATTTGCTGAAAATCAGTATCCCCAGATATGTTTTAATTATATTCATAACAATCCTGTGGTGAGTGGTTTGGCCATAGATATCTCCTCCTGGGAGTTTTCTTCGGCATCAGAGATACTCGGATTAAGAAGATCCAAACTAGTAAACAAGAAAAGGATTGCAGAATTTGGATTCAAGTTATCATTATACAGCTATCCTAAATATTAAAATCGATTTTGGTGATTTAATCTTTCTAAAATAATCCAGTTGATTTGATAAGTTGACAATTTTCCGCAGGTATTCATCGGAAGAAATTTATCCGAAGAAATTCATCGGAAGAATTTTATCCGAAGAAATTCATCCGAAGAAATCATAAAATGATCGGATGAAAATGATCCGATGAACCCATCCGATAAAAATTTTTATATTTGGTTGGTACGGAAAATCAATCACCGGCGTGAAACGCAATATTTTATCCGGGGTCATCATGTTTTATGTTGACGGCTTCAGGAACCTTTCCTCCTTAGGCAGGAGGCTATGGCTGATCATCCTGATAAAGTTATTCGTGATATTTATCCTTCTCAGGCTTTTATTTTTCCCTGATTTTCTGAAGTCGGAGTACAATTCTGACAAAGAAAGGAGCGAACATGTCCTGGAACAGCTTACCAGGTAATTATTCGAACCAATACTTAGTTAGAGCATTTTTTACATAGTTTATTTGGAACAGATACTATCATGATTGAAAATATAGACTTGTCACTGGTCAACTGGTCAAGGGGACAATTTGCATTGACAGCCATGTATCACTGGCTGTTTGTACCCCTGACCCTTGGCATCACCTTCATCCTGGCAATCATGGAGACCATTTACGTCAGGACAGGCGATGAGCACTGGAAGAAGGTCACTAAATTCTGGATGACGCTGTTCGGGATCAATTTTGCTATAGGGGTGGCGACCGGGATCATTCTCGAATTTGAATTCGGCACCAACTGGTCGAATTATTCCTGGTTTGTGGGAGATATTTTCGGAGCCCCCCTTGCCATTGAGGGCATCATGGCTTTTTTTCTTGAATCCACGTTCATTGCTGTCATGTTCTTCGGATGGAACAAGGTCAGCAAAAAGTTCCACCTGGCAGCAACCTGGCTGGTGGCTATAGGTGCCAACCTGTCTGCCCTCTGGATTCTTGTAGCCAATGCGTGGATGCAGCATCCCACAGGCATGCATTTCAATCCTGATACAGTAAGGAATGAAATGCTGAATTTCTGGGAAGTATTGTTCTCTCCAGTTGCCGTAAACAAATTCCTTCATACTGTCACAAGCGGGTTTGTGCTTGCATCGGTATTTGTAGTGGGTATAAGTTCCTGGTTCCTGCTAAGAAAAAGGGAACTTTTATTTGCACATCGCAGTATTATTGTTGCCACAATATTCGGTATCATGTCAACCCTGTATGTCATAGTCACTGGTGACGGTTCTGCTAAAAAGATCGTACAGGTTCAGCCAATGAAACTGGCAGCAATGGAAGGATTGTACAACGGCCAGGAGGGGGCAGGTTTAACGGCAATAGGAGTGATCTCGGGTTCAAAGGATGATCCGGAGAATAAGAATATGGAAAACTTCGCATTCCGTATTGAGATCCCGAATTTTCTCTCTTATATGGCGTACGGAAAGTCTAACGCTTTCGTGCCGGGGATCAATGATCTGATAAAAGGAAACCCGGAAAGAGGGATCATGTCTGCCGGTGAAAAGATTGAAAGGGGCAGGTATGCCCGTGAGATGCTCAGAGAGTATAAGAAAGCGCGGGAGACCAATGACAGCACCGGCATCCAAATATTGCAAGCTATGTTCACAGATCAGAATTTTATCAATGATTATTTCCGATATTTCGGTTACGGGTTCATTGAGAATATAGATCAGCTGATCCCCAACGTTCCACTGTCCTTTTACAGCTTTCACCTTATGGTGGGACTGGGATTTTACTTCCTGATCTTTTTTATACTTTTCCTGATATATGCTATCAGGAAAAAGCTTGAACAGAGAAGGTGGATCCTTCGTCTGGCATTGCTTACCATCCCACTGGCCTACATAACTTCCATGTCCGGGTGGACCCTGGCAGAAATGGGCAGGCAGCCCTGGGTCATTCAGGATCTGATGCCTACCTTTGCTGCAGTGTCACAGATCGATTCCGGCACCGTCCGGATAACATTCTGGCTTTTTGCAGCCATCTTTACCATGCTCCTTATAGCAGAAATAAAGATCATGACCACCCAGGTGAAAGCGGGACCTAAAGACGGAGGGCATTGATATGTCAGACAATTTATCATATCTGGCATTACAGCAGTACTGGTGGATCATCCTATCGCTGCTGGCAGCATTCCTTGTATTCTTAATGTTCGTCCAGGGCGGACAGACCATGATCTTCACCCTGGGAAAGACTGCAATAGAAAAAACAATGCTCGTAAATGCACTTGGCCGGAAGTGGGAGTTCACCTTCACCACCCTTGTTACCTTCGGCGGGGCATTCTTCGCTTCATTCCCTTTATTCTATTCAACCTCTTTCAGCGGTGCTTACTGGGTCTGGATGGCCATCCTGTTCTGTTTTATCATCCAGGCTATTGCCTATGAGTTCCGGAGCAAGCCAAACAATTTCCTGGGCAGCAGGACCTATGAGGTTTTCCTCTTTATTAACGGGATGCTCGGCACTTTCCTGATAGGCACCGCTGTTGGAACTTTTTTTAACGGCGCCATGTTCTCGGTCAATGAACTGAACCAGTCACGATGGGAAACCCCTGTACATGGACTTGAAGCATTGCTGAACTGGCATAATCTTGCTCTCGGCCTTACGGTTCTTTTCCTGGCACGCGTTCTGGGTATCCTTTACTTTATCAGGAACGTGGATGACCAGAACATCATTGACCGCAGCCGCCGGCACCTGCTCTATAATGCCGTACCATTCCTGGTCTTTTTCCTGGCATTTGTTGTGAGATTGCTGACCAAGGACGGATTTGCCTATGATCCCATGACTTTTAAAGTGAGCTATGAGAAATTTAAATATCTGTATAACCTGCTGGAGATGCCTCTTGTGATGTTCCTGTTCCTCGCAGGGGTTACCCTGGTAATTTTCGCACTTGTGCAGGCGCTATTCATGAAACGGTTGAAAGGAATATACTGGGCCGGTGCAGGCACTGTCCTGGTAGTCTTTGCACTGTTCCTCACAGCCGGGCTGAACCATACCTGCTATTACCCCTCTGTCTTTGACCTTCAGAGCTCGTTGCATATACAGAACAGTTCATCATCAGCCTATACCCTTAAAGCAATGAGTTATGTTTCCCTGCTCGCACCTTTTGTCATCGTCTATATCTATTTTGCGTGGAGCGCTATCAATAAGAAAAAAATCGACCAGGAGGAAATGGATAGTGACATCCACGTATACTAACATGTATACTAATATAACCTGTATCAGGCTACGCACGAATGATTATTAACGTTTAAAATATGTACCTGTCATCAATCCTTTGGTTACTGAGCCTTCCGGTATTTATTTACCTGTGTTACCTGCTCGTCAGGCTTGCATTGAGATACCTGGACAAGAAAGAATGACCGGCACTCCCTGAAGGAGACAAGATAATCATCTGATCATACTCCCTGAGGAACGAGGGTTGAAAGCAGACCTGTCCTGGAGTTCCAGTTATCTTTCAAGAGAAACGATCAGGAGAACCCTGAGGAACGCGGGTTGAAGGCAAACCTGTCCTGGAGCATAAGAATATTGAGAGGATTTATTAGATGCGCGGGAATGCCTGTGCAAACCGACGGGGGTCAGCGCCCGGTTATTAAAAACAGGGGCGCTTGGAGAATTATAAACTGTGCCATTTTCATAGTGACGAGGATCAGCGTCCGGCTCTTAAAAACCATAACAATAGAAGAATTTTAAGCAGTATGCCCGTACAGACTGCAGTGGATCAGCCTCCAGTTATCAAAAACCGTAACACTTGAAAGATTACAAGCAGTGCGCCCGTGCAGGCCGCAGAGAGTCAGTGCCCGGTAATCACAAACCGCAACGCTTGAAGAATTTTAAGCAGCGCGCCCGTACAGACTGATGGGAATCAGTGCTCAGGCTTCATGAATAGTATATTCGTATCCTTCGATAATAGGATTGGTGAGTATCTTCCTGCAGGCTTCATCAACCCTTTCCAGGGCATGTTCCCTGGTCTCGGAATCAATCTCGAAGGTGATATGTTTACCAATCCTGACATTATCCACTTCCTTAAATCCCAGGTTCTTCATGCTGTTTGATACTGCCTTACCCTGTGGATCAAGCAATGCTTTCAGGGGCATTATGGTTATCTCTGCTTTGAACTTCATGACCGGTTTTCCTTTCTGACAAACAAATTATTAATGAGCGAAAATAATAAATAAGTGATAATAATGAATGGCAGTGATGCCTCCTTTAATATTGCCAGCAAAACTGCTGAACAGGCCAGGAAAAGGTACCTGATCCTGTTTGGGTGGAAAGAAAAGTTCGGGAACTTGAGTGACAACATGCGCAGGTTGCTTACCATCAGGACAGAAAGGGTAATGATGACAATAGGGTAGAACCACGGCCACTGCAGTATGTGTGCAAGAAATCCGCTTTCATGACGTGCCATGATGAGCGCCAGGCCACTGACGAATATCCCTGATGCAGGCACAGGCAATCCTGAAAAACTTTCGGAGGTTGTTGTGATATTAAACCGGGCCAGGCGGTACCCACCGGCAAGAATAAGCAATAAGGAAGATAACGGAAGCAGGAAGATCAGGCTGCCAGCCTGCCGGGTACCGGCATATTCAGTAAATCGCATAGATCCGTTTATCAGGAAATACAGGATCACTGATGGAGCGACGCAAAAACTTACAAGGTCTGAAAGGGAATCCAGCTGCTTCCCCAGCGGAGAGGCTGCTTTCAGTAACCTGGCCGCCATGCCGTCAGCAAAATCGAGCACAGCGGCAATAAGGATCAGTACGGCCGAAGCAGTCAGTTTATTTTCCAGTGCCAGAATCAATGCAAGTGATCCTGCTGCCATATTGAGCATTGTCAGAATATTCGGGATGCGCTTTGTCAGGAAGTTTGTTTCTGCCATTGGAAATAAAAATGTATAATTACAATAATTCTTTTTAAAATTAGTTAAAAGTAATTGAATAACAGGTCGTTCTTTCAGTGCTGTTAATTCCTCGCAACATTAAAAGAGCCTGATTGTCAGTGTTTTATTATATAAATGGGTCACCTGCTGAAGAGTAAAATACCTGTGCCTGGCTTTATCAGGAGTTATTCCACTGATGGCATGGCAGTTAATAGATATTTCTTTATAACAACAGCGTTTGTTTTCTACTTTTGCTGTGCAACAGCCTGGTCACAGGTTCCCAAATACAGTAATGAATTCCTGAATATAGGAGTGGATGCGCGGGCACTGGCAATGTCAGGATCAGTGGCGGCGACTTCTGCCGGGGTCACTTCGGGCTACTGGAATCCTTCCGGACTGGTTGGTCTGAGCAAGGATGCGGAACTTGCACTGATGCATTCGGAATATTATGCAGGCATAGCAAAATATGACTATGGTTCAGTGGCTGTCAGGACAGATCCCAGGGGGGTAGCCGGTTTTTCTTTGATCCGTTTCGGCGTGGATGATATACCAAACACCCTTGACCTGATTGATGCTGACGGGAATATAAGATACGACCGTATAAAAACTTTCTCTATTGCTGATTACGGTATTCTCTTTTCCTACGCCCGCTCATCGACTCACGAAGGATTGACTTACGGAGGTAACGCAAAGCTTATTTACCGCAGGACGGGTGATTTCGCCCATGCATGGGGTTTTGGCTTTGATGTTGGTGCACAGTACCGCATTAATAAGTGGAAGTTCGGGATAACAGGAAAGGATATTACATCCACATTCAACGCCTGGAGCTTTCATACAGAAGAATTCAGGGATGTATTCCTGGCTACCGGCAACGAAATACCTGATAATTCGATAGAGGTTACCCTGCCCAGGGTCCTGGTGGGTGCTGCAAGGGAATTTACCATTAAAGAGAAAATAGGAATGTTGGCAGAGCTGGATGCTGACCTTACCTTCGACGGTAAAAGACATGCATTATTATCTTTCAATCCGGTCAGCCTTGATCCGCACCTGGGACTTGAATTCGATTACAGGAAGCTTGTGTTCCTGCGGGCGGGAATCGGCAATGTACAATGGGTGACCGGTTATAATGAAAAAAGGTCTGTTGATTTTCAGTCGGCTATCGGCCTGGGCGTGAAAATCAGGAACCTCAGGATAGATTATACCCTTACTGACCTTGCAGACCAGACCTATGCACTCTATTCACATATTTTTTCCCTGATATTTGCTTTTAATACCCCATCGTTAAAAGCCCCCTCAAACTAATTCGACCATATTTGGTGTTTTTCTGGTAATTGTACCTATTTTTGTTTAAAGCTGTACCGCGGGGCACTGGTCATGCAGGTATTTCCTTTATGCAGGTCAGCTTTTTCAGGGTGTAAGATGAACAAATAACTGGCATGATGAACATTAAGGATTTTCCCGACCGTCTTTATAGCATCAACAAGAGTTACTGTGAGGAGGTGCCCTCAACTCTTGACACCAATTTTTTCACCGATGAGCTGGTGAATTGTCTTTTCCCTATCAGGGTTAACAGGGATCTCTCGAAAGAAGAGATTGCCGGGAAGATGAACCTGCTGGCACGTCAGCTAAAAAAATTGTTGTCATCCCTGGGTAAAAACCTTCCTCAGGCAGCAGAAAATATGTGTGAGATATTTTTCAGTAAGATACCGGGAATCTACGAGATGCTGCTGGAAGATGCAGATGCCTTTACAAAATTTGATCCTGCCTCTGAATCAGTAGAAGAGGTGATCCTCTGTTATCCCGGCTTTTTCAGCATTGCTGTTTACAGGCTTGCACATGAATTGTATGTCCTCAAGGTGCCGGTTCTGCCAAGAATCATGTGCGAGTATGCCCACAGCATCACAGGTGTGGATATACATCCCGGCGCGCAGATAGGAAAATCCTTTTTTATTGATCATGGGACAGGTACCGTGATCGGTGAGACAACTATCATAGGGAATAATGTCAAGATCTATCAGGGAGTGACACTTGGTGCTTTGTTCGTGCAGAAAGGAATGGCAAATAAAAAACGGCACCCTACCATTGAGGATGATGTGATTATTTATGCAAGAAGTACCATACTGGGAGGCGAAACAGTTATTGGGCATCATACGGTGATAGGAGGGAACGTGTGGCTCACAGAAAGCGTGCCTCCCTATTCGGTGGTGTATCAGAAAAGCCAGGTGTCAATAAGGGAAAGTAAAGATATCCGGGGACAGATAAACTGGACTATATGAACGTGAATCGTGAGTAGTGAGTCGTGAGTCGGAGGAAGGTAAGTAGTGAAATATTTGCTGGTGTTGCAGGCAAATATTCGGGAGCAGGTTGTGACTGTGGACCTCTGCGAACGAGCAATAGTGAGTAGGTTATAAGCTGAAGGAAGAAACCAGATAGAGCTCCTTTCATATGAGTGCCCATTTATTTCTTAAACTTTGAACCCCGCCCGAACGTACCGTTCGGTACGGGCGGGCTTGAACTTTGAACAGTTCGTTTATGTAACCTAAATATTTTCCTGTGAAAGCCAAAAACATACTTGAAACAATTGGGAATACGCCGCATGTGAGAATTAACCATATTTTCCCTGAAGGATATGAAGTGTGGATGAAAGTTGAGAGATTCAATCCCGGGAGTAGTATTAAGGACCGCATAGCTCTTTCAATGATTGAAGATGCCGAAAGGAAAGGTATGCTCAGGACAGATTCGGTTATCATTGAACCTACCTCAGGTAACACAGGTATCGGTCTGGCAATGGTAGCTGCTGTAAAAAAGTACCGGCTGATACTGGTCATGCCAGAATCCATGTCTGTAGAACGGCGGAAGATAATGGCCGCGTACGGGGCTGAGTTTGAACTTACACCACGCGAGAAAGGTATGAAAGGTGCCATTGAAAGGGCACAGGAGCTCCTTAAGGAAATACCAGGATCATGGATGCCCTCACAGTTTGACAATCCTGCAAATGTTGAGATACACAAGGTCACAACTGCCAGGGAAATAATGGCTGACTTCGGGGATGGATTAGACTACCTCATCGCAGGTGTGGGAACCGGTGGCCATATAAGTGGTTGTACGGATGTATTGAAGAAGCATTTTCCGTCAATGAAAACCTTTGCTGTTGAACCGGAACAGTCACCCGTTATCAGCGGTGGCGAACCCGGTCCACATCCCATACAGGGTATAGGCGCAGGATTCATACCGGTGAACCTGAAAACTGAACTTCTCGACGGAACTATCCGGGTCACAAAAGAGGAAGCATACGAATATACCTGTAAAGCGGCAAGGATGGAAGGTATTTTCATTGGTATTTCCTCAGGGGCGTGCCTGGCAGCCGTGGCAAAAAAACTGCCTGACATCCCGCAGGGTTCCAAAATACTGGTTTTTTCATATGACACAGGTGAGAGATACCTGTCCGTGGAAGGACTTTTTTAATTGTCGGGAAAATTTTCTTCGGATAAATTTCTTCGGATGAATTTCTTCGGAAGAATTTCATCGGAAGAATTTCTTCGGATGAAAACATATTAATTATGCGAATAGCCATAGATTTTGACGGAACGATCGTTGAACACAAGTATCCTGAGATAGGGAAGGAGCTTTTGTTTGCCTTTGAAACAATGAAAGAACTGCAGAAAAAGAATCACCAGCTTATCCTGTGGACATACCGCGCGGGAAAAGAGCTGGATGAAGCTGTCGAATTCTGCAGGAAAAACGGGTTTGAGTTTTATGCCATCAACAGGAATTATCCTGAAGAGCAATGGGATAGTAATACTTCCAGGAAGATACAGGCAGATGTTTATATCGATGATCTTAACCTTGGTGGATTTCCCGGGTGGAGCGTTGTATGGCAGATGCTCAGCCCCCTGGATGAAAATCCCGAAAAACAGGTCGTACAGTCTGCAAAAAAAACAAATTTCCTGCAAAGATTATTCAGATCCGGTAAACCGGGAATAAAATCCTGAGGGGGAAAGCGAAATTATATATCATGCATAAACCATTAAGTATCTAACTATTTTTAGCAATTTCAGATGAGGATAATCCCGGAAATGATATTGATGTTCCTCGCTCTTGCCTGCCAGACCCCGGAACGTAAAAACAATAACAACCAGTTTGCTGCCAGACCGCAGGTAAAAAGTCCGGATAAAAGCACCATCACCGAACCAAAGCAGGATCAGCAGTTTACAACAGGAGATCCGCTGACAATCAGTATCAGCACAGATAATTCTGCCCGTGTCGATTCGGTGGAATTCTTTATCGCCGGCGGGAAAGTGGCAACAGTTCACAGTGATCCTTACCGATACATCTTTAATACAGCACACCGTCCTGTCGGTCGGATGGACATACGTATTAATACCTGTTATGCTGGTGAAGCCAGTGAGTCAGATCAGGTCTCAGTGATCCTGCTATCGGATATTATACCCCGGAACCTTCCTTATACCATCACCAACATTTTCCCGCATGATATCAATGCCTATACACAGGGACTGATTTATATGGATGGCTGGTTATATGAGGGGACAGGCCAGTATAATGAATCTTCCCTGAGGAAGGTCGACCTGCGAACCGGTAATCCTGAACGCCTGCTGAATCTGCCGGGGGATATCTTCGGGGAAGGGATAACGATCCTCAATGACAAAATATACCAGCTTACATATAAGTCACAGGTAGGTTTTGTCTATGATAAGGAGAGTTTCAACAGGCTGCAAAAAGTCTATTACCAGAATAAGGAAGGATGGGGTCTCACCCATGACGGGGAAAACCTGTTAATGAGTGACGGATCAAACATCATCTATTACATGGATCCTGAATATTTTTCTGAAGTCAAACGGATAGAGGTATATGATAATAAGGGCCCTGTGAGGAACCTGAACGAACTTGAATATATTAACGGGAAGATATTTGCCAATATATACGGATCAGATCAGATAGTGGTCATAAGTCCTGAAACAGGAAAGGTCACAGGAGTGCTGGACATGTCCGGAATATTGCCTGAAGCCGACCGCAGTAACCGTACCGATGTCCTGAATGGCATAGCATGGGACGAACAGACAGGAAGGATCTTCATAACAGGAAAGTACTGGCCGAAGTTGTTTGAGATCAGACTGAACACCGAACCTTAATTTTCCTCCACCCCGGTTATTATCCTTATACTTTTCGGGATAATATTGAATTCCAGCGGGGTATGACCAAGTGATTCGCCATCGGTCTCCAGCAGTATCTTTTCCGGCGAATCGATCCTGATCTCTTTACCGGTGTATGTGGTCACCTTTGGATGTTGGGCTATTGTGCCGTTATATAACCTTTTAAGGCTGACGATCAGGTCAGGTTTGCTGATCTTTCTTATGATCGTCAGATCAAACAGACCGTCATCAGGAACAGCGGCAGGAACCTGCATCATTCCTCCACCATTGTATTTGCCGATACCCACATTCATGCTGAACACCTTGTTCCTGTAATCTTTACCGTCAATACTTATGCAGGCATCAGCATAGCTGTAGCTGAAGAGACTGCTGAGGATATTATAAAAGTACAACAGGGTGCTGCTTTTCCCCCTCTCTTTCTGTGCATTCGTCTTTTTTGTCACTACGGCATCAAAGCCTAATCCTGCTATATTGATAAAATACCGGTGATTTTGTTCATCACTGTTCATGTACTTGACTGTCCCGGCATCCTGAAGGCAGGTATTGCATTTTTTAAGGACAGACACTGCCTGCTCATAATCTTTAGGTATGCTGAACATCCTGCCCCAGTCATTACCGGTACCCACAGTGATCATACCCAGGATGATTCGGGTCGTCCTGAACCTTTGCTGGAGGAACAACCCGTTGACCACCTCGTTCATGGTACCATCCCCTCCCACAACGATGATTTTCTTAAATCCTTTTTCTATAAGGTCGCACGAAAGCTGTATGGCATGGCGCGGATACTCGGTAAAGACAGGAGAGTATTTGAATTCATAACGGTCGAGAAGCGCTGATATCCTGCCCCAGTCTTTAATACCTCTTTTCCTGCCCGCATTGGGATTAACGATAACCAGCCATTCCTGATCAGTATTTATATTCATCTTCCCGTTTCTGAAATACGTCCCAAATATCTGAAAAAAATAATTAAGTTTGGATGTGCTGAATGGTTTAATATCCTAAATAATTGAATGTCAGGATATTATTTCGAAAACAACACACTGAGGGATACGCATAAAGTACCCGGGATGATGATATCCTGATTTTTATCCCGCTGCTCAATAAATCAGACCTGATTCTGGTTCAGGTTTTATCCTGTTGCCGGAACGGTCCCCGGTCGGCAGGACAGTCAGCAGGTGGTCCATGGAATCATCCACTATACAGGAAATATCAGCCTGACGGGCATTTCATTGTTAATAATGTGTTAACAAAAGCGAATAATTTGTTTACAATAAAAATTCAGCAAAAAAAACAGATCAGTGGATAAGTTTGTAAATTTGAAGCCCGCCGTATTGATTAACGTGCAAATAATGATTTGAATGGGGAAAGTAATTGCAATAGCCAACCAGAAAGGAGGCGTGGGAAAAACAACCACGGCAATCAATCTCGCAGCAAGCCTGGCTGTACTGGAGAAGAAGGTGTTGATCGTTGATGCTGATCCGCAGGCAAATTCCACCTCGGGCATGGGATTTGAAACAAAGAACATCAAGACGTCTCTATACGAATGTCTCATTGATGATGTCGATCCCGGGAATATCATCCTTAATACCGAAATTGAAGGATGTGACCTGCTGCCTTCGAGCATTGACCTGGTGGGTGCGGAAATTGAGATACTGAACCTGCCGGAGCGTGAGAAAGTGCTGAAAAAAGTTATTCAGCGGGTGAGGGACAATTATGAATTTGTCCTGATCGATTGCTCGCCTTCCCTGGGATTAATTACTGTCAATGCCTTGACTGCTGCAGATTCCGTTATTATACCCGTGCAGTGTGAATATTTCGCACTTGAAGGGCTGGGTAAGCTGCTCAACACCATAAGGATCATCCAGGGGCGGCTGAATCCTGACCTGCAGATTGAAGGATTCCTGCTGACCATGTACGATGCTCGTCTGAGACTGTCGAACCAGGTTGTTGATGAGGTAAGGAAACATTTCCAGCAGATGGTATTTGATACAATCATCCAGAGAAATATTAAACTGGGCGAGGCACCCAGCTTTGGCAAGCCGGCTATTCTGTATGATGCTGACAGCAAGGGGACGGTCAATCACCTGAACCTGGCAAGGGAACTGTTGCAGAAAAATGATAAAACAAGGATCAGGAATACTGAAAAAGTCATTGGATAAATAACCTATCGTCATGTCACAAAAAAATGCACTTGGGAGGGGGCTGGGGGCGCTGATTGAAGACCAGGAACATGCCGGCAACAGGTATGGCGCAACTATTAATGAGGTGGATATAAGCCAGATAGACCTTAATCCCTTCCAGCCAAGGCAGAGTTTTGATGAAGAGTCACTAAGGGAGCTGGCTTCATCTATCGGGAAGATAGGTATTATACAGCCTATCACCGTCAGGCTTATAAATGGGGACAAGTACCAGATCATTACCGGTGAAAGGAGGTACAAAGCTGCAGTAATGGCCGGCCTGAAAACAATCCCTGCCTACATCAGGACTGCCAATGACCAGAACATGCTGGAGATGGCACTGGTGGAGAATATACAGCGTGAGGATCTTGACTCCATAGAAGTAGCTATCAGTTATCAGAGACTTATCGAAGAGATACAGCTCACACAGGAGGAGCTGAGCGAAAGGGTGGGGAAGAAACGGTCAACCATCTCAAACTACTTACGCCTGTTGAAGCTTCCTGCCGAAATTCAGCTAGGGATACGTCAGAAAACCATCTCTATGGGGCATGCCAGGGCCCTGGTGACTATCGAAGATCCTGCTGTCCAGCTGGCAATATTTCATAATATCCTCAGTAAAGACCTGTCGGTCAGGAAAGTGGAGGAAATAGTAAGGAAACTGGGAAAGCCGGCGGAAGACAGCTCCCGGGGCCATGAAGACAAAAAAGGCACCCACGGGTATGACAGTCTGAGGACACAACTGTCCGAATTTTTCCAGGTCGGGATCGATTTTAAACGTAACAATAAAGGAAGCGGGCGCATCGTTATACCTTTCAAATCAGATCAGGAGCTGGAACGGATATTATCCGTCCTCGATAACCTGAAAAGATAAGGAATACAAAACCATAATCTTGACCATTCACCACTTCCTGTCTTTAACCGCTTTGTTGCTGTCGAATGCTGTTGCATATGGGCAGCAGAAAGATACACTGACCCTTGCAGCGGACACAGTACAAGTCACCACCGGTGCCGATACGATATGGAAACCTTCCCCGAAAAAAGCAAGTATATACTCAGCCATCTGTCCGGGCCTAGGTCAGATCTATAATCATAAATACTGGAAGGTGCCGATCGTATATGTCGGTTTAGGTTTTTGTGCAGGGAGCGTCATTTATAATGCAAGGAACTACAAGCATTATAAGGATAAATATATCTACATGCTTGATCATAACCTTACAGAATACCAGAATCAGTCACTTGCTGAGGTTAAATGGTATAAAAATACCCACAAGCGGTACCGTGATCTCTGGGCCATCATCACTGCCGGCTTCTATGCGCTTCAGATCGTTGATGCCAGTGTTGACGCACATCTTTATGACTTTGATGTGAGCGACGATCTGTCGCTGATTGTTGATCCTGTCCTGTCTCCTTTTGAACCCGGCGGATATTCTTTTGGACTCAGATGTTGCCTGAATTTCTAGATTTTTCTTTTACTTTGCTATTTCTTTCAGGAGGATGAGATGAGCAGAAAAATATTAATTCTGGCCCTGGCACAGTTGGGTATGCAAGGTATATTCATTCCATTGAGTGGCCAGACGGACACCATTACCTATCCTGTCACAGGAGATTCTATGTTATATGAGATTGAAGAGTCGGGCTTCGAAAATAACCTCGACAGCCTGGATAACCTGTGGTATGTAAGGAATGTACCGGGGGCCGGGCAAACCGTATATACTGCAGATACTCTTACAGACAGTGCGACGGTCATTCTTCCTGATTCAGTATATATTGAGAGGCTGTCAGGTCTGCCCTCAGTGATACCGTTATCCTATAACAGGTTTGTCAGGAATTATATAAGCTTATATACAACAAAGAGAAGGGAGCAGGTAGGTGTCATGCTTGGTTTGGCCGAATATTATTTCCCGATTTTCGAAGAGATATTCAGTTATTATGACCTTCCTCTCGAGCTGAAATACTGTTCAATCATCGAATCAGCACTGAATCCCAGGGCTGTATCGAGAGCCGGAGCCACAGGTATCTGGCAATTCATGTACGGCACAGGTCGTATGTATGACCTTACCATAAACTCATTTGTTGATGAACGCCGCGATCCAGTCTCATCCACATACGCTGCTGCCAGGTTTATGAAAAAACTTTATGACATGTATGGAGACTGGATACTTGTCATTGCTGCCTATAACTGTGGTCCCGGTAATGTCAGCAAAGCCATCAGACGGTCGGGAGGAAAGACCAATTACTGGGATATCTATCGTTACCTGCCGCGTGAAACCAGGGGCTATGTGCCTGCATATATCGCTGCTGCCTATACCATGAATTATTACAGGGAACATAACCTCATGCCCCAGCAAATCGGATTGCCCATGCCGGTTGATACCATAATGATAACCGAAAACCTGCATCTTATGCAGGTGAGTGAGGTGCTTGGTATACCCATCAGCCTGCTCAGGGATATCAATCCACAATACAAGAAGGATATTATCCCGGGACAATCAAAACCATTCCCGCTGAAGATACCGGCAGAATATTCCCTGAAATTCATTGACCTGCAGGATTCAATCTTTGCCTTTAAGGACTCAGTCTATTTCAGCAAGGCAATGATGTTGAAGGGCCCGTCCTATTATACTGCATCAAGATACAAGCCCGAGCCTCCTTCAGCGAATATGTCTGCTATATATTATACTGTCAGATCAGGGGATAACCTTGGTTACATCGCGACATGGTTCGATGTCAGGTTATCCGACCTTAAATACTGGAATGATATATACGGAACCAGGATCAGGTCAGGGCAGAAGCTGCTGATATATGTTCCTGATTCAAAAGCGACTTATTATAAAAAGGTCAATCAAATTACCTTCGCTGAGAAGCAAAAGATGGTGGGTAAGGAGATGGCTGCAGGAGCGGTAGAGGAAGGGACATCTGATCAGGGATTACCGGGGGATGAGCAGGCTGAGCTCAGTGGAGACTATATATATTATGTTATCCGCTCAGGTGATACCCTATGGGATATTGCAAAAAAATTTCCCGGGATTACAGATACGGATATTATGCAGTGGAACAATATTACCAGTGCAGATAAAATCAAACCCGGGCAGGTGATCAGGATAAAAAGGAAAATTTGAAAGACAGGGATTGCGCCGCGTTCAACGCACTCTTTTGAACATAAAACTTCCCGGGATCCTGTCCTTACTGTTATTCAGCCGGTCTTTCCATCTCTTTCTGCTTATCGTTTTTTTATAACCCTTTTATTTTGTCCCGTTCCTGTACCGTATCTTTCCATTAACAACAAGCTCTGCCCCGGGCTCGGCTATGAAGGTTGAGTGATCACGGATCAGCATTCTTGCACGGGGACTGATCTCCATATAACTTCCTGGTTCGAGAACCAGCCTGCTGTTGTTTTCAAGGATCAGACGGGATTCATCCTCAAGAACAAACCTTGATCCTTTACTGCAGGTCAGGACAGAAGGATCTGCAAAGATCATTTCTCCGTTGAAGGGAACCGGATCCCTGGGTCGCTGAGGGGTAAGCCCCTGGTCTATCCTGATGGTGGATTTGCCTTTAAGGATGATTTTCTCGGTGAGGACAATATCCCCGCACCATCTTGTATCGTTGTTAACTGTGTAATCATCCCATAGTATCCTGAGTTTGACGGCCCCGTCATCATATTGTTCAAGTATCCCGATACTCAGACCGTTCAGGTATATTTTCCTGTTATCATAAGCTGCAGGCATTCCCGGTCGCTGGTGAGGATAACTGGCTGTCTGATAAGTGAGGACAGGTATGGCTGCCGGATTACTGCCAATGCCAATTTTCATGCCAGGAACAAAAACATCATAGATCGTGCCGAATAACGGGTCGGTTTTGTACCTGAAAGATGATTCATCAAGAGTCCTGCCATCAATGATCACCTTTTCCGGGAAAAAGGATTCGTCCCGGTAGATCAGACTGTCGCGGGGGTCCATATCATAAGCACCAAGAATAAGAAAATTATATCCTGTAAAGGGATTTGCGCGATCCTTCCTGGCTGCCATCGATTTTTCTGCCTGATCAGGAATAAAATCATAATTGCCGGATGCACTTAAGGGCCAGGTATAGTTACAATTGCCCGAAAATACCTCCCGGCCATTCATGGCTTCTTTCCCGACCTGGATGTATGCATAGATCCCTTTGCCAAGCTTTGGAGCATGATCGATGGTGCTGTCTTTCATCTGATGGTTTTCCAGCCAGAGCCACTGGTGGTTGATCCTGGAATTACTATCGTGCAGATAGGGCAGTTCAATCCTTATGACATCACCACTTGTTACAAAGTCTCTCAGGATGAATTCGTTACTACCGTAGGAGAAGGACTGTCCATAGACCAGGTCTCCGTTGAGTTCAGAACTGTCAGCAGGATTGCGGCAGGAAAGTTCGTACCTGTTCCCGGAAGGTTTCCATCCAAGACGTTTCCGGTCGAGGCCGTTATAAACAGGAGAGGAACGTTCCCAGCTGCTAAGCATAGCATATCCGCCGGCTGAAGACATAAATGTTTTTATACCGGCCCCGGCACCGCCGGTGTGAAAATTATTACCCCCCAGCAGGGTATGGGAAAATTCATGCCTTATACCCATATAGGTCGAAGCACCTTTAATGACAAAAGAGCTGGATGCATTGAAACCATTCGATGATTTAAACTTATACGGGTATACGGAAGGCACACAATAGCCGGCAGAGCTGGTGGTGGTGATCTTCGAGTTGACGCGCCATAGGATCATGATCATGTCAGTATAGTTATCCGGAACAGGTTTCTTGGGCATGCCATAACCGCTTGCTGAAGTAAAATGATCAAAATCACCGGCTGCCAGTGAATAACCGTTGGCTGTCACAATATCGTCGCCTGCGGATCTGTTCAGTATATCTACCACCTGCAGGAACCCGTCACCTTTCAGAATTGCATAATCAATGGAAACCAGTTTCGGATAATAATCCCCCAGCAGTATGAAATTGCCAAATGATGCTTCATAAAAATACCTGGTCATCATTCCTGTGATTGGTTTCCCTTCAATAATGGCAGGATCGAAAAATTGTGATGGCTGTGGGGGGAGGCTGCCTGGCTTCCACCCGCCAACTGTTCCGGGTTCATCAGGATCATTGACCGCCTCAGCATATACCAGCAGGATACGCACTGTATCCCTTACCGGCAGCCAGTACCCGTTACGACTGTCCTGGCAAAATGAGGACGAATGCAAACAGAGACCTGAAATGCAGACAAGCAGGAAAATTTTTATCTTCTTCTTTTTCATCGGATCAATTTCTTCGGAAGAATTTCATCGGAAGAATTTCATCGGATGAAATCCATCGGATGGGATCCATCAATAACATTCATATAGAATAATCAAAAATTATACCTTTATAATATTCATTTGGATCAAGCGTGATATTATCAGCTGATTTATATATTTGAGTATGAATTAATAAGTTTATAAAATTAATGCTTTTAACAACAAATATTTGTAAATGATTAATCAGCTTTCTGTTATTATCCCTGTTTACAATGAAGAAAATCTAATACTGAAAATACTTCAAAAGGTTGCCAATGTGCAGCTGGGTGAGATAAAGAGACAGATAATAATCGTTAATGATGGTTCGACTGATAATACCAGGGAAGTGATCGAAGGATTCATTCAGGAGAATCAGAAAATCAATATTACTCTTGTGAATCTTGAATTAAACTCAGGGAAAGGAGCTGCGATTCAAAGAGGAATTAAAGAGGCTACCGGGGATTACCTTATCGTCCAGGATGCCGATCTTGAATATGACCCTGAAGAATTCAGAGATCTGCTTAAACCCGTTTTGTCAGGTCATGCAGATGTAGTGTACGGTTCAAGATTTATGGGAGCCAATCCACACAGAATTCTGTTCTTCTGGCATTCCATTGGAAACAGATTCCTGACCTTTCTTTCGAATTTGTTTACTAATCTGAATCTCACAGATATGGAAACATGCTATAAATTATTCAGGACGGAACTGATAAAAAACCTTAAACTTAAAGAAAAGAGATTCGGATTTGAGCCTGAAGTGACAGCGAAAATAGCACGATTACCCGATATACGTATTTATGAAGTTGGTATATCCTATTATGGAAGGTTATACCAGGAAGGGAAAAAAATAAATTGGAAGGATGGTTTGCATGCGGTTTATTGCATATTGAGATACAACCTTTTCAGATAAAAACTGACACTCATCGGTCATGAAGAATAATTTTGAGAGATGGTCCCCCGTATATATTCTTATCGCCATCTTTATTAATTATGTGATATTTGTCTTTTTATCTGAAGGGACAGTAGGAGGGGCTGATGATATTGTACATTACCGCTATGCAAGATATGCTTTTCAAATGCCTGAGTTTTTTATTCATCACTGGGGCAAACCGATATTCACGACTCTCAGCGCTCCTTTTGCACAATTCGGATTCAACGGATTCAGGATATTCAATGTTCTGACAGGTACAGCCACAGCTTATCTGTGCTATCTGATCGCCAGACAGCTGGATTTGAAATATTCAGTATTCGTTATTTTCCTTTTGATCTTTTCTCCCCTTTACTCGGTCATGATGTTAACAGGACTGACAGAAATCCTGTTCGGTTTTATACTGATGCTGTCCGTTTATTTATTTTTTAAGGAGAAATTCATACTGTCTTCTGTAGTAATCTCATTTCTTCCACTTGCCCGTACAGAAGGGATTATTATAATACCTTTATTCCTGCTTGCATTTGCCTTGAACAGGAAATTCCGGGCAATTCCTTTTTTGTTTTCAGGATTGTTATTATACAGTCTCCTCGGCTCCTTCTATCATAAGGATTTTTTCTGGCTCATAAACCAGATGCCTTATACAGGGGAAGCATATAGCATATATGGGAAGGGAGATTTTTTATATTATTTCAAGGCATCGAAGTTAATATTTGGTATACCCCAGGCAATATTGATAGTGGCAGGAATTATTTTCATTGCCATTAAAATCTTCACCACCAGACATTTTTTTTCCTCCAGGCTGTTGAATGAGATCCTGGTGGCGTATATTCCATTTATGTTATATTTCCTTGCACACGTATATGTCTACTGGAAAGGAAAAGGTAACTCAGTTGGTCTGATCCGTTATATGGCTGCTGTTGTTCCATCATCTGCGCTGGTCGCTTTATATGGATGGGATAGCGTTTTGGGATTGATACATGATAAGAAGATTTTCAAACAGGTACTTACTGTTGCACTGTCCTTTTACCTGATATTCCTGCCCTTTAAGCTTTACAAGATTCCGGTACCCTTATCACCACCAATGAAACTGATCAAAGAAGCTTCCTCCTGGCTGAAGGAAACAGGGTATTCTGAACATATGTTATTTTATTATGACCCGTTCTGGTTCTTTTTCCTGGATATAAATCCTTAT
>Ga0172363_10001249_pt1 | contig 20432 bp, 45 predicted proteins | sample LakKivs2_kivu2a2_FD_114541 | JGI IMG/M metagenome (GOLD analysis project Ga0172363, IMG submission 114541) | Sediment microbial communities from Lake Kivu, Rwanda - Sediment s2_kivu2a2 | ecosystem: Environmental > Aquatic > Freshwater > Lake > Sediment | place: Rwanda: Western Province, Lake... | reverse complement strand
TCCCAAAAGAAGAATTTGAAAAATTTAAAAAACTTATCCGCCCACACATCCATCCAACAATGTTATATAAATTAGGTGAAACTTAATCTTTTAAAATATCTTCAAAACCAATACAACAAACTATAGTTATCACTGCAATAATTATACCGCCAACGCCTAAGGCGGCAATACAAATCCCCTCGACGGCAACTGCACCATAAACAAAAAATTTAAGAAATTTTAAACCGTCGCCTTCTGATTTCGACGACTCTGTCGTCTCCGTCGTTCGTTTTTGTCTTTTCGTACTGACATTCATATTATAATAACGAAATTTATTATATTAAAGATTTTGGTATTATCCAAACATGTAGTGACTGTCTTCGCGTTGTTTTTTATCAAGCTTTTCAGGCAACATATTTGCTAAAACATGGTGTATATCTTCTTGTGGGAGGTCAATAATCAATCGTAACACCGCTGCTTTTATTATATCATTATGGACACTTTTCGGAACTTTCAAACCAAAATTATCTAAGAGGTGGTCAACTGCTATTTTTGCGGATGTGCTTGCACTAATTACATCCTTATTTTTAGTTAACCCTGATATCATATTATCATCTACTAAACACGTTTTCTCCGCAACCTGTTTTGCATCAATTATATGATTAACAGTATCAAAAATCAATTCTCTCGTTTTTTTATCATAGTCTTCTGTTAGCATGCAAATGATTGATTCCAAAACACTAACTGTTTCGCGGCTCCGTTTTTGTTTTAACAATATATCAGCAACGACACCGCTTTGCGCTAATAGCTTGCGCTTTTCACGACGCAATTTATATCGATGCAACGGTATTTTCAACTGGCCAGTTGGTTTTTTCTTCATCCGAAACAGTTTTACACCTTACCATATTCGCCCTAAAAGCGGCGCCATATTTCTCTTTATACTTATCAACAAGATATGATGCACAAGCAATCATTTGGTCATACCCATCCACAATGTAAACTTCATCATCTTCAAACGATACGCGCCATTTGGTCATGATGGAAGGATAGGCACAATCGTATTTATTCTGTTTGGTGAGAAGTAAGTAATAAATTTTGTGTACCGAAGCTCTATTATTATTTCCTCTACTTTGTATATTTTTGCTTTTTTAAGCACGTTTTTTAAACTCTTATTATAATAAAGAACGTTTCTCTGTTTATCAAGAATCATCCAATGATTGTGTGGTATATCATTAACTTCAGGCAATGTAGTTATTTTCTTTTTCATCTGTATACATCTCCCCTATAAATCTCATTATTCTATCATAATCTTCGTCATCTGGTTCGCCGATGCCCAAATGTGGACAACTTTTAAAGTAACAAACTTGACAAACTATGTTTTGACAATAATTCGGTTTGCGTGGCGTTTTATAATTTGGGTCGTAGCACTTATTTGGTACCCGTTTTGTTTTTAATGTATCAAAATCAGTTACTTCATAATGATACTTATGCTTCGCGCAACTAAGTTTGCGCATACAGAAGCCTTCAAGTATTATGTGATTCCAACCCGGAGCTGGGGGATTTGGTGCTATTTCGACATCTGTCAGTTCGTTTTTATTCATTATTTGCAACTCCGAAACGTCTATTGATAATCTTCTGGATTAAGGCATTTTTTGCGCTGATAACATCCCTGTCACACGCGGTAAACATATAGTTGTTTGTTGGGTCGTTTATATCTTCTATTAATTTTTGGTGAAGTGTTTGAATCAATTCACCATTATAAATTACCTGTTCCCCGAAAAATTCAATTGTTTGACTCGGATACCCGCCACAAGCAATGCCTTTTCCTTTTAAACTCCAGTTGTTTTCATCTAATAACTTTAAACACTTTCTAATGAAATCATCTTGTTCACCCTTTGTAATGCCTTTTAATTCAACTTTGTCTAGCCTACAACCACAAAATGGGCAAAATTTAGCGCCTAACACTAATTCAACCCTAACCGGCTTCTCGCACCGAGGGCACTTTTCAGTTTTTATATTTAATCACCATCCAAAAAACATAGTTATTCTATATCTTTTAACAATCTCATCTGTTTTCATTCAACCCCTCCGTTATTTACTGTTTACTCAACTTTATTTCCGCCTTTGCTTGTTCTAAATCTTCTTTTGTATCCCAACGCCTGACAAACGAATCGCAAACCCACCCCTCTTTTGGGTCACGTATTACCCTCGGTGCCCTATTTGTGCACCTCTTCTTCGCGCTAGAGCGCGTATCATCAGAGCTGTAGATGCATTTGCTACAATTTTCCGGATTTATTTTCAAATGTTGTTCCCCCTATATCTTCTGATTTAATATCTTTGGCAATTTGTTTTTTACCCTTTTTCAGCGATTCTTTTTGTGGTATATGAGAAGTCCAAGAAATATCAGCACTCACCCGATGTCCGTCTGGGCATTTATACCAAACTGTTTTCTTACCATCTCTTCGTTCTGTTGAAGCTCTGTGGTGGAATACAGCTGTTAAGCCACACCAACATTGTATTTTATCTTCCATACTTTCTCTCCAAATCAGCGTTTTAAATAGTTCAAAATTCGAACTGCATTTATTATGTCGTCAAGTGCAGAATGTCTCGTACCGCGGAACTCTATACCTAACGCATCGCAAGTACCTTTGACACCCGAACTCTTTGGATTTATTTCACGGTTGTAAAGTTCCCAATAAACTGCACTTTTAATATCGAAACAACGATACGTATAAGGCCACGCTTCATTTATCTTCTTATATTGGGCTTGCATGTAATTAATATCAAAATGAGTTCCCCACGCAGCTGGTAAAACGCTCTTTGTGTCTCCAACCCAATTTTCAATATCATGGGCAACTGTTACAAAATCAGGCGAAACTTCCATCATGTCTTTTGTAATATTATGTATTAATTGTGTTCGTTTTTCCTCATCATCATCGTAAATAACAAATGGTTTAACATATGTTCCGAACTTATCCAATATTTCTAATGAATATTTATCAATAAGAACAACGCCGATTTCACACACACTATACTTTATTGGGTCTAAACCCGTTGTTTCAATATCAATTGCGAGTAAATCCTGTTTAAATTTTTTCATTTTATTTTCACACCAAATATTTTAAGCCATTTATTCTCTTGTAAACTCTGTTTTAGAGCGTCATAATCCGTTCGCAGTTTGGCAACAGAGATGCGTATTTCATCTGAAGCTTCCTTTAAGCTTTCCATCGCTAATGTAAATTGTGTAACAGCTTTTGCAGCACCTTGCATAGTTTCTTTTGCTGCTTTAATCATATCGTCAATTTGTTTTTGCCTCTCTTTCCATTCATTTAAAGCATCTATTATTTCACCCGCTGGTTTTTTTGACATCTTTAACCTCCCAAATTTCTTCTGCATACGAGTTTGGCGTTTCCCAAACACGAATACGTCGTATATGTGGGTCGCCCGGATTCCATTGTTCAAGAAGACGTTGATGAATTTCATTCACCATATTTTCAGCTGTCGGGTTCTTTTCACCCATCCAACCTTTCTGAACCATTTGGCCACAAACCATACAACTAACATCGTTTGCAACTTGATGGTCAAATCCAATTTGTTCAACTCTTTGTTTCAGAACAACAAAATCCATTACCATACCCTCTTCATTCAAACTGCCTTCGAGTTCTACCTCAATCTTATAAGTATGTCCATGTATGTTAGCACATTTAGATGCATAAGGCAACTCGAGAAAATGTGCTGCATCCCACTGGAAAACTTTTACGACACGCATTCTAATTCCTCCAATTCTTTTATTGAGTATACAATAGGAATACCCAACTCTTTTGCTTTTTCTATTTCGCGATTTACACCGACTGATTTATCATGATTAGATATTACAAATAATACATCTGATACTTCAAGCCACGCGAGACTATAATTATAATAGTCTTCAACCGTTAAATTTTCTTTGTCGCGAAGCATCAATTGGAAATGATAGTCAAACCACGGAACAAATGGCGCATAACCTTTTAGCAAGACTTCTAATGAGGCGCGCATACCCTCGCGCATATTATTTAGATTCCCGATTATACCGGTATTCGTGTGGCCGTATAGGCCAGCAACATAAACTCTTATCATTCAACCATCTTCACAAATCTGCAATTTTTACAAAGAAATTTGTCTCTGCCGTATGATGTTGGTATGCGACGTAGCTCATGACCACATCTGGGACATATAAACCCAGTGTTATTTTTTGCGGAATTTTTCAATTTCTAAAACAACCTCTTGTATCAAGCACAATTTATACCTTAATTCCCTCAAATTTGCATCTGTAACATAACCTGCTCTAGCAAGTTTTAATATAGTTTGTAAGCGTTCATCTGTTTTACCATAGTAACTGATATCAAGATTGTATGTGAGCGACAACGAGTCGTCGTTATTAATAGTCACTGCTGCTATTTTCCCCGCAATCTTTCTATATTTTTTTGGCGTTCCTTCAGGTAATCTCAGCTTAATATATACATCTTCAGTTCTCATTTAACTTCGCGTTCCACATTGGTTTATGTAATTTATTTGGCATTATATCCGAAAATGCAATACATGCCTTATCTAAAAACTTTGTAAATCTTATATATTCAACATTAATGTTTTCCACAAAATTATCAAAGGTGTATGAATATTTCTGTTCATATGTAGATGTTACCACACCGTCAACCCTGCCAAGTATTTTGCTGCAACAGGTAACAGTAAAAGTGTCGCCTGGCGAGAGTATGATTGGTGCAACTTTTGTTATATTATCAGTATATGGCACATCTTCTATTACTAATTTAATATCAACACTTACATCGCGTCTTTGTAATACAAATTCTTCTGTCATATATCTACCACTGCACAATTTCTGCTTTCCCATCAACAAGTATCAGCGTGCCGAATTCTTCTACCTCACCTTTTGGGGTGCCATCCTTTGTTTTACCCGTTTGATGAAACCCCTCAATTCTGTAGCCCATGTTTTTTAACCCAGGAAAAGCAACAAATACAAAATCAATTTCCCACGTTTTTCTTGTCTTTACATCTGTCAGTTCCATTTTCGAGTTCTACCTCTGCTGTCGCGCACGAAGGCGCGTAATATAAGAGTCCCATGCCAAACGCATTGTGCCAACGATGGTGCATCTTTTTTCTATACTTTTCATATATTCGATTATAGTTCTTTTCTGATATTTTATGTTTCTCACAACCAGCGACGCCAGTGTCATAATATTTTTTTACATACTGTTTCCATGTAATCCGCGGTGTTGAGTGTTTATACATTTCATCAAGGCATTTAAATAGAATCTTAGTTGCTTGTTTTTCGCTTTGCATTTTCATATTTTCCCTCCACTATTTTTGACAATAATACAAAATCTGCCTTTGCACTATCCATTAACGTGCCGTCATAAATGATTGCGGCTGGATGGTATGTTGGCAAAATAACAATATTATCTTTAGTGTAAAACACACTACCTCTTAAATCAGCCATACGTCGGATATCCTCCTTAATATCAAACAGATTTAATACATTTTGGGTCGCTACGAGACCGAGCGGAACAATAATTTTTGGCTTAATTATTTTTATTTCCGCTTTTAAAAAATCAGAACATGCCTCGCACTCTTGTGGTGTTGGCTTGCGGTTTCCCGGCGGTCGGCATTTTAAAACATTCGTAATGTAATAATCTTTTGGTTTTAAAACAGTAACACTAATAAGTAAATCCAAAACATGGCCCGCAGCACCAACAAATGGTCTTCCTTCTTCATCTTCATGTCTCCCGGGTGCTTCACCAATAAAAAGAACTTTAGCAGCCCAAAAGCCTCTTCCAGAAACTTTCTCTTGGATTTGCTCATTTAGGCTGCATTTTTTACAACGTTGTATTTCGTCAGAGAGCTTGCTTATACGAGTAATGTCTTTTTTGCAATCTTCACATACATCCGTTGCAGCATCAATATCTCGCTGGCATCTCCAACAATTCATGTTTTACTCTTTCAAGAAACTCAGTTATTTCACCTTGTATGCAATCCCAGTGCCAATAATGTCTTATCTCCCCGCCAAAGCTATTTCGGTTGGCAGATGATATGTATACTTGCCCGACGTGTATATCCTCACCACATGTTTCGCATGATTTATATTGTTCATTCATTGTGTCCTTTCGTGTTGCATAAAAGAAAGGACTATATATTGTCGGGCTGGGCGGGTTGCGGCTAACCATTTATATCACCACTGAAATACCACACTTGTGGTTGTTCGAATTTTTGTGTGCCTCTTTTATTTAGACGTTGTACTTGCAGTGTTTTCTTTTGCACTACACCTGCGTGAACTAAATCTTTGAGCTGGCCTTTTAGTGTTGCAAAAGGAATTTCAGTAATTTGTGTTAATTCACGCGCAGTGAATGCTTGATTTGGTTTTGCTTTTAAGGTTTCAACGATGAGTTTTTTACTTATATACTCTCTCACGCTTCCACAACTTTCTTATAGAAAATTCTTGACTTTCCATTATCAGTTGCTTCTTCGACGCGTGCTATTTTTTGTTTACGTACAAGAGCCATCAAAGCTGAATGGACACTCGCCGGGTATTTTATTTGTGTTTGTTCATGTAGTTGGTGTTGTGTAAAGTTCTCATCAGGGAACTTTTCAAAAATTTCCATTAGTTTGTCTTGATTTTTTGCGATTATAATTCGCGATACCTTATTCTCTTCTAATTCTTCTATATTTCTTGGCATATTATACCTCCATTAGAGGAAACGCATACCATATTATTAAGTTTGCGTTCCAACTAATCTGTCTTTTCAACAATAAGGGCTTCGCCGGCCTTTTTCTGTATCTTACGGATGTTTCTTACACAGGCACGTTTTGTCGTGTAACTCTCGCCACTATCAGCAATAATTTTGCCATTTGGTGCTAAGAGCCGAAAACGCCATTCGCCGGGCAAATCTCTATATATTTGGAATTTATATTTTCTAAACAAAGGCATTTATCCACCTCCTTCATAATAAACCATTTAACTCACAAATGCGAATCTCATATAGGAATCTATCATAGTCGCGGCCATCGGGCCTGTCAGGTAAATCGCTTTTATCATAAGCATCTTCCAAATCAACTATCATCATGGTTAGCATTTTTGGTGTAATATCAATATCTATTGGTTCATAAATTATTTTATGGCTGTTTAAGATTTTAAGCCCGAAATCAATAGTGCGGTATATGATTCTTAGTCTCTTTTGGTCTATTATTTTTGGTTTATCAACATAATCTTTATAGTTATGAATAGCAAGGCCATGTATGGAGTGAAAGCAATTCTTGGACATATTACGCCTAAAAATATCAGCTAACTTTTGTCTCCACGGCGTATCATCTTCTTTTATAATTTCTGGCGATGTTAAACCCCAAATATAATTAACATTGCCTTGCGCAATCATATATACAACTTTCCCGATTTCGTGACTCGTCATGTCTATGTCGTTGGCTTTTGTTTCAATTGAATGGGAGACATTTGCACCCATAAGGATTGCTTTTGTTGGCACGATGTGGCACGTAAATATATCTAAATCGCTACCAGGATGGTTCATTTTCCACATATGTGAACCGACAACTGTGGACCAAAGTGTTTTCATTTTTTGCCACCTAAATATTTTCTCTCCAATTCCTTAATTTTGTTTTTGAAACTTTTAATCATCTTTCTTGCTTCTTCTTCACAAGCGGGTTCGTAATAAAATACACCGTATTGGTTGTTAAAAATCAGACTTGCAATTGCATCCGCAAAAATTGTTGGCGGTTTCTTAATCATTGCGCCGTATTCCGACGGATATTCTTTGTATTTTGGTTTCCCATAAAAGTCCAATGTTTCTATATACTGTTGCCCCATATAGATTACCGTACCTATAATACTTGACAACTATTTATATTGTAGGTGCCAATTAAATAACTTCGTCGCACGACAATTATGTGCGTGTATCGACTCTTGATTTTCGCATGATATACGCGATGATGTATACTTGTTTGGCAGTAATGTTTCTAATAAAACAGTCGCATCTCTTACAACATCTTCAACAAATTTAGGATTATCAAAACCAGCCTGAACAACAAATTTTTCATCAGGTCTTTTCAATCTATCATAAACAGGAGATGATGCTGCCATTTCAGCAATATTAATTAAATCTTCCAGCCAAATCCACTCGTTTTTTTTCGGAACAATATTAATACTTAATATCCCCCGTTGAACATGAGAACTGCCATCACCACATTCTTCTTTTGCACAAGGACATACTGTCATTATATCAACATCAGCACCTAAAATAAACTGTGTTATCTCATTGCTGGTTGCTGTAAATTTTACATGATATGTCATCAAATTTAATAAACCTGAGACAGGACTCTTTCTTTCAATAAAATACGGAAATTTAACAGTTACGCGGCTCGACTTGGCGTGCAGATTATCTTTTAAATATTCAGCCATATCAGTGAGTTCATGCTGGTTAATATTATCTCTATACTTATATATGGCTTCTACGATGCGCGACATATGTGTGCCTTTCTGGTCGTCTGCTAAAGAAACATAAGCATCGAACGTTCCGGTTGAAGATTGAAATTTTCCTGTTGCACGGTCTTTAACTTTTATTGGCAAGATGAGACCTGTAACGCCAACTTCATCTAAAAATATACCCCTTTTATCTTTTTGTTTTGCAATATCTACCATGCTACTACGAATAAGTTAGGATTATATAAAAGTTTTTGTTTGTTTCTTTGGAACGCACAATATATAAAGGTGTTTCGTGTTAATATTTTATGTCTGACTTTATAGGGCAGGTCGGAAGTAGTTCTGCATGTCTAGCTTTCACCGAAGCTAGGCTGGGACGAAGTAAAACGACCTCCCATAGGGAATGACGACTTGTATCATCTATGACTCCACTAACTGAAACGACCTCTCCACCGCGTGCACGTGTAAGGAGTAGGGGTGTGTTGTGAAAAGCCAAGAAGGAGAGGATGCTGCAGCATTTCTTGGCGGAATTATACTTGCCTTTTCCATAAACTATATATTCATATACAGCCTTTACTAAATGTAGGTAGGAGGTTGGTCTCTCCTATTTCAAACCCCCATATCTCACGTTTCATATTTCCTCCTACCTACTTTTTTATGAAAGAATTAAGTTATAGGGCGTTTCTATACGCGTGTAGAAAAATTGCAATTCGAGCGAGAAATTTGCCAATCGATAATGTTTATGGTATTCCAAGAGGCGGATTGGTTGTTGCTGTTTATGTTTCCCACCTTTTAGATAAGCCATTGGTCCTTGCACCAACGCGCAGCACGCTAATCATTGATGACATAGCAGATAGCGGGAAAACGCTTCTCGGGTATCAAATGCAGGGTTATAAAACAGCAACCATTTATTATCATAAAAAAAGTTTAACTAAACCCGACATCTATATTTATGATACAAAGGGCGAGTTTATTAAGTTTCCGTGGGAAACAAAAAACACAGCACGAATAGATTATGCGGACCGATAACTATTTAATTTGGTTTAGTATTTTTCTTTTGTATGACCATTAAAGCATACGCCAGGTGTATCACATGCGGTGGGCGCGGATGGTATTATCGCACGACAAAAATAGGTAGTCAAGAAATTGATACACCAACGCACTGTAATGTCTGTAATGGGAAAGGGGAAATTTTAATGGCAAAAGTTCAACCAAAGCCACTATTTGATAAATATGGGCGACCAATCGACACGCGGGGTAGAGTTGTGCGCCATCCAAATCAAGAAAACGAACCGCGTAGGGAAAGAAGAAAAAAGATAATGAGGGAAATGTATGGTAAAGAAAATAAAGATAATTAAGCTCGATAAACCTATACCGAGCGAATATAAACCAGTTGAACTAACCAATATTGCAAATGAAGTGTTGGGCTATTGTGGCAGACTTATTTGTGGGTCAAAATCGTTTTATGACCAAAAATACCCGGATAATATTGTATATTTTAATGCAAATGTATGTACAAAAGAAGATGGTAAAATCTGGTATGGCGATTTGGATATTACGCGCGACTACAAATTATTAGAAGAATTAGACAAGCGTTTGGGTAAAGAGATATTTGTTTTGAGTGAGATGATGTGTCGTTTTGAAAATGAAGAACGAAAAGGCGAGGCAATTGAAAAATATGCAAGTTGGAGTTCGCGGAGGGGTGTCATAAATGACTGAACTGTATTATATCAAATGTAATGTTTGTGATTTAATGTATCTTGTTGGTATTGATGGCAAAGATGTGTATCACAACAGCGGCGAACAAAAAGAAACGAATCATAACTACTTTGCTATAGGAAATGATGAACTTGAACAATCACCAAAGGTTAAAACTGTTTATCCTTGCAAACAGTGTAATAAAAAATGTAAAGTAAAGAAGGTGAAATCACGACCGATATAAAAAAGAAATGTAAAACTTGCTACGGCTACGGGTTTTGGGGTTTCGGTACAGTGGCGCCAATGGGGCCAATAGACGCAAAAGATGGGTACCCAACAAAACCATGTCCTGAATGTGGGGCGAATGCAAATCCACTTAAAAAACAGAGATAGTATTATATTTTCGCATTAAACCGCTCTAAACTCGCGTATAACGCGCGAAAAAAGATTATTAATAGTATTTCATGAATGAAAGAGATAACGCGTTTAAACTGCGTTTATGAGAAAAGGGGGAAAATTTGCCACAATTATTAAAAAGGATGGGCTTTATTAAAAGATACGGAGGTGAAAGGCCTAAATGTTTGACACAGCACCAATAGGTGAAATCAGCATTTATTACGTCATATTAATCGGATTATTCTTTTGGCTAGCCCATAAGTTAGACCAATTGAAGAAATAATGACGTAGGGCTGAAAACACGTTTGTGGGGGGTGTCTACGCGTGACCTCCCCGTATTTTTTACTCATGTTGGATATTATTTATCAAATGTTATTTTTATGCACCAAAAATATTTAAATTGGTACAGTATTTCTTTTTCGACACAAACTGTTTAATATAATGAGTTTAATTGTTATTCATGGAGGTGAAAAATGGTTGAAATATTAAGTGCAGCGGATATCGTAAAAAGCACGCGATATAAGGTTGATGAGAAGAAATATGTTTGTATTGATGATGTTGATTATAAGCAAAAGCGTGCTCCAAAGTCTGATTTTAGAAAAACACTTGATGACTGGGGTCTTCTGATTGGATTTTCAGTTGTTGTCATCATCTTGATTTTTTTAGGTATTATTAAATAAGGTGACATAATGGACACGTGTAAAGAATGCAACACAAAAAAACGCAGATTTTGTCATAAGCACAGCGTGGGGAGAGGCTCGCAGATATGTAAACTTGTCTTGAAAGATAAGTTTGAAGCTGTAAAACTTCGCCTTGGCTTGCCTTTTGACTTTGGACGTGGCAGAAAGGAGGAATAATATGGTTTGGTGCCGCAAATGTTATAGTTATGTTAGAGGTCGAGGTAATAAGGCCGAACATGCAAAAGATTGTAATGGATTAAGGAGGAAAGAAAATGGGAGAAACATGCAAGGAGTGCGGAGCCCCGCTCGAGAATCCTCAGAAGAATCAGACACATTGTCAAAATTGCCAAAAGGAGCGACGAGGATTATATTACGGTCATCTAGAACTCCGCTATGAACTGTGGAATTTTCTTAACCATCATGGACGTGAGATGGCTCAATACATTTATAGCAAGATGGTTGAAGAAGAAGGGGAAGAGTGGGTCAGAGAGGCACTCGGGGATAAGTTAGTTAGTGAGATACTTGCACAAAAATAATATAAATCGGTAAATTATCTTTTTATTATAAACTATAGGAGAGATACCATGGGTAAGTTTACTGATTCGTTTCGTCAAACAGCCCGCGCAAGTAAGAAATTACGAATGCGCCAACAATGGATAAGGGCATTTCCTTGGTATGATGGAAAAGCGGAAGAGATTACAGTAACAGATTCGTTGAATCCAGGAAAAGTTTATACAGCGGAAATACTATCAGTTACAACTGGATACAATGTGGGCTTAATGTTTGAGCTTGCACCACGTAAGCTCATAAAAGATATATTATGCCCGAAATGCGGAGAGACTGCAACGCTTAACATCCATTGGCAAGGATTCAAATGTATTGACGCGATGTGGGAAGTCGTGGAATAGATACCTATAAATAGACATATATATACTTTACGTTCATAGGAGTGCTCATAATGGAGAATAGGAAAAATGATGTAGCCGCCATAATTGGTGTAGATAGAAAAAAGGCAGAAGAAATCATAGATGAATGTTTTGATTTAATTGAACAAATACAGTCAGGAAAATCAAATAAAAATCATGTCGCAAAATTTATAAGCGGTATGAAAACACGCGGAAAAACACCAGCAGAAACATTCTATGTTGGTTTTGTCGTGGGAAGAATTGTGCAACTACACGCATACAAAGACGGAACATTAGACCTGAGAATGCTGGATAATAGACATCCAGAATTTGCATAATCCGAATAAATGTGTTACGCCCAATTCTAAGGGGCGTTTTGACATGATGACTGCTGAGTACATAAAACCCCTTCAGCAGGTCTCAACGCTGTGCATCGCACACTAGCCGCGGACTTCAGTAAGGTGCGAAAGGCTATATTTATGTCACTTCCGACAACGCTCGGGGAAATTGGGAAGTTAATTGAACAAAAACTTAATAAAATGGTAACACATTTAAAAATTGAACCAAAGGAGAGATACTATGGCTTGGAACAGCGCCGATGAAAACGGCAATGGACAACCGGTAGTTATACTACCAGATGGAACTGAGAAGAAAGTAGAATCTGATGCACCATTTGCAAGAACAATAAGAGATATAGCCCGCGCGGCTCGACTCTCGAAATTTACTGTTTTTGTTGATGGAGATGAGATTGACTCTTCTGAAGCTCCAGACGACTTCGAAGATATTGAAGAAGTCGAACTTAAAAAGTACGATGAGGGCGCATAGCCCTCTTTTTTCTTTCTTCAGGTTTACGAGTTGATAATATGAAAATTACAGTTGGAATTAGCCCGATGGATGATTATGGCTCCCGTGGGTTAGATGTAAACATTGTCACAACTGAAAGCGAGCAAAAAACATTGCTCGAACACCATATTTACTTACCTAGTGCTGGATATTCAGTCAGAGACTTAATGAGACAATGTTTTGATTCACAAGGAGCGTTCTACCGTGAGGTAGGCATTTCGAATTACCGTTCTTTTCAACCTGATTGGACTTATTTTAATCGAGACAGTGCAGGTTGGGTAAGATTTTTACGTGTTATTGAAACATCAGAGGACAGAGACGCAATCTTAAAACGCATTGCAGTTTTAGTTTCAAATAGAATTAAACTGCTTGTAACGCCGTCAAAAAAAGTATCTGTTGTTGATAGTTTAGAACAGCCCGTTCAATCGACCGCACAATTAGAACTTGTTGATTTGACAGGGAAGACGATACAATTTAAAGTTGGAACAAAAGTATACCAAGCAATACAAGTTGAGGAAATGGCCTCAGAAACAGCGATGTTGACGAATGCAAAGAGAGAAATTCAAACCGCAGCAGATACACAAGTGAAATCATTTGAGGCAGAGTATGGAAATAATTTGGTAATGATGCAAAAGCAATATGAAAAGGACATGGCAACGATGAAGTCACAAATGGAAAAAATGATACCATGTCCGCAAATTGATATTTGGATGGCACAACATGGGGTCATTTTTACAGTAGAAAACACGTATTATAGGTTCTTTATTCCGTTTAAATTGAATATCAAATATGTCGCAACGTATTATAGAGTTTGGGAATTGAAGGAAGAATGGCAGATTGACAATAAAAAATGTATGTTGGAAGTTGTTGTGGATAAAAATCTGAAATTCCGACGATGCAGAATATTATCAGATAAGTTTGAGGATACGGTTTCACAGTTCCATTATGCTGGTGGAACGTTATGTTTCGGGTCTTTTCAGTTTAGTATGAAGACCATTCATGATATTATTAAAATCAGAGATGAGTTACAAGTGATGTATCAGACAATTAATATGGAATCGTTAGGGTCTCATAATATGCGCGACAGGACAAAAGAGTCAAAATTGAATGACTATCTTTGCGATGCACCGACAGAACGATTCAAATGGAAAGACCCAGAAACGGGTGAAACGGAGACAGTTGATGATTATGACTATGATGATATTGCAAAAATAGTAAAAACAAAAGAAGAAGGAGGCACAATTTGGACGACTTAATTTATCAACGTCAACAGAATTTGGACATCCATCAGCCCGATGAAGTTTGCATTGTGGGTTGTGGTGGAGTTGGAGCTTGGGTTGCAATCGACCTTGCAATGGTTGGAGCTCGAAAATTAAAGTTATTTGATGACGATACTGTAGAAATACATAATATTAACAGAGTTCCATTCCGTCCGGAAGATGCTGGAAGGAGAAAAACCGCAGTTTTAAAAGGTTTTATTAAAAGAATAAGACCAGAAACAGCTGTGTATCAATACGGGAAAATAACAAATATAACACAACCTTTATTATCAAACTGCGTTGTTGATTGCACCGATAAAGTTGATACACAAAAATCAATATACACTTATTGCAAAACTCGCAGTATTCCTTACTATCGCTTAGGATATGATGGATTTCATATGACCGTGAGTGACGGATTCCATCCAAAAACACCGGATGTGTCTAAAGTTTGGGACGATAATTCAGGAACAACGGGTTATACGATAATTGACTCTTGGGTAGTTACACCGCAGATTGCAGCAGCATTCGTGACACATATGATTTGCAGACCGGGAACGCGAGGTCATATTTCAGTTGATACGAACACATTAATGTTAATAAACGATTATATAGGAGAAAAACAAGATGGGCGTAAAAAGCGCTAAAGAAACATGTTGGAAAAGTGATTTGGAGATATCTAAGGATGATAAATGTCCTTATATGTCTGATGACCACAAGCCAACAATTATTGTTCCGTTTGAGATATGGAACAAAATAATGAAGCTGACGAGAGAGCTCGACACAGAATGGCTCGGTTATCTTCATGGCTCCCATCTACAAGACGGAAACTGGAAAGTAACTGATATAACAGTTCCGAAACAAGAAGTAACAGGAGCCACGGTGAAACCAACAGAAACTCATAGTTCTGAAGGAGTCGTTCACAGCCATGTAAATATGGGTGTCTTTTTTAGCTCAACCGATGATGACTACTTGAATGAAAACCATGATTTCAGCATCGTTGTCAATCAAAGTGGTGAAAGCAAGGCGATAGTTCGTAAAACTTTGCCTTGTAAAACGCTATCAGTTGTTGATGCTGACGTTAGTATCGAATTTCCCGAGTCTGATGTAGAAGAATTTTTGAAAGAGGCGAGAAAAAACATCGCAGAAGAACCAGATACAATTGAAGAAACAAAGACAACTAGGGACATATATAAGAAGGGCGGTTGGAAACGCGATAAGCGCCTGTATGGCTGGGACTACGGAGATAATTATGGATACGGAGACTAAGTTACTCCTCAGGCCGCGTATTGATTATCTCATTGCACGACTAAACAGCGACGACGCTCTGTCGAAGCGCGATAGACGCGCTATATATGAGGAGTTGAATGGCTATGGCATCATAGTGCTGAGAGAGCCACAGGAAATTATTGTTGATGTGAGAGTTCCTATTGATGGTATAATAGATAAAGACGAACTTACGATAAAAAGTTTGCATATCAATGGGAGATTGCCTACAAGCGAGGGCACAATAATAGGTTATTATTGCAAAGACTGTTACCAGTACTCGAATGTAAAGGAGAAGAATGAGATTATTATTTACGACCCAATGACACAAATTTGGGAATGTATTGCTTGTTGCAGTCAGCGCATTGAACCTATTTATGAACAATATATATGCGATTGGGATTAGCGAGGAAGGGGGTATACAATTAACCCTGGGGTGAAGCCAAAGTACACGGCAGAGTAGGTTCAAGACCTACTCCTCGCATATGTCTGGAAATGAGTATATAGCAATCTACTGGGTTGATAGTGCCACAGATGAAATAATATTCGTGGACGCTATTACGGTCAAAAATTTCAAAAAGATGTCTGGTAGAAGTCCTCATAAAGATGGTGAGTTCTACCATGATGTGGTAATCAAGATTGAAGAGGAACAGAATGATAAAAATAGCAAAATCGAAGCGAAATCGAACTTGCTGTGAGTGTGGTTGCACCATACAGGCAAGAGAATATCATTTCGAAACACGCGGCGGGCCTGAAAAAAGCAATTATTCGGGCAGAAAAAACAACTGGGTTGAATTTGTCCATGTTCGTTGTGTTCGAAAATTAGTTCGAAAAGCTCATATAATGAATAATTGAACCAAATGTATATAAACTGGCATTTTATATCATTGATAGTGAGAGGTGAAACTAAATGGCAGAATTTGTTGTGCATTTTAGAATTGCGCCGATGATTATAGAAGCGATAGATGAAGACGCGGCAATTGAAGAGGCTTACAATCAGCTTGATATTCAGGACGCAGAAGTTGATAGTGTGGAATTAGCATAAACTTTCTCTCGGGTTTATTGTTTTAAATGTGTTAAAATCATGGCGGCGGAAATTTGATAATGTTAACTGTGTGGTCAGATAACTGAACCAAAAATATATAAATTGGTAACATATCTTTAATATGGGTGAAAAATCTGGAGAAACATCATAAAATCATGCTTGAAACCTTACGACAAATAAATGCCTTCATGGAAATAGAAGAGGGAAAATACGCGGAATTAGGCGTTCCCGTACCTTATCATGTTCGTGAAACGTTAAGAATTATTCGACAACAAACCTAACACCATATCTCATCCCACAGAGAGGGGGCCAAAAGCCTTCTCTCTTACATTTTAAGAGCGTAAGTTTTTTTGTTAGTATGGAGTTTTGATTAGAATTTTTTGTAAAAATAAAGAAAAAAAGAAAGACCGAGGGGATGCTCGGTCTTAATGCCCGTAGCCTGTGCGCGTTTGCAAATCTCGAAGAATTTTGTATCTTTCTTGCATTTCGGCTTTTTTTGCTTCGTCTTGTTCTTTCTGCATTATTTGTTGTGCTAATACTGGGTTCCAGTATGTAACACGATTTGCTGACAACTCTTTGGCTTCAAGTTTTACGCGCTCGTTGTCAATGATTTCACCGACTGCACAAAGGTGTTTCATGTCGGAGCATATCATTGCATTTGCTTCGCCTTCCTTTAGATTGTAAGGATTCCCTGGCAAAGCAAGTAAGTACGCTTTCGTGTCTGCAAGGATTTTTATGTCCTCTTTAGACAATTCGCCTGTTACGTACATCTCTGTAAAGGTGTTGACAAAGGCGATTTCGTCAATATATCGGAGTCTTTTTGTGCTGTTTGGTCTCAATTTTGCTTGTCTGCTGTTTGATTTTATGAAATCAGTGGCGTTTGTTTGTATAGGCTCTTCGAGTTTTGTTTCGACAACCGCTTCAGGTTGTTTCTTCTGTTTGTTTTTCTTTTTGCTCACGTTTCTGCCTCCTTAGGTTTGTTCGATGAGATTTCCGCTCATCCCGTTATTATTTTAATTACAAAGTTAGTAACACGTGCCTATTTAAATAATGTTTGTTCAATAGACCGCCTTCCAACTTTTATTCGACAACCTAATTTATTGTCATAATTTGAGAATACATACCAATTTAAATATTGTTTGTTCATAAATCCGACTCACCCGGTTTGGCAGTTTGTGGATAAAAACATTTATAAATTGGCACATTATCTTATTCTTACAAGAGGTGAGATGAATGAACGCAACGAGCGTGAGAATGACGTTCGAGAAGTTAACGAAAAATATGGTTCGTTACAAGGCTGATGAAGAAAGCGGTTTTGGTGTGCATTATTTGCCCAAATCGATTTTCGGTTCTGATGTCCCAAAAGAAATTACGTTGGAGATAAGGTGGTAAACTTTCTCTCCAGTTTTATTTTTTAAATAGGAGGAAAATCATGGCAGTTGTGACACATATTGAGCGAAAGTTTGAGGTAGTGTGTCCCTATTGTGGCAAGAAGCATACTGCAATTGTTCATGTTCCGTATTACGATGATTAGGTAGGTCGAACAGAATAATAAAGGTGCAAAGTATTATATTAGCGCATGTCATATGGAAAAATTTGCTGCGTATGTGGCAAGCCTGCAACATGTCATATCAAGAAAGGTTATATGTGGTATGATTATTGTGTGGAACATTATAAGGAAGGTTAATGAACCTACAATATATAAATTGGTAACATATCTTTATTTTGTCAAAATGTCATTTGGGTAAAAGGGTTAGAGTGTGTCACAGGCTCGAGGGGCCCTTAAGTAGGATAACACGGGGGAGCAACTACCAGGCGCACGACCAAATTTTTACCTGAAATGGAGGGTTTAAATGAAAGTATACCTTGAGGTAGATGTATCGAACGATGTGCAAGATAAAAATGAAATGCTTCGTATTGCGGCTGATGAAATTAAATATGGTCGTTTCGAATTGTCATTGAAGCCACGGGGAAGTTTCGTCGCAATATATGTTGACGAATATACAAATGAAATGCATGTCGTCGGCACTTATAATACGCACACACAAGCATTAAAGGCACTTAGAGAGAAAGTTGTGGATTGTTTAGAGGAGGAGCTTAGCGAATTATCAGAAGAGGAGGAGGTTGAAGACTATTATAATATTAGAGACAGAATACGTGAGGCAAGGCGTTGGGATATCAGCGAAATCAGTGAGTGGTTCGGCTGTATATATGGCATAGTAAAAGTTTGATGCACAAACATTATATAAATTGGTAACTCTTCTTTTATATTGCATAAGGTAATAAATAAATAAAAGGAGGTATGAAAGGTGAAGGCAAAGTATGTTGGAAAACATTGCATTATAGAATATGAAGTTCAGGATACAGGCCATGAAACCTTAGATAAAAAGGTAATGCCTGGTGTTCTGAGAATGGTATGCCAACAATTTGACAGGGATTTGGACACGTTGAATGAAATAAAAAATAGGGAAGCTGATGGGCCGACGTCCGCAAAAATGATTGAAATATTTTGTATATTAAAAGATGCAGAAAACGCGGCGCGGAAAGAAACAACGCTTAGTTTGATGGCGCAAGTTATGGGATTAAAATGATAATAAGTGCAAGAGATTTAAGATGTGGGGTCGAAGTGGATAGTGGTAAATTCACGCTACTTTACAAGGAAGGGGATGTGCGCCCGTATCAGATATGCAAGTACGCAACAAAGGAGGCATTATATACGCACGACTCATTATCGCACGCAGTGCGCACGCTTAATACTTTGACTGGATGGAATGACGAGGCTATGGAGGATTAAAATGGCGGGGTTTGATTTGAACGCACAGCGAAAAAAAGAGATAGAGATAAGGTTAAAAACAATCGTGAGGGTCACAAATTATGTGAACGCCTTGAAAAGGGCGGGTTTGATATAGAGAGGTATGGAAAATGGATTATAAAAGCAAACAAGAGGTAATTGAATTGTCCCACGGCGTGTCAGCAAAGTTGGCTAACATTCTGACCGAATATGATTTTGCTGGCGGAGAGTTGCACACTGTTGGGGATATAATGGAGCTGGTGAAAGTTTCGAACTTCAGCGACGATGAATTATTTTTTGTTGTCGCGCAATATACAGGGCTGATAATGCAGAAATTAGGAATGACAACATTGAGTAAATAAGGGGAAAGAAATGGATTGCATTTGGATTACAATCGCATTCAGTCTATTAAGTGGAACCATTGGCTTTGTAATAGGTGTGCTTGTGGCTCCTTACTTTGACGACGATTGAATGCCCAAACTTTCTCTCGCACTCTAAGTTTTAAAAATAGATAAAAGGAGGAGGCGGTGGTAGAAATGAATAAGAGAATTGCAAAGAAGATTGTGAAAAATAAGGATAAGTTAGCTTATACGCCCCAACAAGTTAAACGAGCAGAGCGAATAATGAGGCAGAAAATTTGAAACTAAAGTGGTGTAAAACGCCGCATTTAAGAAAGGTGCTGAAGCAGGTAAGTAGAATTTACCCAAAGAAAGGGGAGGATGATGAGTGGCCTCAGTGTCTACGAACGGGCAGTAGTTTTTTATTATAAGAAATTCCTAGTGGGCATTAATGACCCAGTGGTAATCACCGCCCAAATATTAAGCCAGGTGCCGCTTGTAATATATTATGTATTGGCCGTCAGAGGAACATAATATTAATAAATAGGTATAATATATTTAAATAAGAGGTATTTGGAAAAAAGAAAAAGGAACCAACAGGAAGGTAAGCAGGGAGGTGCTGAACAAATTCTGCACCGCGGTTAAACGTTATTCCAGCGGAGCGGTATGTGGTAAATCCTGAGGGGGGGGAGGGGTCGTTTTAAACGCGATATCCTCGAGTTGGTTTCTTTATATAGTTTTCGGTGGTGC
>Ga0172363_10001248_pt1 | contig 20434 bp, 17 predicted proteins | sample LakKivs2_kivu2a2_FD_114541 | JGI IMG/M metagenome (GOLD analysis project Ga0172363, IMG submission 114541) | Sediment microbial communities from Lake Kivu, Rwanda - Sediment s2_kivu2a2 | ecosystem: Environmental > Aquatic > Freshwater > Lake > Sediment | place: Rwanda: Western Province, Lake... | reverse complement strand
CCGGCCTTCATCGTCGATCCCGTCGTCGTCGACGAGTTCGAGGATTGGGCCCGCCTCTGCGGCGTCCCGGAGATCCGGCGCCGCAGCATCTTCCACGCCCTGAACCACAAGTATACCGCCCGGCTGGCGGCCCGCGAGCTCGGCCGGAGCTACGAGTCCCTGAACCTCATCGTCTGCCACCTCGGCGGCGGCGTCACGGTCGGCGCCCACCGGAAGGGCCGGGTGGTGGACGTCAACAACGGCTTGAACGGCGAAGGCCCGATCACCCCGGAGCGGGCCGGCACCGTGCCCGCGGGCGACCTCGTCGCCCTGGCCTTCTCGGGCAAGTACGCGGAGAAGGACCTCAAGAAGATGCTGACCGGCCGCGGCGGCATGGTCGCCCACCTCGGCACGAACGACATGCGGGAGACGCTCAAGCGCGTCGCCGCCGGCGACGCGCAGGCCGAGCTCGTCTTCACGGCCATGGCCGCGACCGTGGCCAAGCAGATCGGGGCCTGCGCCTCCGTCCTCAAGGGCGAGGTCGACGGGATCGTCCTGACCGGCGGGCTGGCCTACGCGAACGAGTTCATCGACCGGATCAAGGAGCGCATCCGGTTCCTCGGGCGGGTCTTCGTGTTCCCCGGCGAGAACGAGATGATCGCCCTGGCCCAGGCCGGGCTGCGCGTCCTGCGGGGACAGGAAGAGGCCCGGACCTATCCGTCCTAGACCAAGCCGGAACGAAGGGAGCCATCATGATCACGACTCTCGACCAGATCGTCGAACGGGTGAAAGGCAGGCCGATCAAGCGGCTGGCCGTGGCCGTCGCGGAAGATCCCCACACCATCGAGGCCGTAGGCCGCGCCGTCAAGGAGAAACTGGTCAAGGCCCTCGTGACCGGGGACGAGAAGGCCATCAAGAAGGTCGCCGCCGAGAACAAGATCGACCCGGGCTCCTTCGAGATCGTCCACGAGCCCGACAAGGCCAAGGCCCTGTCCCTGGCCATCGGACTCGTCCGCGAGGGCAAAGCCGATTTCCTGATGAAAGGCCTGCTCGATTCCTCGCTCTACATCCGCGGCATCATCGACAAAGAGAAAGGCCTGCTACCGCCCGGCAAGCTCCTGTCCCACGTCTCGGTCATCCAGGTCCCGGCCTGGAAGAAGCTGATCATCTGCGGCGATGTCGCCGTCATCCCGGCCCCGGACCTCGAAGCGAAGGTGGCCATCCTGAACTACGCCATCGACGTCGCCCACAAGCTGGAGATCGACAAGCCCAAGGCCATCCTGCTTTCGGCGGTCGAGAAGGTCAATCCCAAGATGCCGTCGACCACGGAATCGGCCATCATCGCCAAGATGGCCGACCGCGGCCAGATCAAGGGCGCCGTCGTCGACGGGCCTTTGGCCTTGGACGTCGCCTTCAGCGAAGAGAGCGCCAGGATCAAGGGCATCGTCTCGCCGGTCGCCGGGGACGCCGACATCCTGGTCTTCCCCAGCATCGAAGCGGGCAACATCTTCTTCAAGGCCTCGACCTACCTGGCCAAGGGCGAGCTCGGGGCGGTCGTAACCGGGGCGGCCTGTCCGTGCGTCCTCACGTCGCGCGGCGATTCCGAGGACACCAAGTTCTATTCGATCGCCCTGGCCTCGCTCCTGTCCTAGCCCTCAGCCTGCGCCTCGCCTCCGGCCGGGTCCGCATTGACACTCGGCGTGTCCTTTCATATAGTGACCTTTCTTGATCCCGCCGAGGAGGTCTCCAATGTCCCGTATGCGCAGATCCCGCATGAAAAGGTCCGCTCTGGTCGCCGCGGCGGCGCTCATCGCGCTGGCCGCCCTGACCTTCGCCCAAGCGAAAGCGGTCAAGCCCAAAGTCCTCCAGTCGACCGATCCCGCGATGAGGCTCAAGGGCTTCGAAGAGCACAAGGCGATGAAGGACGCCTCGAAGTTCAAGGACCTCAAGTGGCAATTCCTCGGCCCGACGAACGTCAGCGGCCGGGTGACCGATGTCGCCGTCGTTACGCCCAAGGGCCGGAATTATACGATCTATGTGGCCTCGGCTTCGGGCGGCGTTTGGAAGACCGAGAACGAGGGCGTGACCTGGACGCCCATCTTCGAGAGCCAGGTTACCGCGGCCATCGGCGACATCGCCATCGCTCCCTCGGACCAGAACGTCATCTGGGTCGGGACCGGAGAGCACAACATCTTTCGCAGCTCCCAGGCCGGGGTCGGGATCTACAAGTCGGCCGACGGCGGCAAGACCTGGACGCACATGGGTCTCGCCGATAGCAACACCATCGCCCGCATCGTCATCCACCCGGCCAATCCCGACGTCGTCTATGTCGCGGCCGGCGGCCACGAATGGACGAAGAACGCCGAGCGCGGCGTCTTCAAGACGACCGACGGCGGCAAGACCTGGGCTAAGGTCCTCTACGTCAACGACGAGACGGGCGCCTACGACCTGGTCATGGACCCCCGCTCGAGCGACACGCTCTACGCGGCGATGTGGCAGAGGACCCGCCAGAAGTGGAACGACCCGCGGACCTTCCCCAACCACACCGGGAGCGGCCTGTTCAAGACGACCGACGGCGGGGCCACCTGGACGCCGATCAACGCCGGGCTCCCGCCGGTCCAATTCCGCGGCCGGGTCGGGATCGATCTCTGCCTGACCAAGCCCGACACGCTCTACGCCCTCGTCGATAATTACGAGCTGCGCGAAACCTCCCAAGAGGAGCTGGACTCGGTGCGGGGCTATTTTGATCCCGGGAAGGGCTTCATTAAGGGCGCCACGGTCTATCGCTCCGACGATGCGGGGGCCACCTGGACGCAGACGAGCGGCCTGACGCCCGCGCAGAAGACGTACATGCAACAGCACTCCGGCACCTACGGCTGGGTCTTCGGCCAGATCCGCGTCGACCCCAACGACGCCGAGACCTCCTATATCATGGGCGTGCCGTTCAGCGCCTCGACCGACGGCGGCAAGACCTACAAGGGCGTCCGCAGCCCCGGCGGCGACAATCACGCCCTGTGGATCGACCCGGCCAACTCCAGTTACATGATCAAGGGCTTCGACCAGGGCGTGGCCGTCTCTTATGACAAGGGCCTGAACTGGCGCTACTTCCAGAACGAGCTCAACCTCTGCCAGTTCTTCAACCTCAACTTCGACATGGCCACGCCCTTCAAGGTCTACGGCTCGATGCAAGACCACGGCAGCTTCCGCGGTAAGGTCGATCTCAGCCGGGGCCGTGACAGGATCCCGGCTGTAGAGTTCGAGAACGCGCCCGGCGGCGAGGGCTCGAACCACTTCGTCGACCCGACCAACGCCGATATCGTCTATTCGGCCGGCTTCTACGGGACGATCTCCCGGGCCGAGTACGACAAGCCCGGCCGCTTCCCGGGCTCTCCCTTCACCAAGACGATCCTGCCGGTCCTCTATGAGAACGAGCCGCCGCTGCGCGGCCAGTGGCTGGCGCCGTTCATCCTCTCGCCCCATAACCCGGACATCCTCTATCACGGCATGCAGTACGTCTTCCGCTCCCTCGACCGGGGCGACACCTGGGAGAGGATCTCCGGCGACCTGACCACGAACGACCCGGCGACGCGGGGCGACATCCGCTACCAGACCCTCTTCACGATCTCCGAGTCGCCGCTCAAGTACGGCCTCATCTACGCCGGGACCGACGACGGCCGCCTCTGGGTCACCAAGGACAGCGGCAAGGCCTGGGCCGAGATCACGGCCGGCCTGGCCCCGGCGAAATGGATGTCGCGGGTCGTGGCCTCGGCCTACGACCTGGGCACGGTCTACGTCACCCAGAACGGCAAGCGCGACGACGATTTCACGCCCTACGTCTGGAAGTCGACCGACTACGGCAAGACCTGGACATCGCTCGCCAAGGGCATCCCGGTCGGTCCGGTCAACGTCATCCGCGAGGACCCGGTCAACAAGGACATCCTCTATGTCGGGACCGACATGGGCGTCTATGTGACGACCGACGGGGGCCGGACCTGGATGGTCCTCGGCGGCAACCTGCCGACCGTCTACGCCCACGACCTCGTCATCCACCCCCGCGACAACATCATCGTCGTCGCGACCCACGGCCGGGGCATGTGGGCCCTGGACGCCGACAAGGTCAACAACAAGTCCGCGCGGCCGCGCTTCCGCTTCGAGGATTAAAGGAGGTCTCCCCATGTCATCCCGTCACGTCTTCTCCCGCACGGCCGCCGTCGCGGCTGCGGCCCTTCTCCTCATCGTTTCGATCGCCGCCGTCCCCGGCCACGCCGCCGGGCCCGAGGCCCGCAAAGCCAACTACGAACTGGCCTCGCGCTGGACGGCGGCCAAGGTCGGCAAGCTCGTCTTCGACGTGTCCGTCCAGCCCCATTGGCTGGAGACGGGCGAGCGTTTCTGGTACAGCTACGAGACGAGCCAGGGCCGCAAGTGGTATGTCGCCGACCCGGCGGCCAAGTCGAAGAGACCGCTCTTCGACAACGCCAAGATGGCCGCCCAGCTGACCCGCATCCTGCTCGCGCCCTACGACGCCCAGCACCTGCCCATTCGGACGATCAAGTTCATCAAGAAGGACACGGCCCTCCAGTTCGAGATCGAGGTGCCCAAGGACAACGACATCTCGGTCAACGGCAAGATCGTCAAGGCCTCCGAGATCGCCAAGGAAGAGGAGGCCCAGAAGACGGACCAGGACAAGGAGAAAGAGAAGGAGAAGCTCCAGGACACCGAGAAGAACAAGGAGAAGGAAGCCGAGAAGCCCAAGGAGCCGGAGAAGAAGACCAAGGTCCTGTCCTTCACCTACGACCTCGCCTCCGGGAGACTGGCCCTGGTCGAGGACTGGAAGGAGCCGCTGAAGCGGCCCCGCTGGGCCTCCGTCTCCCCCGACGAGAAGACCGTCATCTTCGCCCGCGGGCACAACCTCTTCATGATGGACGCGGAGAATTTCAAGCTGGCCCAGAAGAAGGCCGACGACAAGACCGTCAAGGAAGAGCAGCTGACGACGGACGGCGAGGAGCACTTTTCCTACGCTCGCGACCTCAACGACGAGGACAAGAAGGAGCTCCAGAAGGACGAGAAGGACCGCAAGGACTTCCGGGCCCCGGCGGGCATGATCGTTTGGTCCCGGGATTCCAAAAAGATCGCCCTCATCCGCCAGGACGAACGCAAGGTCGGCGACCTCTGGGTCATCAATTCGCTGGCCAATCCCCGGCCGACGCTCGAGACCTACCGCTACGGGATGCCGGGCGAGGAGAACCAGCCCCAGCCCGAGCTCGCCGTCTTCGACCTGGCCACGAAGGGCAAGGTCAAGATCAAAGCCGAGAAGTTCAAGGACGCGACCCTCAATATCTTCATGGCCCCCCGCCGGGCCCTCGACCGGGAGAAGGAGTTCCCGCCGCCGGCCCAGTGGCTGTCGGAGACCGCCGACAAGCTCTATTTCGGCCGCCAGACGCGCGACCTCCACGGCTACGAGGTCTGTCTGGCCGACACGGCGACCGGCGAGGTCAAGGTGCTCATCGAGGAGCGGCTCAACACCTACGTCGAGGTCCAGCCGCTCCGGCTCCTCGGCGGCGGCAAGGAGATCGTCTGGTGGTCCGAGCGCGACGGCTGGGGCCACTACTATCTCTACGACGGCGACGGCAAGCTCAAGGCCCAGCTCACCTCCGGCGAATTCGTCAGCCAGGGGATCGAACAGGTCGACGAGAAGGCCCGCGTGCTGTATTTCTCGGCCTGCGGCCGGGAGCCCGGCGAAGACCCCTATTACACCCACCTCTACCGGGTCAACCTCGACGGCACGGGCCTCAAACAGCTGGACAAGGGCGACGCGATGCACGCGACCTCGATGAACGACTCGGCCCGGTTCTTCGTCGACAACTTCTCCCGGGTCGACCAGGCGCCGAAGTCCGAGCTCCGCGACGCGGCCGGCAACCTCCTGTTGGCCCTTGAGGAGACGGACGTCGCGGCCCTCGTCGCGGCCGGCTTCAAGTACCCCGAGCCGTTCAAGGTCAAGGCCGACGACGGCGTCACCGACCTCTACGGCGTCATGTACAAGCCGTTCGACTTCGACCCGGCCCTGAAGTACCCCATCATCGCCTACGTCTACCCCGGGCCGCAGACGGAGAGCGTCTCCAAGACGTTCGTCCCCCGCAGCCAGAGCCTGAACCTGGCCCAGATGGGCTTCATCGTCATCGAGGTCGGCAACCGCGGCGGCCACCCCTCGCGCTCGAAGTGGTACCACAACTACGGCTACGGCAACCTCCGCGACTACGGCCTGGCCGACAAGAAACGGGCCATCGAGCAGCTGGCGATGCTCCATCCGTTCATCGACATCGACCGGGTGGGCATCTACGGCCACTCCGGCGGCGGCTTCATGTCGACCGCGGCCATGCTCGTCTATCCCGACTTCTTCAAGGTCGCCGTCTCTTCTTCGGGCAACCACGAGAACAACATCTACAACCGCTGGTGGAGCGAGAAGCACCACGGGGTCAAGGAGGTCACGGACAAGGACGGCAACGTCAAGTTCGAGTACAGCATCGACAAGAACTCCGAGATCGCCAAGAACCTCAAGGGCCACCTGCTCATCACCACGGGCGACCAGGACAACAACGTCCACCCGGGCAACACCCTGCGCCTGGCCGCGGCCCTGATCAAGGCCGGCAAGCGCTTCGACTTCTTCATCTTCCCCGGCCAGCGCCACGGCTACGGCGACATGAGCGACTACTGGTTCTGGATCCGGGCCGACTATTTCGCCAAGTGGCTCCTCGGCGACTTCTCCCAGACGGTCGACCTCCTCGAGCTCCAGCGCGAGAAGGAGCAGAAGAAATAGATGGGCGGCCAAGCGTCCGTCACCCCGGCCCCCGCCCCGCCCTCCCGGCGGAGCCTGGGCCTGGTCGTCCTGGTGATGGCGACCTTCTTCGTCATTTCGCTCATCACCAACGTCATCGGGGCCATCAATCCCGATGTCGGCCAGAGCTTCGGCCTGAGCCTGACCCTCGTCGGCCTCCTGGCCTTCGCCTTCTTCGTCGCCTACGGCGTCATGTCCATCCCCTCCGGCATCCTGGTCGAGCGCTTCCGCGAGAAGCCGGTCATGATCGCCGCCATCGGGCTGGCCCTGGCCGGGGCGCTGCTCATCTCGCTCGCCCCCAGCTACCCGGTGTTCCTGCTCTCGCTTTTCCTCATCGGGGCCGGCTTCGCCGCCCTGCAGGTCGTCATCAATCCCCTGCTCCGCGTCTCCGGAGGCGAGGAGCATTACGCGTTCAACTCCGTCCTGGCCCAGCTCATCTTCGGCGGGGCCTCGTTCCTGAGCCCCCTGATCTACTCCTATTTCGTCCGGAACATCGGCCGGTCCGGGGCCGAGGCGAAGCCCCTCATCGGATTGATGTCGAAGCTCGTCCGGCCGGGCCTGTCATGGGTCTCGGTCTACTGGATCTTCGCCGCGATCCTCCTGGCCATGCTCGCCGTCCTCGCGGCGACCCGTTTCCCCGTGGTCGTCCGCAAGGACGAGGAGCGGGCCGGGGCCTGGGCGGCCCACAAGGCCCTGTTCAGGAACCCGACGGTCATCCTGTTCTTCCTCGGCATTTTCGCCTACGTCGGGACGGAACAGGGCGTCTCGTTCTGGATCTCCAAGTTCCTCAAGACCTATCACGGCTACGACCCCCAGACCGTCGGCGCCCATCGCGTCGCCTGGTTCTGGCTGTTCATGACCATCGGCGGCGTCCTGGGGCTCGTCCTGCTCAAGTTCATCGACAGCCGCAAGGTCCTCCTGGGCTTCACCGCCGCGGCGCTCGTCTTCCTGACCCTGGCCCTCTTCGGGCCCGGCCCCCTGGCCCTGGTCATGTTCCCGCTCATGGGCTTCGCCGCGTCCGTCATGTGGCCGGTCATCTTCTCGTTGGCGTTGAACTCGGTCGAAAGCCACCACGGCTCGTTCTCCGGGATCCTCTGCACGGGGATCATCGGGGGCGCCCTGCTGCCGCCGCTCATCGGCTTTCTGGGCGGCTTCCTCGGCTTGAGGCTGGGCATGCTCGTCCTTTACCTGACGCTCGGCTACATCCTGTCGATCGGGCTCTGGGCCCGGCCGCTCATCGCCAATGAAACGATCGCGATGAAAAGGAAAAAAGGCCTGTCGAAGTGAGCGACCCGGTCGTCCTCGGCATCGACCTCGGCGGGACCAACGCCCGGGCCGGGCTCGTCGTCGACGGGCGCCTGGCCGAGGTCCGATCGGTCCCCGTCCGGAGCCGGGGCTCGGAGGCGGAGGTCCTCGAGGACCTTTTCCGGGCCGTCGACCCGCTCGTCCGGGACGACGTGGCCGGGATCGGCGCCGGCGTCCCCTCGGTCATCGACCTCGCGACCGGGACGGTCTACGACGTCCAGAACATCCCCTCCTGGAAGAAGGTCGGTCTCAAGAGGATCCTGGAGGAGCGGTACCGGCGCCCGGCCTTCGTCAACAACGACGCCAACTGCTTCGCCGCCGGGGAGAAGTACTTCGGCAAGATCCGGCCCTACGCGAGCGCGGTCGGCCTCATCGTCGGCACCGGCCTCGGGGCAGGGATCATCGCCAACGACCGGCTCTATTCGGGCGTCAACTGCGGGGCGGGCGAATTCGGCATGCTCCCCTATCTCGACCGGAACTTCGAGGCTTACGCCAGCGGCCAGTTCTTCGAGCGCGTTCACGGCCTCAGCGGCCGCGAGCTCGCCGGCCGGGCGGAGATGCGCGACGCCTGGGCTCTCGGCATCTTCGCCGAGTTCGGCCGCCACCTCGGCGAGGCGGTCAAGGCCATCTGCTACGCCGTCGACCCCGAGATCGTCGTCCTCGGCGGCTCGGTCACCAAGTCCTACCGCTTCTTCCGGGCCGCGCTCCGGGAGACTTTCCAGACGTACGCTTACTCCATCGCCAAAGCGCGCCTCAAGATCGAGGTCTCGGAGACCGAGGGGATCGCCCTCCTCGGGGCGGCGGCGCTCACCTTGGACGCCGCGCGGGGCTAGCCCGCGGGCGCCCGAAAGCCGGCCCGGAACGGAAAGCGCTTGACAGGGTTTTCGCCGGCGGCCTTAATGGGTGTCTCAGGTCATCATTAAAGGAGAAGTCGATATGGCGATCGGATCACACGGAGAGAGAGCCGCCTTCACCCTGTTGACAATCGGGATCCTGGCCGTGGCGCTGGCGGGGCCGGCGCCCCTCCGGGGACAGGACAAGAACACGGGCCTGCTCGGCCCCTGGGCGGCGGCGGCCGAGGTCAGCTACGTCGTCACGGGCGGCAACACGGCGACGTCGGCCCTCAGCCTGGGCACCACCCTGTCGCGGAAGTGGACCAATGACACGCTCGTCTTCAAGAGCTTCATCCTCAAGAGCAATTCCACGACGACGACGCGGACGGCCCAGGGGACGGAGGACGATTTCACGATCCTCGAGGAAGCGATCACCCGCAAGGTCGCCGAGAACTACCTCCTGGCCGGCCAGTACGACCGCCGCATCTCCAAGAAGCTCCTCGGGCAGGTGGGCCTGAGCTGGGACCGCAACCGTTTCGCCGGCGTCGACGACCGGGTCATCGCCACGACCGGCTTGGGCTATGCCTGGGTCGAGAAGGAACGGACCCAGATCAAGACCTCGGCCGGCGTGACCTACACGGTCCGGCAGTACGTGGGCGAGGATTGGAACTCGTTCGCCGGCTTCCGGTTCAGCCTCAACGGTGAACAGAAGGTCCTCGACAACTCGAAGCTCTCGACCCAATTCATCTTCGACGAGAACCTCCAGGAGATGAAGGATTGGCGGTTCGATTGGGTCAATTCCGTGACCGCGTCCATCTCCAAGTCCCTGGCCCTCAAGCTGAGCCTGCGCATGCTCTACGCCAACGTGCCCGCCCTCCAGCTGCTGCCGCTCTTCGACGACGTGGGGGCCCCGACCGGCCTGACCGTCCCCTATCCCCTGAAGAAGCTCGACACCTTCCTGACCACCTCCATCGTCATCAACTTCTAGGAATTCTAGAAAGGGGTCAAACCTACCTTTTGCTGCAAAAGGTAGGTTTGACCCCTTCTTCATTTCCTAGTAGTATGGTAGAGAATACCCGCGGAGGGTGCCGATGAAGAAACGCTACTGGCGCTGTTTCGTCTGCAACGACATCCATTACGGCATCGCCCCGCCCGAGCTCTGCCCCACTTGCAAGGTCCTCAACGCCTACGTCGAGATCTCGGCCGAGGAGGCCCGGCGGATCCTCGGCGGCGGGCCGGCGACGGCCGTCGGCGAGGACGATTTCCGGGCGGCCCTCGAGCGGTTCACGGCCGGCAACGAGTTCCAGGTCAACCCCGACCCCGAGAAGGTGGCCCTGCTCCTCTCGGGCATTTTCGAGAACGAGAGGAACCACGGCTTCAAGTTCTGCCCGTGCCGCCTGCGCACCAAGGATCCGGAGGAGGACCTGAGGCTCATCTGCCCGTGTCATTTCACCGTCCACGAGACCTACAAGGGCCTGCCGGACGGGGAATGCTGGTGCGGACTCTTCGTCAGGAGGAAATGAATGGCCAAGCTGATCATGTTCCACGGGCGGGAATGCCCCCACTGCAAAAAGATGATGCCGCTCGTCGACCGGCTGGAGCAAGAGACGCCGGTCAGGTTCGAGCGCCACGAGGTCTGGCACGACGAGAAGAACGCCGACCTCATGCGCAGCTACCGCGAAGCCATCGCGCCGAAGTGCGGCCAGCAGCTCCGCGTCCCCACGTTCCTCAACGCCGAGACCAAGGACGCCGTGTGCGGCGAGATGGAGTTCGAGAAGCTCAAGGACTGGGCCCTCAAGCAGGGCTAGAGGCCCGCCCCGGCCCGGGGCGGATCACGTTCGAAGGGGGTTTGCCGTGATCGAACGTTTCGACCCTCTCAGAGGCGAACGGCTCCGGGTCTTCGACGACCAGGGCCGGGCGGCTCCGGACATCGATCCGGGGCTCGCCGACGCCGAGCTCCGGGCCCTCTACGAGAGGATGGTCCGGGCCCGCACCGCCGACGCCAAGGCCCTCAAGCTCCAGCGCCAGGGCCGCCTCGGCACCTACGCGCCGAGCCTCGGCCACGAGGCCACCCAGGTCGGCCTGGCTTCGGCCCTCGCCCGCGAGGACTGGTTCTTCCCCTACTTCCGCGACCTCGGCGCCTACCTCACCCTGGGGTACCCGCTGGCGGATTATTATCACTTCTGGATGGGCAACGAGGCCGGTCTGCGGACCCCCGACGGGCTGAATATCTTCCCCATCGCCATTCCCGTCGCCTCTCAGGTCCCCCACGCCGTCGGGGCGGCCGTCGCCCTGAAGTACCGCAAGGTCCGGGCCGCCGTCGTCGTGACGTTCGGCGACGGCGCGACGTCTGAGGGGGATTTCCACGAGGCCCTCAATTACGCCGGCGTTTGGCGGACGCCCAACGTTTTCGTGTGCGTTAACAACCAATTCGCCATCTCGGTGCCGCGGTCGCGCCAGTCCGCCTCGCCGACCCTGGCCCAGAAGGCCGTCGCCTACGGCTTCCCCGGGGTCCAGGTCGACGGCAACGACGTGCTGGCCGTTCTCGCCGCGACCCGCGAGGCCTTGGCCGTCGCCCGGGACGGCGGCGGGCCGACCCTCATCGAAGCCTATACCTACCGCCTGGGCGATCACACGACCTCGGACGACGCCTCCCGCTACCGCTCGAAGGAGGAGGTCCAGGCGTGGGAGGGCCGCGACCCGATCGTCCGCTTCCGACGATACCTCGAGCGCAAGGGCCTCTGGACCGACACCGTCGAAAAGGAGGTCCAGGCGGCCGCGTCCGAGCTCGTCGAAAAGGCCGTAGTGGAGGCCGAGGCCCGGCCTCCGGCGACCCCCGAAGACATCTTCGCCTACACCTACGCCGCGATGCCGCCGGACCTCGCGGCGGAGCTGGCCGAGCTCAAGGATGCCCTCGCGGAGGGACCCCGATGATCATGACCATGGTCCAGGCCATCACCCAGGCCCTGGCCGTCGAGATGGATCGGGACGACCGGGTCGTCGTCCTCGGCGAGGACGTCGGCCGGGACGGCGGGGTCTTCCGGGCCACCGAGGGGCTCGTCGACCGGTTCGGCCCCGAGCGGGTCATGGACACCCCCCTCGCCGAGTCGGGGGCCATCGGCGTCGCCCTCGGCATGGCCGCGCTCGGCCTGCGGCCCGTGGCCGAGATCCAGTTCATGGGCTTCATCTACCCGGCCTTCAACCAGATCATCTCCCACGTCGCCCGCCTCCGGAACAGGACCCGGGGCCGGTTCACCGCCCCGCTCACGATCCGCACCCCTTACGGCGCGGGGGTCAAGGCGCTCGAGCACCATTCGGAGAGCACGGAGGCGCTCTTTTGTCACATCCCGGGCCTGACGGTCGTCGTCCCGTCGAGCCCCGCCGAGGCCAAGGGGCTCCTCATCGCCTCGATCCGCAGCGACGACCCGGTCCTCTTCCTCGAGCCGACCAAGCTCTACCGGGCCGAAAAAGAGGACGTGCCCGAAGGCGCCTATGAGGTCCCCCTGCGGCAGGCCGCCGTCCGCCGCGAAGGCCGCGACGCGACCGTCGTCGCCTGGGGCGCGATGGCCCCCGTGGCCCGGGCGGCCGCGGCCGCGGCCGAGACGGAGGGGCTGTCGCTCGAGATCGTCGACCTGCGCACGCTCAGCCCCATGGACCGCGCGACGGTCCTGGCCTCGGTCCGCAAGACGGGCCGGGCGGTCATCCTCCACGAGGCGCCGAAGACCTGCGGCCTGGGGGCCGAGATCGCGGCCACCATCGCCGAGTCGGCCCTCCTCAGCCTGAAGGGCCCGGTCCTGCGAGTGACGGCCCCCGATATCGCCGTGCCCCTGCCCAAGACTGAAGACCTCTATTATCCCAACGCCGGGCGCGTCCTGCGGGCCGTCCGCAGGCTCATGGAGTATTGACATGGCCAAGGAGTTCCGCTTCCCCGACGTCGGCGAAGGCATCACCGAAGGCGAGATCGTCCGCTGGCTGGTCAAGGAAGGCGACGAGGTCCAGGCCGACGAGACCCTGGCCGAGATCGAAACGGACAAGGCTGTCGTCGAGATGCCGTCCCCCTACGCGGGGACGGTCCTGAAGCTCCATTTCAAGGAGAAGGACCTGGTCAAGGTCGGCCAGACGCTGGTGACGATCGGCGGGCAGGGCGAAGAGCCGGCTGAAAGAGCGCCGGCCGCCGCGGCCGCGTCGGAGGCCCCCGCCGTGGCCGGGACGCCCGCCGCGGCCCCCGCTCCGGCGCCGGCCCGGCCGGGCGAGGTCCTGGCCACACCCGGCGTCCGGGCCCTGGCCAAGGAGCTCGGCGTCGACATCGCCTCCGTCCGAGGCACGGGCCCCGGCGGCCGCGTCACCGAGACCGACGTCAGGTCGTTCCAGGCCGCCCCTCTCGAAAGGAAGCCCGCGGTCAAGCTCAAGGCCAAGTACGACCTCTACGGGACGCTCGAGCGCGTCCCTCTCCGCGGCATCCGCCGGTCGACGGCGAAGAAGATGAGGGAATCGCTCGACCACGCCGCCCACGTGACCCACTGCGACGAGGCCGACGCCGGCCCGCTCGAGGCCCTGCGGGCCAAGATGAAGCCCGAGGTCGAAGCGGCCGGGGCCAAGCTCACCTACCTGCCGTTCATCGTCAAGGCCCTGATCGAGGCCCTCAAGCTCCACCCGGCCTTCAACGCGACGCTCGACGAGGACGAGAACGAGATCGTCCTGAAAAAGTATTACAACATCGGCATCGCCGTCGACGTCCCCGACGGCCTGATCGTCCCCGTCGTCAAGTTCGCCGACCAGAAATCGATCGCCGCGCTGGCCGCCGAGATCCAGGACCTGGCCGGGCGCGCCCGCGACCGGACGATCGACCTGGCCGAGCTCAAGGGCGGGACCTTCTCCATCACCAATGTCGGCGTCATCGGCGGCGAGGTCGCGACCCCGATCATCAACTATCCCGAGGTGGCCATCCTGGCCACGATGAAGGTCGCCGACCGGGCCCGCGTCGTCGGCGGCGCGGTCGGGATCAAACGGACGCTGCCCCTTTGCCTGGCCTTCGACCACCGGGTCGTGGACGGGGCCGAAGCCGCCCGCTTCACCAAGGACCTCATCCGCTTCCTCGAGACCCCGGAGAGCCTGCCGCTCGAGGGGGAATGAGCGGAACGGGCCGGGCTGTGGTATAGTGGCCCCCATGGCCGAGCGAACGACCAAGAGGGCGAGGCTCGAGGCCGTCATCCGGTCGCGGCCCCGGGCCCTCGTCGCCTTCTCCGGAGGCGTGGACTCGACGCTCCTCCTCAAGGTGTGCGTGGACGTCCTCGGCCAGAAAAATGTCACGGCCGTGACCGGCGTCTCCGAGACCTACACGCCCGAGGAGAAGCGGGCCGCCGGGCGCGTCACCCGCGGCCTGGGCGTCCGGCACATCCTCCTCGAGACCGACGAGCTCGCGTGCGCCGCCTTCGCGGCCAACCCGGCCGACCGCTGCTATCACTGCAAGCGCGAGCTGTTCGCCAAGATCGCGGAGCTCGCCCGTTCCCTCGGCGTCGGCGCCGTCTATGACGCCTCCAACGTCGACGACCTCGCCGATTACCGGCCCGGCCGGCGGGCCACCGAGGAGCTGGGGATCTCGAGCCCCCTCGTCGAGGCCGGCTTCACCAAGAAGGACGTCCGTTCGCTCTCGAAGAAGCTCGGCCTGCCGTCGTGGGACAAGCCGGCCAATCCCTGCCTGGCCAGCCGGATCCCCTACGGCACCCCCATCACCCGGGAAGTCCTCGAGAAGGTCCGGGCCGGCGAGAAGTTCATCCGCGGCCTGGGCTTCCCGGTCGTCAGGCTCCGCCATCACGGCGACCTGGCCCGGATCGAGGTCCCCGACGGCGACCTCGCCCGCCTCGTCAAGCCCGCCACGGCCCGTCAGATCGCCTCAAAGCTGAGGTCTCTCGGCTATCTCTGGGTCGCGGCCGACGTCGAGGGCTACCGGATGGGCAGCCTCAATCGGGCCGTTCCCCGGCGCGGCGAAAGAGGCCGATGAGGATCGCGGTCGGCTTGAGCGGCGGGGTCGATTCCGCCGTCGCCGCCTTTCTCCTCGTCCAGGCCGGCCACGACGTCTCGGGCGTCCTGATGAAGACCTGGACCGGCCCGGGCGGGCCGTCGGGAGGACGGGGCGCCTGCTACGGCCATGACGAGGCCGCGGACATCCAGGCGGCCCGCGATGTCTCTGCCCGCCTGGCGATCCCGCTTCACCTGATCGATTGCGCCCGGAGTTTCGAGGAGGCCGTGCTGCGCGACCTCCGGGCCGGCTATCTCGCCGGGCGGACGCCCAATCCCTGCGTCCGGTGTAACGAGATGATCAAGTTCGGCCTCCTGCCCGAGGCGGCCCGCCGGTCCGGACTGACCTTCGATCGCTTCGCCACCGGCCATTACGCCCGGGTCGAATACGAACCGGCGCTCGTCCGCTTCGTCCTCAAGCGCGGGGCCGACGCCTGCAAGGACCAGTCCTATTTCCTCTACCGCCTCGGCCAGGCCCGGCTCGCGACGGTCCTCTTCCCGCTCGGCGACCTCCTCAAGAGCCGCGTCCGCGAGATCGCCCGCGAGGCCGGACTCCCGGTTCACGACCGCAAGGAGAGCCAGGATTTCTATACCGGCGATCTCGCCGACATCGTCGGCCGCGAGGACCTCGAGGGCGACATCGTCGACGGCGAGGGACGCGTCCTCGGCCGTCACCGCGGCGTCTGGCACTACACGGTGGGCCAGCGCAAAGGCCTGAGGATCGCCCACCCCGTCCCGCTCTACGTCATCGGCATCGACGCCCGTTCGAACCGGCTCGCCGTCGGCCCGAAGAGCGAGACCTTCCGGCGCTCGGCCCTAGTCGGCGACACGGTCTGGGGGCCGTTCGACGCGCTGGCCGCCCCGGCCAAGGTCCGGGTCAAAGTCCGCTCGTCCGGCCGGGCCGTTCCGGCGACGATCGCGCCTCTCGAGGACGGGACGACCCGCGTGGAGTTCGCCGAGCCGGTGGCCTCGGTCGCCCCCGGCCAGTCGGCCGTGTTCTACGACGGAGACACGGTCGTCGGCGGCGGGATCATCGCCGAAGCGGCGTAGCCGATCTGTCCTTCCTCTCGCCCCCTTTTCAGGCTATAATCGCCTCCGTTCGCAGGGCGCACGCGGCCCTGTGGCCTTCAGAAAGGAGGGCTCATCATGACCGGCTATCTCATCGCCTTCATTTTCGGCATTCTCATTACGGGCGCGCTCATCGCCCAACGCGAGAGGTTGGGCAGCGGCTTCAACGCTTGGTTCAGGGGCAAAAGGCACCTGGCCGCCTGGATCCTCGCCGGCGTCGTCGCCGTCGCCCTGCTCGTTCAGGCGCTGGTAACCGTCCAAGCCGGCACGGTCGGCGTCGTCAAGCGGCTCGGCGCCGTGCGACAGGAGCTCAAACCCGGCCTGCACGTGATCGTCCCGTTCATCGACAAGGTCGTCATCTTCCCCACGCTCAAGAAGACGTACGAGGCCTCCGAGCAGCCTCAGGCGAGCGAGGCCGACTATCCGGACATCATCATCACGGCCCTGACGTCGGACGGCCAGCAGATCCGGATCGGCATGACCGCCCGGTTCATGATCGAACCCGGCAAGGCGGCCTGGATCCTGCAGAACCTGGGCTCGGAACGGGAGTACGTCGAGAAGGTCGTCAAGACCGAGATCCGCGGTTCGGGCCGCCGCGTCCCGACCCGGTTCGCCGCCTACGACCTCTACACCAAGAGGAGCTACGAGGCCCAACAGGCCCTGTTCGATGAGATCGGGCCCAAGTTCCAGGCCAATGGCCTCATTCTCGACGAGATCGTCATCCGGAACATCACCTTCACCCCCGAGTACGCCAAAACCCTCGAGGAGAAGCAGATCGCCCTGGAGAACATCACCACGGAAAAGAACAAGCTCGAGCAGGCGAAGATCCGCAAGGAACAGCAGATCGTGGCCGCCGAGGGCGACGCCAAGAGCATCGAGATCCGCCAGGCCGCCCTGACCAAGAACCCGACCATCATCCAGTGGGAGTTCGTCCAGAAGCTGGCCCCCAACGTCCAGTGGGGCATCATGCCGGACAAGGTCATCCCGGTCATCGACTTCAAGAACATGACGGGACAGCAAAAGTAAGGGGTCGATCGTCAGGTCCGGGAACGGGCCGGGGCGCCGGTGCGGCCCTCCTTCAACCGTGTCAACTCATCTAACCATGTTACCGAAGCGGTAGTCATTGCATCACCAAAGATGTTACCGAAGAAGGATCGGTTTCCTGGTAGGGATTGACTGTTAGAGTTCGCTTCTTTTTCTTCTCGTACAGGCTGTAGAGCTTTTGCAGCTTCCGATCGATCCGCCTCTTGAGGTCGGCGGGGTTGAGGTCCCGATAGAGGGCCTCGAGCTCCCGCAGCTTGTCCGGGGCGATCTGGCCCGATGCTTTGAGGATCCGATAGGGAGTCTGAGCCCGCTCATGACGACGCCGCGGCTTGCCATCCACCCTGTCCTTCTGCTTCAGTCGCATCACCGGCTGGAAGAAGTTCTTATAGAGCCGCAGCTCGTTGCGGTAGAGGTCCTGGATCAGGGCCAGCTCCTCCGGGGTGTCGTAACGGAGGTAGCCCAAGGGCCGGCGCACATGGGTGAAGTTCTTCTGCTCGATCCGGGCGTTGTCGTTCTTGCGGTAGGGCCGCGACCGGGTGAAGGTCAGGCGTTCCTTCTGGGTGTACCGATAGAGCTGATCGTTGATGAAGGCGTTGTCGTTATCGGAGTCGATGCCCCGCCAGGCGAAGGGGGTGCGGGCCCGGATGTCCTTGATGGCCTGGAAGATGCGCGCCTGGGCCCGGCCCATCACCACTTCGCCCTCCCACCAGGCGGAGCCGATCTCCAGGGCCGATAAGCTGTGGCCGTACTCGCCGGCCAGCGAGGCGCCACAGTGCAGCACCAGATCCATCTCGAGGTAGCCGATCTGGTTGAGGTCCCAGTCGGTCAGCTTCAGAGGGATCTTCTTGGCGATCAGGTTCCCGCCGACCCGGCCGTAGTGCTTCTGGGCCACCCACTCGGTCTTCTTGGCTGCCAGAAGTCGGTCGATCGTGGCCGAGGAGACCCGCTTGAGCTTCTGGGCCGTCCGGGTGTCCACCTCAAGCTCCCCGAAGGCCCGCAACCGGTCCAGTTCCTCCGCGATCAGGGGCTGCAGGCGCTGGCCGCATGGCCGGTCGAAGATCTCCCAGAGTGTCTCCAGCGCGGCCCGGACCGGCCTCCCATAGACCGGCGGCCTCTTCTTACGGGGCCGGGACTCACCCCGTAGCAGGTATCTCACCTTCCTTAGCACGGACTTGCGGGCCATCCCCGTCGTCCGGCAATATTCGTCCAAAATCGCGCTTTTTCCCCGCTTCCCGGCCCTCAGATACCGTCCCAGCAGCGCTTTTAGATACTGTTCTCGAGACCGCATGTCCATCCTGAGCATGTCACCCGATCCTTCCAGGGATTTGGGTAACATTTTAGATGATTCAACAACCTACTCTTCGGTAACATATTAGGTGATTCAATGCGTAATCTAGCCTGGATTGAAGCGATATGGCCTCGTCCGGGCTCCCGGATCATTTTCGCATTCGAAAAAAACGCTTGACAACGGTATGCATCTTATATTATAGAATTATATAAGACAGGAGAGGCCCATGCAACCTGCCGGCATGACTCGTGCCGAGCGCGAGAGCCGTTCGCGTCTCAAGCCGATCATCACCCGTGAGGAGTTCATCCACGCGACTCCCTCGCTTCGCCGGATCTCTTGCGGCAAGCCGAACTGTAAGTGCCAGCGAGGCGAGAAGCACTCCGCTCTTGTCCTCACCCGCAGCGCTCACGGAAAGATCGAGCAGCTTCACATCTCTAAGGATCAAGAGTCCGAGGCGCGTCGTCTAGTGGACCGTTATCACGAGGTCAAAGATCTCGTGGATCAGATCGCCGCTGCGTCCTGGGATCGTCTGAAAAAAAAGAAGAAGAGGAGGTAACGGCCATCCTCCGGCGTTTCCTGGCCTACGCCGAACGACGCTTCAGGATCGAGGGACGTTTTTCCCGATTGACCGACCGGCGGCGATTCGCCTTCCATACAACCGCCTCTGTGGCCAAGAGCGTATTCCTGATGTACCTGGCCAGGCTGGGGAGCCTCAATGCCCTGGAACAGGAACGGGCCGGCTGGTGTCGCCGATCTCTTCCGCCGCTTCCGAGCGCCGACACGGTCGGCCGGGTCTTCTCGCTTATCCGGACCGAGGACATCCGGGACTTCCTCTGCGGCGTCTATTCCCGGCTCAAGAGGAACAAGGCCCTGGAGCCGCTTCACGGCCACAACATCCTCATCCTCGACGGCCATGAGTCGAGCGCGTCGTTCCGGCGGCGCTGTCCCGGCTGTCTCGAGCGGCGGCTCTCCGACGGCAAGATCCAATACTATCACCGTCTGGTCCTGGCCATCCTTCCGGGCCGGCTCTTCCCCGTGCTTCTCGACCTGGAGCCCCAGCGGAGGGGGGAAGACGAGGTCGGCTGCGCCCTGCGGCTCATGGCTCGGGTCCTGGAGAGGTATCCGCGGGCCTTCGACCTGGTCGTCGGCGACGGGCTCTATCTCACGGCGCCCTTCGTCTCCTTCCTCAAAGGCCACCGCAAGGACGTCATCCTGGTCCTCAAGGACGAGCGCCGGGATCTGCTCCAAGACGCTCGGAGCCTCTTTGCGGCCGAGGAGCCGGAGGTCTGGACCGAAGGCCCGCTCGAGCGCCGGATCTGGGATGTCGAGGAGTTGACGAGCTGGCCGGCGCTGGGGCTGCCGGTTCGGGTGGTTCGCTCGCTCGAGTGCCAGGAGCGTCGGCGGCAGCTCGACGGCCGCCTCGAGACGCAGGAGTCGGAATGGGTCTGGATGACGACGCTCTCCCGAGCCCGGACAGCGGCGATCGACGTTGTGCGGCTCGGTCACGGCCGCTGGGAGATCGAGAACCGGGCTTTCCTCGAGATGGTCGAATACTGGAAGGCCGACCACGTCTACCGTCATCACCCTCGAGCCATCGAGGCCTTCTGGTTGATGGCGATGCTGACGCTGAACCTGTTTCGGGCTTTCCTCAATCTCAACATCAAACCGGTTCTTCGCGGCCGGCATACCCAGCTCTTTTTTGCCTCGAAGATAGCCGCCGAGTTTCATCTCCAGGGATGGCCTCCCTAGCGGGTCACGCGATCCGCCCCCCGCTTGCTCTCCCATGCGGCGGAGCTTTCTCATTGACCAAAAACCCGGCCTAAGGGCTGGCCGAAAGACGGATTAATACGAAAAAGAAGTCCTTATCTAGGGCCGCCATCCTCCGGATCAGGCTCATCCAGCGGCCCTCCGAGCCCCTATCCTATCAAAGATGCGGAATCGCTGCTCCTACCCCCTCTTAATTGACTTGGTGCGGTCAAAGGCTTACACTTGAGCCATCGGGGGTGTCCGCCATGGCCGTTCAGGCTCGCCCAATCATCTCGTCGGCGCCGATCATTAAAGAAGGGG
>Ga0172363_10001247_pt1 | contig 20437 bp, 18 predicted proteins | sample LakKivs2_kivu2a2_FD_114541 | JGI IMG/M metagenome (GOLD analysis project Ga0172363, IMG submission 114541) | Sediment microbial communities from Lake Kivu, Rwanda - Sediment s2_kivu2a2 | ecosystem: Environmental > Aquatic > Freshwater > Lake > Sediment | place: Rwanda: Western Province, Lake... | reverse complement strand
TTGAAGATATGTTGAGAATTTCATTATATGTTACTATTAGTTTAGTCGTTTATTATTTCTTATTAGATGGTTTTATAAATGATTTCCTGATTTAATTTATTATTTTTTAAATAATATATATTTCATATATATTATTTAAAAAATTGAAAAGTTAAAAATTAACATTTTTAACTTTACTCTTTTTTAAATAATTCATTTAAAAAATTGAAAATCAAAAATATAAATAAATAATTATAATATTAATAATAAATAATGAGTCATTTTATAAAACAAGGTTATATAATTGAATTACAAAAAGATATACATGAACCAATTGAACATTATCAAACAAGAGGATTATTTGTAGTTAGTCAAAAGCCAAAAAACATAAATGAATTAAAAATAGATGAGACATATTCGAGAATATATATAAATAAAAAATATTTAAAATGTGAATATTCAGATGATATAGAACAAATATTAAAAACTAAAATAGTTAATTTATCTACCTGAATTCATTTTATCAACAACATAATGTCTACTTAATCTATAAGGTTGAGTAATTCTACTTGCAGTATGGAATTCTTTTAAGTCAGCAGTTCCATCAGCATATAAAGGACAAACAGGATCTCGTTTTTCAGTTACACAAATTGGAGGTCTTGGAGGTAATGGATACCATTTTTCAGGTGGTAAATATGAATATCCATATTCATATGCATGACTCTTATATCCAGATGCAACTGGTAAATGATTATAATCAGTATATGGTAATTCATCATCTAATGGTCCTTCAATTCTTCTTTGATTTGATGTAGTTACTAATACTTGTGATTTATGTGATACACCTTGATATGGATTTTCATAACCTCCAATATCATGTGCATTTTCTTCTATTTTTTGTTTTAATTGTGCGTAAGTAGCCATACCATCATCACCATATGGGTGATTTGCTTTACCTCCTAAATAATCTCCAGTATTTTTTATACTATCTCCTTTTTCACTTTGTTGATATTTATTATAGTATGGATATTGATCATAAAACATACTTCCATGTCCTTGACGATTATCATATCCTTGTGTTCCTTTTTCATCAGTCCATTCAGATTTATGGGCTACAGGAAAATCAAGTATATCAGGCATACCATGAGTTTTTAGACAAGGGTCTGGTTTATATCCTACATTAATTTTATGTTTAATATCAGTTTCAATTGGATCAGATGCATCATAATTTTGAATATGTTTAGTTTTTACATTATATTGACTATTTGTATGTAAAGTTCCATCATAAACTTGTTTAACTGGAGCAGTACTTCTAACCTCATTACCATGTTTATCAATTCCAAAAATATTTCTATTTCCATCATGATCTAAATCAGATGTAAAAGATTCTTTTTTATCATCATCACAAACTCTAACTAATTTACATTTTGATGTAGAATCAAAATTTTCTACTTTACAACTATTACATTCTGAGAATTTTTCATTTGATTTATATAATACACACACTGTTTCTATAATAACTGTTATTAATAATATTAATAAAGTGATTAGTAATGCATTATTTGTAGATAATTCTAATAATGGTAAATATTTTAACAAAATAAATAATATTATTGCTTGAACTAAATATCTTAAAATCTTTAATGTTAATTTATAATAATCCATAATATTATTACTGTATAAAATCTTTTTTTATATTTCTAATTTATTTTATCTAATTTTATTATTATATATATTAATAATGATATTATAACTAATTGTAATAATATAAACGATATACCGTAAATTAAATATTTATATAGTATTTCAGATATTAATGGACTTATTACTAATTTTGATATTTTTTGTCTAGTTTCTTTTTTATTAAATTCATTACCTAATGAATTAAGTAAATCTTGTGTAATTGGACCAATATAAGACATATATATTTAATATATAGTTTATTTTTTTATGAAATATTTATTTCATAAATAATAATGAGTATTTATATATTAAATAAATACTAATTAATATTTATGGAATATTTATTTGAGAATTTTGATTTTATAAATTTAGTTTTTTATAAAGAGAAAAAAAATTATAGAATACTTGAAACAAAAGAAAATAATCAAGTTAAATTAATATTTAATACACCAATTTTAAATATACCATTTGGAAAAGAAACTTATATGAATAAAGATTTATTAAATTTAGAATTTCCAATGGATGGAAATAATGAATTATTTAATTTTTTAAGTATGATGCGAAGTATAGATAATTTTTTTTATAAATTATCAGTAGATAATAAATTAAGAGGAACAATGATAAATAAAAATAGTCTTAACGCATCATTAATAAATAATATTAAAAATAAAGTATATATGTCATCAATAAAATATAAAAATAAATTTGATCCATTAATTAGAACTCATATAAATAAAGATTGTAAATTTTATTGTGAAAATGGATTAATTAATTTATCTGATTTAAAGGATAAAAAGGGAACATTTACACTTGAATTAAGTCATGTTTGGATTAATGAATATAGTTATGGTCTTGTATGGTTAGTTAATTCTGGTAATTTATAAATTTTTAATTAATAATTTATAAATCAGATTCAGAGGTTGCTGATAATTCAGTTACTTTTTTTTTACCATATCTTTCTTTTCTCATTTTATGTCTTTCTTCACTCTTTCTTCTATTTTCTTCTCTTAATTTTTTAGCATCTTCTAATTTAATTTTCTTTAAATTTGGTTTAGTAACCATTTCTTCTAATTTCATTGCTTTTTCTAAATTTGTTGATAAATCTGGATGTTTTTCTTTTAATAATTGCCATAATCCTGCTTTATAATCTCTTGCTGTTTCTTCATCAACATCCATTACTTCTTTAATTTTCTCTAATACTTTTTTATGAATTATAGATGCTTGATTATCAACCATTCTACTTAATTCTAATGTTCTACTTGTTTTTCTGGTTTTTCTCTTAGTTGTTTTTCTTTTTCCTCCCTTAATATGATTAGTTGGTCCTTCATCTTCATCTCCACTATCACCTAAATTTACATCATCTCCTTCATCTACAACATCACCAAGTGATTCATCATCTACATCATCACCTTGTTCTTCTGTAGGTTGTCCTTCAGTAAATAATTGTAATTTACGAGTGCCAGTTACTTTATTTTTACTTCCACCTAATTGAGTTTGACGATTGTATTTATTCATTAAATTATTTAAAAATTGGTCAGTATCTTGTTCTCTTGGAACTCCACATTGTCTATTTCTTTTTCCACCAATTAATTCTTCATCTACTGGTTTAATTTCAGTTTCATTTTCTAATTTTTGTGCTAATGATTCCATAAATCCTTCTGTTTCTCTTGAACCTTCAGTTAATTGTCTTGATAGATTTCTAAATCTATTACCTACTTCTGTTTCAGTCATTTTTAATGTACTTAATCCTAATGTATCTTCAGTATCATCTCCAACTTGATTAAAACTTGGTAATTCTTCTACTTGATTATCATATTTATTTTCACATGGTTCTGAATCTACATGAATACCATCCTTATTTTTTATTGATTTATCTGCTCCATTATTATCTAATACTGTTGCTAATTTATCGTTTCCATGTGCAACTGCTACTAAAATTGGAGTATCTCCATTTTTATTTTGATTATTTATTATTTTCTTACATTTTTTTACTAAACTATCTAATTCTTCCATTGTTAAATCTACTTGTTTATTTTTTGCTAATAAATGTAATAATGTATTATTATCACTATCTTTTATATTACAATCAGTAACTAAACCTCTTTTTAATAATACTTTAAAATCAGAGAATGCTCCTTCTTTTAAAACTTGTAAAACTACATTATTTATATCTACATTATTACCCCAATTCCAAAAGAATCCTCCAGATTGTTTATTTGATTTTGAACTATACATTGATTCAGTTCCAATAGTAAAATTATCAATTGATAAATTATCACTTGTATCAGTAACATTATTTGAACTATTTTTCTTACTAAATCCTGCTAACATTTATAAGATATTATATATATATCTTATATAATTTTTTTTAACAATTATAAATTTTAATTTAAATTATAAGTCAAATATATTTTTTTTTAATATATACTTATTCTATGGATTTTGATTTTACTATATCTGAATTGTTATTTAAAGATGAACTTTATTATTTAAATGTGTATATAGATAATAATCCCATTGAAATTAATATTCCTGATTTAAAAATAGTTAATATTGATAAAGAAATAATTTCATTTGAATTTTTAGAAAATAGTAATTATGAATATGAATTACTTTATAATATTGATACATGGATAAAAAATAAAATATATGAAATAAGTGAAAATATATTTGGATTTACAAGTAATAAAGAAACTATAAATGAATTATTTAGATCAAGTTTAACAATACCAAAAAGATTAAGTTATCCATTAATAGAATGTAGAATAACAAAAGATACAATTATAGAAGATAAGAATAGTAAAAAATATAGTTATAATGAATTAGAATTGAATAATTATTATAATGTAAATATTAAAATAAAATTAAATAGTATAGTATTAAAAGAAAATATTTTTTATGTTGATTATGAAATAACTTATATTAAAATATTAGAATATTTATGTAATTTAGATGAATATTTATTTGATAATAAATTTTATTAAAAAATAAAATTATAGTAATTCTTTTTTCTAAACAAATAATATCTTAAATATAATTATATAATGATGACATTTAACAATCAAACTAAAACATTATTAGTTGTAGCAGTTGTTTTAGTAGCTGTTTATTTTTTTTATAAAAATTATTCAACCAATAAAATGGATAGAGTAGATGAAAATAATCTACCTGAAAATTTTGAAGAGCATTTAAATGTTAGTGAAGAAGCGAGACATGATAATGTATCAGAACAATCTGGAGTGCAATCTGATATGCCAAATGAAGATATGAAATATTTCAGTAATAAAGATTATACACCACCAGAATCAGATTGGTTAAAATCAAAATTCCAAGGAAGAAATACAGTTCAAAATGGATTTAAGAGAGTAAGTTATAGTGGAGATCGTAGAGGAAATTTAGGTCCAAGTGATTGGACACAATATTTTGATCATAATAATGATGTTATAGGAAATAGTCAAACTGGTGAAAATGACAAATTCTTACCAGTAGATGAATCAACAGGATCATTTGCAGTATTTAAATCAACAGGAAGAGCAACATGTGGAAGTAATCAAAACTGTGAGCCAGAAGATTTATTTGATGTAGATAAATATTTACCACAAGAAGTAAATGACGATTGGTTTGAAGTTCAACCAGAACCAATTAGTGTTAAAAATCGTCATTTAATTAATATAACTAAACCAATAGGTATTAATACAATTGGTTCAAGTTTAAAGAACTCATCATATGATATAAGAGGTTCTCCAGCGTGTCCCAAATTTGTTGTTGCTCCATGGTTACAAAGTTCTATTGAACCAGATGTTAATCTTAAACCATTATATTAATAAATTAATTTTAAATAATAATATAAATTATTATTTAAAAAAATGAAAAATAAATAAAATAAAGAATATCATTAATAAATCAATATTAAGATGGATGAATATAATGATATTTTTGATTTAATGAATATATATTTAATATATTTTAAAAAAATATTTAATAAAGGGAATAAATATAATATGTTTTCAGAAATAGATTATATGGATGATACATCTACAAATAGATGTATGGAATTGTTTTTTGAACATGTTCATAAATATAAATCTGCAATTGAAGATGATATATTAATAAATAAAACTTATATTAATGAAATTGGAACATATAAATTAGATGAAGTAGATGAATTATATGTATTATATGTAAATAATGTTAAATTATATGAATGTCCATATTTAATTCCAATTTTTAAATATATTTTAGAACAAAATATAAAATCTTCTGATTGGTCAATAACTTCATTAAAATCAACTTATTAAGTTTTCTTTTTAGGTTCTTTTTTAACAGTTCTTTTAAGATTAACTTTAACATTGGTAGGTCGTTTATCCATTTTATCTAAAATAATTTTAACAACATCTGGATCTTGAACACTATCAGTTATTGCTTTTTTTATAATTTCTTGATTTAATGGAACTTTTTGTTCAACTTTATTTTTAACTAATTTACCATCATTAAGTTCAACAATATTCTCATCTAATTCATCTAAATATTTAATTATATATTCTTCACATGGTTTTTTTAAATTTTTTAATTCTAATATTTCTGCTTGTTTTTTTCTTATTAAATCATCTATTTTTACATATTTTAATACACTTTCTCTAAATTCTTTAGTTATTTGTATTTTTTTTGCTTCTTTTTCTATAATTTGACGAGAATCTGAATCACTAAAATCGGAATCATTAACAGTATCTATATTTTGAATTGTTTTATTTTCCATATTTATTATTAATAAAATTATATTATCTTTTATACTTTATTTTTTATATTGTTTGAAAAAAATATAAAAAAATAAAAATAATAAATAATAATGGAATATCCTGTGCCTAAATTAAATAAATTAGAAAAATGGTTAAATGAAGATTATAAAAATCCATATAACTGTCCATTAATTTTATCAAATAAAGTATTTAAAAAAGAAGATTTTGATAAATATTATAATAAAGATGATACTGATTTAAATAATCCATATAATAACGAATTTAATAAGTTAAATTTAAAATCAGAAATATATGATGAAAAAGATACAGATTATATGGTTTATATAAAAGAAACAAATAATAGATATCATACAAATTATTTATTTAAAAAATTAGTAGATTATTGTAATCAAAAAAGAAATAATAATAAATGTACATTTAATTATTATAATGAATATGATGAATTAGAAAAAATAAATATATTTACAAAAAATATGAAAAATGAATTTTATAAATTTTGTTATGAAAATTCAATTTAAAGAAATATTATTTATTTATATATTATCCATAATAATATATAAATAATGGGAAGACGAAAATATTATGAAGATGATGATACTGATGATTTATCTGATAATTTATTATTTAAATCTAAAATAAACTATGTAAATGAAACAGATAATAATAATAATATTAATGAAGAACAAATATATAAAAGACAATGGGAAAGTATAATTAAAGATGTAGATAAAATGTATGATGATGTTATAGTTAGTTATTTAAATAATAGTGATTCTCAAATATTATCAAAATTAAATTATTTTGATGGAAAAGAAAAATTTAAACAATTTATTATTAGTTGTATTATGAAAAAATATAATGTAAATTGTTAATAATAATTATATTAATAATTATTATTTATAATTCAACAGTTACATTAGTTAAATTTTGAAAATTTGGGACTACTGCTAATGTTACATTATTTGGTGTTAATACTGGGAATACATAATCAGTTAAATTTGTATATATGTATGGATAATACCACCAATAATAAATATTTGAATGATTATTTTTTTTAATTCTTCTTAAATAACTCTTTAATCTTTCTTTTAATTCATCATCTGATTCTGATGATTCATCATCATCATCGTCATCGTCATCATCATCATCATGTTTCTTTTTATGTTTTCTATCTTCATCATCTTTACCTCCACTTAAATTTAATTTTCTAACTCCCCCTTTCATTACTGTCATTTTATTTAATTTGTTCTTGAAATCTTTATATAAATTATTTTCTTGTACTTCCATCTCTGATATAGTATAATTTACTTCATCATTATTAATATTTTCTTTTACTAAATAATGAGATAATTGTCCATCAGACATTCTTTCTAAAGAAAAAGCAAAATGAGGAACAGCACCAGCGAATTGAGAAGAAAGACTACTCCAAACTTTAGATGCTACTTGTAAATTACTTTTACCTTTAAATTCATTGCTCATTTTTCCATCAATGAATGGATTAACTAATTTATATTTTAACATATTAATATATTAATACTATATATTTTTTAAATTTTAAAAAATATATAATTTTTTGAATATTTATATTTATATATATCTTTTTTTAATATATCAAAAATATTGAAATTAAAATAAATTTATATATAAAGATATTAAAATAATTAATAAAATATACGCATGAAAACTCCAATGAGAATATTAGAAGTGATGACAGAACATTCTGCACCAATTAAAGTATTAATTGAAGTATTAAAAGATATGTTATCAGAAGTCAATATTGAATTTAGAAATGAAAAATTAGGAGATGATAAACAAAAAACAGAACAAGAATCAGAAGTAGAATCTGATGATGAAACTGATAAGAAAACAAATAATAATGATAAGAGTGGAATGCGTATAATGGCAATTGATACAACAAAAACAGTTTTAATTAATTTAAAATTAGAAGCAAATAAATTTACGAAATTTGTATGTAAAAAGAAGAAATTATTTTTAGGAGTAAATTTAACAAATTTACACAAATTAATTAAATCAATGGATAAAGATGATACATTAACATTATATGTAGATAATGATGATAAGAATTGTTTAAAAATTAAAATAGATAATCCAGAAGAAAAGAAAGATTCAACATATAAATTAAAATTAATGGATTTAGATAAAAATCAGATTGCAGTTCCAGATACTACATTTGATGCAGTTGTAACCATGAATGCAACAGAATTTCATAAAATATGTAGAGAAATGAATCAAATAGCAGATTATGTAGAAATTAAATGTTTAGAGAAAAAAATAATTTTCACATGTAAAGGTGAATTTGCGGAACGAACTACAACTTATAGAATGGGTAATAATGATAATGATGGAGATGGTATTAATATACAACATTCTGTAGATTTATCAAAAAATAAAAATGCTCCATTAGTAGTTCAGGGTGTATTTGAATTAAGAAACTTAGTATTATTTTCAAAATGTTCTCAATTATGTAATGATATTGAGATTTATATGAAGAATGAATATCCATTAGTTATTAAATATACTGTTGCTACATTAGGTAGAATATTATTATGTATGTCTCCTGTTAATCAACAAAATCAAAATTTCTCTGATAATGATGAATTTTATAGTGATGATGATGTTGATCTTAAAAAATAAAAAATTGATTTATATTTATTATAATAATTAAATTTAATTAAATTAGTTATGTTATTAGTTTATTTGATTGTGTTATTAAATATATATTTGATATTATTTAATGAAAATTATATTAATAATGTAAATATTATATTTGAATATTTTATGAATATTAATAAAAATTTATTATCAAATATATATCTGATGTTATTTAATGATAATAATATGAATATATTATCTGAATATTTTGTAAATATTTATAAAAATTTATTATTAATTGAACATATATTTATTAATTAAAATAGTTATTGAATCAAAAAATTAATTTTTAAATAAATTATTTTTCAAAATAATTTATTTAAATAATTATGGTTAAATTAATATTCAGGCTCATTTTCTTTATATTTTATACTAATATTATTGTATTTATTTAATATAAATTTATTTAATTTCTTAGATACATCTTTTTTTGAATCTTTATTCCATACTTTTAATATAACCCAGTTATTTTTTGGACTAAATGATACACCATTTATATCATTTGAATCATCTGTTAATATATCACATACTAAATGAACACATAATAATTCCCATAATTCATATGAATTATTAAACTCAATTCTCATTGAACATATTCCGCCACTTCTATTATTTACATCCTCCCATAATGGTGTTATTCCTTCTTTCATTAAATAAAAATGTGTATATTTCATATTTAATTTGTAAAAATTATTAAATAATCTCCAAAAATCTGAGACGCTATTTATTTCACATATCTTCTTATAACTTTTTAAATCCCATTCTTTTACTGATATGTCATGTGACCATAATGTATATCTTTCCTTTAATAATTTATTACTTCCATTATCTTTATCTTTTAATTGGTCTTCATCTTTACTATTGTGTATATTAGTATCCTTTAATTCATCATCACTATCTACTAAAATTTCATATACAGATTTCTGAGCCAACATTTCTATTTTTATATATTATTTTTATTTTTTTAAATGTATTTCAATTTTTTAAATTATTTGCTTTGCAAATAATTTAAAAAATAGTAAAATAAAACTATATATTTATAGTTTTGTATTTCAATTTTTTAAATATAAAACTATATTTATAGTTTTGTATTTAAAAAAGAGTAAAAATCAATTAGACAATTTAAAAGTGCCAATAAAAGCCCCTAACTGAATATCTTCATTAATACTAACAGATTGATTTAATTCAATATTTTGTAGATTACTTAAGATATTTAAAATTTGTTTTTTAGTTAATAAAGTATAATTATTAGTAAGAATAAGATTAATTAAAATATCATGAATTTCCAACATAATATCATGTAAGGATATACCAAATTTAGTTCTAATATTTGTTATTTTTTCAAATATTTTATTATATTCATCATTTAATAATGAATCATAAATAGTTTTAATTTGTTCATTTAAAGGATAACCTAAACAATTATTTACAGTTTTTTCATTAACTTCATCAAAAATCATACTTGTTGATTGTAATATATTTAATACTCTTCGTAAATCACCATTAGATACTTTAATTATAGTATCAATACCAGATTTAGTTATTTTAATATTTTCTATTTTTGCTACATCATTTATTTTATATTCAATATCTAATTTATTTAATGGAGCGAATCTAAATTTAGTACATCTTGATTGTAAAGCAGTATTTATATTTTGAATATAATTACAAATTAAACAAAATCGTGTTTTATAAGTATATTTTTCAACTAATTTTCGTAAAATTGCTTGAGCATCTGGTGTCATTGCATCTGCTTCATCTAATATTACTAATTTAAATATATCTTTTCTTTCCTCTGGATTATTTCCAAAAAATACATTATCTCCAGTTATAAATTGTTTTATTTTACTTCTTACTACTTCTATACCTCTATCATCAGATGCATTTAGTTCCATTACCATATATGGATAATATTTCCCATATAATTCTTTTGCACAAGCCATTATACATGAAGTTTTACCCGTTCCAGGTGGTCCATAAAATAATAAATGTGGAAGACACTTATTTTTTATTAATGTTTTTAATGCACTTATTGAATCTTTATGAGATAATATATTATCTAAATCTTTTGGTCTATATTTCTCTGTCCAAGGTAATAAATCTGATTCACTCATTTTTTATTAATTTAGTATATCTTATTTTTAACTATTTATATCAATTTTTTAAATAATTTGTTATAAATTATTTAAAAAATAGTAAAATATAAAATAATTTGGATATTTTATAAATTTAGAATAGAGAGTAAGAAACGGGATAACCTTTCATTTTTTGTTGTTTAATAAAATCATGAATATAATTAACTTCAAAAGTACCAACTTCAATATTATTAATCATAACAAATTCACCATTAGAGGTAATAGGAGTGTAATAATAATCTACTCTTGATTTTATATCAAATATTCCCTCAAATGATTCTTTTAATAATTCTTGAACTCTAAATAATTTATTATTAATTTTAACAAAATGATCATATGAAATAGATATATCTCCATTTGGAATATTATATGCAATAGAATTTTCTTTAATTGTAATATATTTTGATTCTTTATTATTAACATTAAATCTCATTAAATTTAATACCTCAATTTGATTATTATTAATATCAAATACAATATCACCTTTTCTAAGATCTTCAATGAATTTAGGACCATTAAGAGTATTAATTATAGCACCTGCTAATATACAGCAAACTACACGAGTTTTAGTTGCTCCAAATTCAAGACCAGTATTTATAGTATTCATATTTAATGAAAAACCATTATTAATTAATAAATTAATAAAATCACCAAATGTTGAATTAAATATATTAGAACTTAAATAAGGATAACAAATTACATTACTTATTTCATTAGAACTTAATAATGTAGAACTTGTTCCAAATGATAAAGTTACTGTTGAACATCCAATTAAATTATCATTTAAGTTAAACAAGTTAAGAACTAAATTATTAACAATTGCTGTTGATGGTATAATATTAAATATTGAATTATCGCTACAATTAAATAATAATTGACCGACATAGTTATAATTATTTTCTAAATTGTATAAAGTTAAATCTAATGTTGGATTATATATTATATTTGTTTGTTCTTCTAAAGTAAATGTAAATATAGGGAAACCATTTGTATTTTGAATCTCAAATATGCTGGTAGCATGGGAATCATCTATTGGGAAACTTTGACAAGTTGAACCTGCAGGATTATAGAAGAATGTTGCTAAAGATTCATCAGTATCAATATTTAAATGTATTTGTAATGGTAATGCTAATTTACTTATATAGAAATTAGAGTTTCCATAATTGGTTAAATTAAATTGACCAAATGTAATTGCATTTGAAGTTGGTAGTGTTAAACCTCCAGTGAAATATCCAGTTACATATATATTTGTATTATTATTTATTAAAGCATAACCTTCATTTATATAATCACTAACTGGTGTTAATACATTATTAAATATTAAATTAGATGTGTCAAATAAATTAATAATTCCAACAAATGTATTATCATTTAATGATGTTAAACTTATATTTCCAAATGTTGCTAAATTTCTGAAACTTCCTGATATATATAATTTTTCAGTATCTTTTTTAATATCATAACCAACACTTTCTCCATTAACATCAATTGCATCTATCCATACACCAGATGATTGATTATCTAATAATTGAGCAACAAAACAGTTATTATTAAATGAACTTGATAATGTTATTGTATTAAATGAAACTTTATTACTATATGAACCAGTTATATATATATTAACATCATCTGATACTATACCATAACCAGTTGCAGATGCATTAACTGGATCTAATAATGTATAAGTTGGACTAATTGCCCATAACCAATTTCCTAGATAATCTATTTTTGCAACAAATAATGTATGTCTATTACTATTTAATGTTTCAGTTGTTATTGTTGATGCAAATGTTATAGTTCCAACATAATTACCAATTACATATACATGATTAGAATTATCAGTATGTAATTTTAGTGCATTAATAGTAGTCATATTATTTAATGATTGTCTTAACCATAAACAATTTCCAGTTATTGGGTCTAATTTTCCTACATATATAGAAGTTTCTGGGGTTGATACTGATTCTGTATCAATTGTTAAAGTTCCCGCAAATGAACCACATATGTATAAATTATTACCAGTAGAATTATAATATATTCCAATTCCTCTTGCATCATTATCATTTTGAGAATTATTAGTCCAAACTATATTTCCATCAGTATCATATTTTACTATAAATATACTTGCTAATATTGCAAATAATGTAACTGTATTTGATAAATTAATATTCTTATCATAAGTACCAACTAAATATATATAATTATTGTTATATGCTAAACTATTTCCAACACATGTTAAATTATTTAAATTTGAAGTTGATTGTCTTACCCATAAAACATTTCCACTTTTATCTAATTTTGCTAAAAACATTTGTGTTTGATTTATTCCATCAATTGTTAATTCTAATCCACCAAATGTTATATTTGTAGAGAAACTTCCAGTAATATATACATTATTATCATCATCTACTACTACACTATTACTTATATTATCTGGATTTAATAAATCTGGAATTAATTCTGGACCTTTTGCCCATTCCCATAAATATTTAATTTGATTAGTTTCAGTATTTTGAATATTACCACAACAAATAGTTTGAATTTTATATGATGAGAAAGTTAAATTACTATTAGTAGAATCAAATTCTATTGATATTCCATTAGTTAATTGAGTTAAATAACTATTAAATAACTGAGGTAATATACTTGCTCCTAAATTAATATAACAATTTTGATTTGATAATTTATTTGTGCTTAATGGAACATTTGTTCCAAAAGTTAATAATACATCATTACATAAACCATTATTTACATTAGTATCATACATATTCATTATTAATTTTGATATTGTTCGTTTTGATAATTCTTCTTCAAATACATAATTATTAATACAATTATTTTCTAAAACACCAACAAATTTATAATTTTTTTGTTTATTTGGTTGATTTAAATCTAATACTTGATTATAAATTACATTAGTTTTTTCTGTTAATCTATAAGTTAATATTGGTTGTGAATCTACATTTGAACCATTATATATTTGTCCTAATAAATCTTGAGATGGTAATGATGAACATAAATTATAATCATTTTTAGTATTAACATGAATTGTTAATAATGATTCATCAGTATCAATTGATGCATATAAACTAATTGGTACTGATATTTTTGCATAATAAATATTTTCTCCTCCATATGCTGTTAAATTTATTGAACCAAATTGAATTTGATTTGGTGTTATAACTGAGAATGGTGCTTCAAATACACCAGTTGTATATATAGATAAATCATTATCAATTGCAAGTGATCTTGAATAATTATTATCATCACTGGTTGCATTTAATGCATATAATTCATTTAATTCACTATCTAATATTCCAACATATGATGTATTTTGTGATGATGTTAGTGTCGATTGACCGAATGTTAAAGATGTTTGATAAAATCCAGTAATAAATAATAATTTATTTGGATAAAAACTAACTGTATCTCCTGAAACTTCATTTATAATTGCAGTTATATCTGAACAAATAACTGTTGGAGAATTTAGTCTGAGTACTTTAGTCCAAATATTATCATCAACTGTTTCAATTAATTTTGCTACATATGCATTTACAGAACCAATTAATGGTAATGTTATATTATCAAGTGTATTTGTATTTATAAATGTTGTTGTGTTAATATAACCTCCAACTACATATATATTAATAATATCTAAATCACTATCATATATTACATTTAATGATAAACTTGAATTATCTAATGATTCTGCTAATTTAATCCAATTAATATTTAATGCTGAATCATATTTTGCAACAAACATATTATTTATAGTTAAATTCATTGTTATTGTTCCAAGTGATACATTTCCACTTATATTACCAGTTATATATACATTATTTTCAAATATAAATATATTATTTCCAATTGTTCTAGATGAATTATCTAAATTTTCTGGTGAATATAAATTATTACATGAACCATTTGTATTATCAAATTCTGCAATGAATAAATTACCAAATCCATTAAATGTTGGAGTTAAAGTAAAACTATCAAATTGTAAAGAAGTATCATATGTTCCAATTATATATATATTTGATGATTCAGTTTTATGTATTCCTTTAACTAATGTATTAACATTCATAGTAGATGTATTTACCCATTGTAATAATCCATCTAAACTATATTTAGCAACAAATACTGCATTAGTTTCATTTAATGTTGTTATTGATGTTAATGTTGAATCACCTAAATTAATTGGTCCATTAAAATTACCAGTTACATATAAACCACTATTATCAACAACTAAATCAATACCTGAACAATTTACATTAATATTATCTGAATAAGTTTGTATTCCAAATATTACATTACCATTTGTATCTAATTTTATAATAAACATATTATAATCACCATTTGGATCTTGTGTTAAAGTAATATTTCCAATTGTTAATGTATTATTGAAATGACCAGTAATATATACAAATTTATTTCCATCAACTGCTACTGCAAGACCTTCATTATTTGGAGATAAATTATTTTCTGATTGAAGAGGATTATTTACCCATTCCCAATAATATTCCACTAAATTAGTTTCATATGTTGTTGTGCAACAAGTTGTATATGCATTTGATGCTCCAAATTTATAATCGGTCATTGATGTATTAAATTCTAATTTAAATCCATCATTTGTTAATGAATTTACTAATGTATTTAAATTTATATCATCTAATGTAATACTTAAAAATGGATAACATATTTGATTAGTTATTAAATTATCTCCTAATGTATTTAGTTTTGTTCCAAATGACATATTTAATTGATTACAAATATCATTATTTGTATTTGTATTAAATAAATTAACAATTAATTTATTAACAATAGTATTTGATATGTTTTGATAATCTAAATTATCTGTACAATTATTTAATACATCACCACTTATAACATAATTATTTGGTAAATTAATATTTTCTATGCTAAATATTTTATTATATAATAAATTACTTGATAATTCATCTAATGTAAAAGTCATAAGTATTATTGTATTTTCTGAGTTAATTTGTTCAAATGTTTGTGCTAATATTGTATCAGGTAATGCATTTTTACATAAATTTAAATCTTTATTTATTGTTAATACAGCCATTTTATTTTCTGTATTAATTGTTAATTTAATTGAAGTAGGAGTAATTAATTTTGCATAAAATATATTAAAATCTCCATAATTTGTTAAATCATATATTCCAAATTGAATTGCATCAGTATTTGGTAAAGTATTACCTCCTGCAAAGTATCCAACAGTATATATATTTTTATTATTAGTTTCCATTGCAATTGCTTGACATGTATTTGCGAAATTAGACACTGGTTTCACTGCTTCTATCCAATCTAATGTAAATATTTCTAAATATGCTATAAATGATGAACGTGTTCCTAAATCAGTTGTTAATGTAATTGAACCTAAAGTAATACTTTCTATAAATGAACCACAAATTGCAATATTATCTGAATTACCAATAATCATATTACTTTGATTATCATTTGAACTAATTGATTGTATAACATTAGACCAATCTCCATTTACAGTTAAATCATTTATTTTAGCAACAAATAGATTTTCACCAGAGATTCCAGTTAAAGTATATGTTCCAAAAATTACAGTATCACTAAAAATACCAGTTATAAATATATTTGAACCATCTTTGATAAATATACTTGAAGGAACATTATCATTTATACTATCTGCTTGTAATACCCAATCAATCATTCCAGTATTATTTATTCTTACTACAAATGTATTTGCTGTTGAAGATGTTGTTAAAGTAAATGAACCTGCACTTATTTCATCTGCAAAAAATCCAACAACTATAGCAACATTATTATTAAAACCATATGAATAAACGTCAAGTAATGAAGAATTTGAATTTACTGTATCATTTGTTAAAGTAACTAACCATAAACAATTACCAGTAATTGGATCTAAATTACCTATAAAACCTTGTTGATTAGATGATGAATTTATAATTGTTTGACTATTTAATGTCATTGTTCCTAAATAATTACCACAAATATACATATTTGTAAATGAATTTGCAAATATACTAGTACCATTAGTAATATCATCTGATGTAGAACTATTAACCCATAAAACATTACCATCTTTATCATATTTTGTAATAAATAATGCTTGTGTAATTGTTGTTATAGTAAATGAATCAAAATTAACACTACCGTCATAAACACCTATTACATATACATTATCATCAGCATCAAATGTTATTTTATTTCCTACACATAATGAACCTGATACTATATTTGATTGTTTTCCCCATATAATATTTCCTTCTTTATTTAATCTTAATATTGCCATTTCAGTATTATTTGGATCTACTGTAAATGTAATTGAACCAAATGTAGTAGTATTTTCAAATCCTATTAACATATAAATATTACCATTAGTTGTATATATAATATCATTTAATAAATCATTATTAGGGTCAATTGTTGTTATTGGATTATAAGCCCATTCCCAAGTTAATGAATTATTAATTTGTGGTAACGGACCTTCACAACATACAATATTTGTATTAATTGCTCCAAAGAATAAATATTCAGATTCAGTATTAAATTCAACTTTAATACCTTCATTAACTATTAAATTTGCAAAATTATTCCAAGTTAAACCATATAATTTTGTTGATAAAAATGTTGGACATTGATTATTATATACAGGTCCATTTGTAATTGTTGTTGAATTTGTTCCAAAAAGTATATTTACATTATTCCATAGTTGAACACTTGCAAATTTATCAAAGAAATTTAATACTAATCTATCTATAAATTTATTTGAAACTAATTGATTACAATTTGATATTAATGTTCCTGAAAATACATAATCATCTGGTATATTTTTTTGAACTTCATCTAAATTTTCTACTAAAAATGAATTATATAATATATTAGTTGCTTGATTTAATGTAAATGTAAATACTGCTTGTCCATTATTATCTACTTTAAATCTTTCTGATGTAATATCTGGAGGGAAAGCACTACATTTATTAAATTCTGGATCTATAAATATTGTTGCTAAATTATTAATTGTATCAATTGATAATAATATTTGTGCTGGTGTTCCTAATTTAGCATAATATATATTACTATCTCCATAATTAGTTAATGTATAATTACCAAATGTTACTGCATTATTTGTAATACTAGTTATTTTTTCTATATAATTTCCTGTTATATAAATACTATCATCATCAGCATCAATTGATTTACCTATATTTTTATTTGTACCAATTGTATCAATAGTAAATGACCATTCTAAACTATTAACTTGTTGATTTATAAATGCAACAAATATTGTATCAAATGTTGATGTTGTTAATTCAGTTGTTCCTAATGTTATTGTATTTATATATGAACCAGTTATAATAATATAAGGATCACCATTTATTTCTCTATATACTAAATCATAACCATCACTTAATCCAACTACATTTATAATATCTTTCCATATTCCACCAATATCTATTTGAGCAACATAACAGGTTCTTCCAAAATTATAAATAGTTTTAGAACCTACAGTTATATCTGAATCAAAATTTCCAATTATATAAATATTGTTTTGAGATACTGTTATTGATTTACCAGATACATCAGTTGATGAATTTGGCTTATTTGTCCATATCCATGTTCCTAATGATGAATCTATTTGTGATACAAATGCTGAAAACACTGATGAAGTTAATTCAGTTGAACCAAATGTAACTGTTCCTATAAACTCTCCAACTATGTATAAATTATTTCCTAATGTAGTTATATCATTTATCACTGCTTCACTTAAAACATCTAAATCTGGACTAATTAACCAATTAGTTGTTAATCCAGTTGATTCATCAATTGAAGCAACAAATCCATTTAAATTTGATGAAGTTAATGATAATGAATTTATTGTTAAAGTACCTAAAAATGAACCACATAAATATAAATTTGATGATGAATTTTGATATACAATTGATAAACCATTTGCTTTAGTATCTATTCCAGTATTTATTATACCATCATTTATCCAAATTAAAGTACCAAAAGTATCATATTTTGCAAAAAATACAGTTTCATTTGTGCTATTTAATGTAATTGTATTATCAAATTCAACTTGTCCTTTGTATGTTCCAATAATATATATATATTGATTTCCAAAATCAGCAGTAATTTTATTACCAACACAACTACTTGATGGAGTTAAACATTTAGATTGAACTCCCCATATAATATTACCTTCACTATTTACATTTATTAAAAACATATCAGATATAGAATTACTTGTAAATGTAGTAGAATTAAATGTTATTTGGTTATTAAATTGTCCAATAATGTATGATGAATTTGATGATGATTCGTCATTAACTATTATATCATTTCCACTATCAAGATTTTGACTATTAAATACAAATGGTTTCTCTGGACTATTTGCCCAACTCCATACATAATCCAATGACATATAATATTATATTAGGTAAAAAATATTTAATTATTATTAAATATTTTTTCTACTGGTTTATATTAAATAAATAATCAATATGTTTATATTTAACTTCATCATAATTTAACTTTAAAATAGATTTATTCATATTTTTATAAAATATAATCTCTATAAACTCATAATTATCTTCAATATTATTAAATTTAATAATATTATCTAATGTATGAGCAAAATTTTTATTATTATCATATTGTGATATATATTTTTTTAAACATAAACTTGAATCATTCTTAATTAAATTAAATTTATTAATAATTGGTTTATTATAATTTGATTGTAATTTGTTATTATTAATATATTTTATTAAATCATTTATACCTATATTTCTATTAAATGACTCTAAATTTGAATCTAAGATTATAACTTTTCTATTTTGACCATTATTTTTTATAATTTGTATTGTATCAGTTGTTATATCAATTTTATATTTTAAATTTTTTAATAAATTAATTATATAATTTAAAAATACTATAAAACAATATCTAAACCATACACTATATGGTTTATTATTCTTTATTATTAATATACTCTCTGTATCCGTAAATATTGATTTTACATAATTATATTTTGATGTTATCTTCGTTTTTATTAATAATAAATTTATTAGTATATTATTTATCATTATATATTATTTATATTTAAAAAATATTATTTATAAACATATTTCTTTTTATTTACTTATTTATTTTTGCAATAAATAATTTAATAATAAATAACTTATT
>Ga0172363_10001246_pt1 | contig 20444 bp, 20 predicted proteins | sample LakKivs2_kivu2a2_FD_114541 | JGI IMG/M metagenome (GOLD analysis project Ga0172363, IMG submission 114541) | Sediment microbial communities from Lake Kivu, Rwanda - Sediment s2_kivu2a2 | ecosystem: Environmental > Aquatic > Freshwater > Lake > Sediment | place: Rwanda: Western Province, Lake... | reverse complement strand
GGCCATCCGTCAAATAGATCGTCAAGGGGACATTGCGCAGCAAGGGCTTTCCGCACAGGCGATCCGTACTGGGGCGTTTGGTGGAACAAGAGAAGGGGTCCAGCGAGCAGAGCTCGGCAGGAACCTTGCCCAGATGAAGAACCAAGCCATCCTTGGTGGCCTGCAGCAGGGCTACGGCCAAGCATTGGGCGCTGCCCAGCAAGCCTTTGAAGCCCAGCAAGCCCGTCAGCTTGGCGCTGGTCAAGCCCTTGGTGCTTTGGGCCAAGCTCAGTCCCAACAGGGAATTCTTGGTTCTCAGATCGCGGGGCTCCAGGCAGGCATCACCGGCCAACAAGCAGGACTGCAGCAGCAGTCTGCCCAGGGCATCGGCTCTCTGGCCGCGCAGCAGGGCCAGCTTGGGCTGAGTCAGGCAGGCGCTTTGGGCCAGCTTGGTCAGACGCTTGGTCAGATTGGTGGCCAACAGGCAGGACTCGGCGTGCAGGCGCAGGCGCTTGCCCAAGGCGACTTGAACACCTACCTGACGCTTGGCAACTTGCAGCAACAAAATGACCAAGCGCAATTGGACGCTTTTCGCGCGACGCAGACTCAGCGGGCGCTAATGCCTTTCCAGCAGATTGGCTTCATGTCGGACATCTATAAAAACATTCCGACCAGCAGCTCTGCACTGACAGGCATGACCGCCCCAAGCACCAGCCCGCTAGTTGCAGCCGCTGGTACGGCTGCGGGCATGATTGGGACGCTAGGTGGGGCCAAACAAGCAGGACTCTTCTAATAAGGGCCACGAGATGAGCGCAGTATTGAAACGCAAGATGTTCATGCAGCCCCCAGTCAAGAAGGCCGAAGGGGGAATATTGTCCCTTGTGGAAGAAGGCCCTGAGGACAACTACGAAGAGCGTCGCCCAGATAGTCCGGAGATTATTGCCAACAACTTGCGTGGGGATATCCGCTCAATGGATGAGCGCTACCTTGAACTCGCCCAGATGGTCGGTGAGCAGGCGTTCGAGACGCCTGAAGAGGTTGTCGTATTAATGCAGGCACAGCTTGCACAGCAAGGTCAGCAACAAGGGCAACAACTCGCAGCCCCGGCTCCCGGACCACAGAGCCTTGCCGCGTTAAGCAAGGGTGTTCCTCCTAGAGGTGATGCCCCTGGCGGTGCGATGCCTCTCGGTGCCGGCGGAGCTATGCCACAACAAGAAGTTCCCCAGCTAGGTCCTGGGGGCATTGAAGCTTTAGTCGCGGACCAAGAACCCCAGGGTATGGTCAGTGATCAACTTCCCGTGCAGAGGCAGGCTGGCTCGCCTCCTGGCGGCGAGCGTATTATGCCGGGGCAAAGTGGTTTTGGTATCAATATTTACGGCGTAGCCCCTGAGCTTACGCCCGAAACTATACCGCCTTTTACTAAGATACCGACCGTGCAGGCAGGGACACCTCCGCCTAACGTGAGCCCGGGTGCAGAATTTAGTTCGGGGATTCAAAATCCCTTGCGCATAGACATTACAACGTATTCAAGAGATCCGGAAGTTGTTACAAATTTGCCGGGTGGTACTGGCTCAGCGCTTGATAGTTTTGCTTTGCCGAGTACCAACATTGGTACTGGCTCAGCGCTTGATAGTTTTGCTTCTGGCGGCGGAAACCTAAACGCCTTAGCCGGAATAGTCTTGGCCCCTTTTGCTATTTTCGGGGCCGCCATACGGGCTCTTTCCTCTGGGGTGGGTAGCTTATTCGGCCAAAATGGACAGGCCTCGTTTAGCCCGGGATCTTTGCAAAACATTCAGGGCTTTCCAAGCGTAAATTTATTCGGCGGAGACGACTTTGGGGCTGCGGATCGTGCAGCCGCAAGCTACATTGATCAAGTTGTTCGTGAAGATGATGCCGCTGCTGCGGCACAAGACCGTCTGACAAGAAGTATTATTGAGCAGGCAGGTCGTGCAGATGATGCCGCTGCCGCCGAAAGACGAGACCGTCAAGCGCTGGACATGATCAACCGCACGACCACTCCCGATAGGGAGCCTCGCACTCGTCGAGAGTCCGGTTCCGGGTTAAATTTAGGAAAGTTTGGAGCGGGTGCCTTGGGCCTCGCTGCTCTAGCCGCCTTGGCATCCAAGGCCGGAGGAAAAGGAGGCTCTAGCGGGGGAGGAATAAAATCCCTTGGCGGAAGCACAGAAGAGGATATAGATAACCTGTTCGAGCAGTACAAGAGAATGATGGCGCTTGCTGCACCAATGGATTCGAGTCGGGCGGACTTTTTGGCAGAGCTCCTGGAGGGAAAGGGCTCCAAAGAAAAATTTATATTAGGGATTGCCCCTAGCCTAACTTCCTCAAGTGCAGACTCTCCAGAAATAACCCCTGTCCCAAGCTGGGCTGGCTCTGTGTCTGAAATTGCTCCCGTCAAAAGGGCCTCTGGCTCGCCCAGGGGAGGAGAAAGAGTAGAGCCATTCCTTCGGATCGAGGATGAGATAAACAACCCCAGGAGGCGTGAAGCGCGCATTCCTAAATGGCAGCAGCAGCTTCGCGCAGAAGGTGTCCTTCCTACAACTCCGGACGACACGCCAAAGTCTCGGCCGTTTACTCCTGCCGAGTTGGAAGAAGCTGTTCGGAGAAAAGAGAATCAAAGCCCCCTCATGCGTCGCCTGTATGACATGGCTAGACAGCGTGGAATTGACCCGAACGTCGTAGAGCGGAGAATCCAGACAGTCCTTAACACTCCTGCAGCTAAAAAGATAATGAGCGCCGCAGGTTTCGCCGGTAGGGGGGTTTTTAACCCGCTCACTGCTGCCGGTATGTTGGCAGCAGATTTTGGGCAAAAAATGGCCCCGTCAATCATGGATGTAACCCCAATCCCTCCCGAGTTCCTCACAGAGCGGGGAGTGTTGCCTGGAGTCAACCCGTTACCCGTTAGCCCGAATAGACTACCTGACGGAAGTCTTTCTTTAGCCAACAAAATACCTCCTGCTGTGCCAGACGGTGGCGTACTTGTGACTGTCCCTGGCCTAAGGTCTTCCCAAGATAGTGGTGGTGGCGATGGTGTCGGTGGCGGTGGCAACACATTTACGGACGACCTAGCTGGGACTCTTCCCTTAGGGGGAGAGGATGCTGAAGAGCCTCCCCGTAGATCAGTTGAACTGACACCAGAAGCCACTCCCAGAAGTGATGTGATGGCGAGCTCAGGAGCCGAGGCAGGCCCAGGAGCCGAGGCAGCGGCTCCTGTAACTAAAGAGCCTGAAGAGTCAGACAGCGACTTTGCTACCCGTGTGCGAAGAAGAGCGAACCTCTACAAAGAGTTGATGGGGGACAACGAGGCTGCCCGCAAAGCACAGGCCTACGGTATATTGGCTGAGGTAGGGTTCAGGCTTGCCGGAGCAAAAGGTTACAGCTTGGGGGAACGCCTAAGCAAGGGTATGGAAGGAGCCGGAGCGGCGTTTAGTCAGCTTGCAACTAACCAAGCAACAATGGAACGGCAGCTCATGGCTTCTGCAATTTCAGCGGAGGAACAACTAGATCGCGAAACGAGGAGATACGCTGCGGATCTCGCTCGTAAGCAGATGGAGATAACTGCCCGCAATGAGCTCGAAAACTTCAAGGCTCGGAACCAACTCAACATCAAAATGCTGGAGATCGAAAACTCGAGGGCGCCTAGGCGGGAGAGAATTGCACTACGGGCGCAGCTCATAAGTGCGCAGACTCCGAATATCAAGCCCGAAGGCGCATTGCGGTTCGCCACGATGTTTGAAGACAACTTGGTGTTTGCAGATGACCTCGGGAACATCCGAGACAAATCCAGTAATGACATCCTTGCTTACGGGGCCGGTACACAACCAACTCCGCAAGGGGGAGTAGGCTACATCCCCGATAACTTCCCGTTCCTGCGGCCAGGGCAGCCAACAGTGGCCCCAGCCTTTACTGTGGAAGAAATGCAAAAGGCTCGCGACGATCGCACCGGGGCTCAGGCGCTCTTGGGCGGACTGCAGCGCGCCAAGGGCAATCTTGCAGCGGCCTACGGCCCGATGAATGTCCTTACTCGCGGAATCACTTCGGTGGTCCAGCCGATCGTGGGCAACATCGGCCCCTTCTCGGCAGACAACTTTGGTGCGGCGAATGCCATCCGTCAGTTCCAGAAAGACCTGCGCGAGCTGCTCGTTCTCAACCCCAACAGGGCAACCAAGTACGAGCTGGAGCTCATGGAGCCGTTGATGGATAATCCCAACAACATCCTGAAATCCCCAGACATCGCGCTTGCCAACCTCTTGGAAATCGAGAGAACCTTGATCAACCGAATCAACGCGGCAGACCACAGGCTCAACCCGAACGTTCCATACAAGCAGATCGGAACCATTCCCTTGGGCACAAAGAACGAACCACTCCCGCCCAATTCTCTTAACTACATGGGAGAGCATTTCAAAGCTATACCAAATGCCACGGTGTACTATCGTAGGGAGGATGGCGTGGTGACAGGAATGAACAAGCAGCAGTATGACCAAATGATGCGCGGAATGCGTCAACAATGAGAATAGTTACCTTTCCTGATGGTGTTCAGGTCAATGCCGACACTGGTGAAGTAGTCGGCCAAGGAGCGCCTGCCAAAGTCACTGCTCCTGGAGCTGGTGCTTCTCCGCGACAAGCCCTTAATATCTCTGATCCAAATGAGGGGGCAGGAAGAACTGCCTTAGATGCTCTACAACAATTTAGTTGGGGTTTTAATTCCGCGCTTTTTGCATTGCCAGATGCTGTAGTCCAGCAAGTAGGCAGGGCAGCGGGAGTTCGCGAAGACCAGATACCCACTTTCACAAGGTACTTCAATACCGGTCAGGTAGCTCCCGAGACTATGCTCGAACGCTTCACCAACACCATAGGCAAAGGCGCTGGATCCGGGATGGCCTTTACTGGCGTTTTGGGAACTGTTGCAAGGACCAATGCTCTGCGTTCTCCTCTCACAGCCGATGCTGGAACAATGAAGCGCGTCGCTAAGGACACGCTAGACTATATCCGGAAAAATCCTGCTGGTGCTGTTGCAGCGGACACCGCCTTTGGTGGCGTATATGGCGCGCTCGAGCAGACCGTAGAAGAAACAATGGAAGAAGGTACAGGCAAGGAATTTGCTAAAGCTACCGTTCCCATGGCAGGCATCCTCGCTGTTCCTGCTGTATTAAGCTTCGCAGGCAAACTGGTGTCCTTGAGCCCCACGGTTCAAGGAGTAAAGGCCGTCGCGCAGCAGTTCGGGAACCCACAAAACCCACAAAACATCTTGGTCCAGGACGTCATGCAAGACGATGTGATCAATAGAATGCTGAGACAGAACGCGCCAAAAATTCCTGGCTTGGGGTTTGTAATTAATACAACTCAAAGCCTAATGGCCAAGCGCGCGGCAAAACAAATGCGCATTATTGAAGAAGAGCTTGCAGATCCTACGCGTGCGGATGTGCAGCAAGCAGTGAAGACCTATCAAGATCTAGTCACCTTTATGAAGACGGATCCCTTGATGCAACAAATTAACGCTTCGGAACGGTTTCTCCTTGACTCGGCACAGATCTCTCTTTATGGCCCGTTGATGCGAGAAAGAAATAGGATAGTCAGAGACCTAACCGGACCAGCCTTGCGACAAGAGCAGGTTCGTCAAGAAACCATGGAGAAGATGTTTGCTGAAGCTTTTGATGTTTTGGCGCCAAGGGCGCCCTTGCAGTTTGATGACGCGTTACGTATCTATTGGGCGGACGATCAAAACTCGCTTATGCAGGCGCTAAAGCAAATCAAAGACTTGTCGGAAGCGGAGGCGACTAGGGTTGCGGATAGATTTGCAGCCATTGATTTAAACGACGTAGGAAACAGCATACGTAGGGATGTCATGGCGCAAATGGACGGTCAGTTTTACAAGCTTCAAAAAGAAGCCCTTGATATCGATGCGGCTAGAACCACGCAATCTGGAATCCCAATGCCCACTAGGATTGGGGGAGACGCTGCGTATGGATTACCCGCAGCAGACTTTCAGGTTTTTGGCACAAAGATGTTGAATAAATACAAACTTAGTTCTGGAGAAAGAATTTTTATAAGCAACGCTGCCCCTGGCCCCGTTCGCCAAATTGAGCGGTACATGAAAGCTATACAAAAAGAGAAAGATAAATACATAGAAGAAGCTCTTGACGCAATTATTATTAGAGAAGTCAACAAGGACATGCCAGCTGGCGCGCAATTTACTAAAGAGACTACGCCTAACTTTGATGAAATAAAGAAGATTATTTTAGGCAAGTCTACGAAAGAAACGTTGCCAGCAAGAGTGCCCGGTAGCATGCAGACCACCGGAGGAAGATCTTCAGTACAAGTTGCGCTTCCAACATTTATGAACACTCCCGCTAAGCGCGCAGCTATCCTGAAACAAGTAGATGACGAAGCTATGGGCATGGTTAACTTCCAAATCACTTCGCCGGAGGCTATAGACCTTTTAGGGAGCGCCCTTAGATACAAAAACGCAGCATTTTTAGACTTCAATAAGCGCATTGAAATGGGGTTGCCTCGTTATCAAGCTCAACGAGTCTTAGACGTTTCAAATAACATCAAACACGATATAGAAGAGTTTGTCAGGAAAAGCTTTAGTAATAGCCCTGACATGGAACGCTTTTTATTTAAGTACGATGAAACGTTTAAAGAGGGGTATGAACAATACTTTCCCATGCTTATCAGCAAGAAAAGGGCTACGGGGGAACCATATGTTTCTAGCGAAGCCGTAGTCAGCAATGCGTTGAAATCTGGAGACAACATTCGCGCGCTAAACTTAATTATGGGCGCTGACAACCCTTTGTATAACAAGACCATGACGGATGTCATGTTTGACCAAGCCTATCGGGCTAACGTTGTCAACAAAGAAGGTCTGTTGGATCCGGCTAAGTACAACCGTTGGCTTGCAAGCAAACAAAACATCATCAACGCAATGCCCGCTAAAGTTCGAGACGCTTTACAAGACGAGGCAAACATAGCTGAAAACGTCATGCAAAGACTGCGTGACATGCAAAAACGCATAGACGATGGCAGAGACCTAGACTTTGAAGCGTTGGTTAAAAAAGCCGTCAGGCCTGGGGCTGACACTAACCAGCTTATTGCCACTGCGATAAGCGATCCAGCTTCAATGAAGCTTTTGGTAGATAGGCTGGGGAAAACGCCTCAAAACCTGGAGTCTTTGCGTCGCAGAATTTGGGACCAAGTGCGTGGGGATCTTTACAACCCTGACAACCCCACTTACCTTAAAGACTTTCTGCAAAAGAATGGCAAGTCTTTAAACATGGTTTACGAGCCGCAGCACATGGATAACTTGCGCCATCTTGCGGAAATTCAGCATAGAATTTTTTCTGCAGAAAGGGTTCTTGGAAAAGAAAGTCCGTTTATGAGCGCAGACGAAAAGCTGCGCGCAATGATTGGCTCTGGGTTCGGAACTTTGGAGTCTACGGTACGTACTGCTACAGTGCGCATGATTAGTCCCATGCACGCTGGTGTGACTCTTTTAACACGTTTAATTTCTCAACAACAACACAACGTTTACGAAGCCATTATGTACAAGGCTTTGACAGACCCTAAGTATGCCCAAGCTTTGGCTAACTCGACGGCTCCAGCAGTTAGCCCACAGGGAGTGGCTCAAGTAGGTAAGTTGCTTGCTGACGCAGGGTACCCCTACGCTACATTGGTGCGACCCGCCATCAAGATTGGGGGCATCGAAGCCGTTCAAGCAACGATGCCCGAGGACCAAGAACTGCCGGTTAGGCAGGCTCCTGCCCGTCCGACGTTGCCTCAACTTCCGGGGGCTCAAGCCCCGGCAGCTCCATCTGCCGCTCGTCCCTTATCGCAGAGCCCTGTGACACGGTCCTTGCCTCCTCTACCTCAGCAGCAGGATACTCAGGGGACGTATGAGCAGTTTTCTCGTCTGTTCCCAAATGACTTTCTGAGTCCCATGATTCAGCAACAAGCCCCGCCTCCGCAACCTTGAAGTCCCAAGAGTGCAGGTAGTGGTCGAATTCCCGGTCAAGCAATAGGAATTCTTGCAAGCCCCCATCATGGGAGGCCATCAGGATAACTCCCTGCCGGATGTTGGTGGCGTGTTGCCAGTTATGCGCGCGGGCGTAAGCGGCAAGCTGCAGGAAGTAATCCCCTAGCCACTCCCGCTTCTTCATCTTGTCGGCCTGCTTAAAATCGATGATAGCGGGCTTGCCGTTATAGATCCCCACCAAATCCGTGGTCCCCGCATACCGGTCCATGAAGTGAACCTTGACCTCGTTACCCCAGACCTCGTCAAGTTTCACGTGAAACTTGTCCAATAGATTGGCCCCCATCCGGTAGCCCAGCAGCTGTGTCTTGAGCGTCGCGGGCCACAGCGGGCGCTGCTTGATCTGCGCCTCGAGGAACAGATGCATTGCCGTGCCGATCGCAGCAGAAGTCTGGCGTCTGACTTCCGCCTCTTCCCTGCCAACCCTCTGCGCCCACTCTTCTAGTGCGGCTTTGTTCTTCGTTTTATCCAATATGGTCGTCACGCTAGGCAAAGCAAGCCCCGTTTCGGCATCAACGTACCTACGCCCGTTAGGGGTATCGACTTGTTTAAGTACGTCGTAGCGGAAGCGCCGTTGGATGTTAAAGATCAAATCAGCCATTTACGAATCTCCTCTCCCATCACCTGAGAAGCAATGTCTATCTTGTTGCGAAGCGCCTCGACAATGCGCTCATCGATGGTGCCCCGCGCGACGAGGTCCACGTAGGTGACGCTCTTTGTTTGTCCAATACGGTGGGCCCGATCCTCTGACTGCAGCCGTTGCTCCAGGTCAAAGCTGTTGCTAAAGTAGATCACGGTGCTCGCTTCTGTTAGGGTTAACCCGTAACCACCGGTACGGGCTTGGCCGATGAAGAACCTGAGCTCACTGTTTGGGTCCTGGAAGTCGTTGACAATTTTTTGCCGTTCCTCTCCTAGGGTTTTCCCGTAGTACTTAGCAGCACAACCCCCTCCGTACTTGCGAGAAAGTTCGTCGTAAATCTGCTCTAAGTCTGAGGTAAAGTTTGACCAGATGATGACCTTGCCTGTGGTCTCCTCGATGCAGTCCATCAACGCGGCGATCCGATTGCTTGGCAATGCCTTTACTTCTCCCTCGTCCGTTTTCAAATGCCCGCAGACTATCTGGTGCAGGCGCAGCAGCTGAGTCAGGGCGGTTGAGGTTGAGGTTATAGACCCATCTGACAGGACAGAGAGGGCCATCTTCTTCATCTGCTTGTAAACACGCTCTTGCTCTTCGGTCAGCTCTACCTCTCTAAAGGCGTAGACCTTCTCTGGAAGGTCAAGGCACTCTTCTTTTGTAACGCGGAACGAGAACTTTTTGAGCTTCTCGGTCAGCTCTTCCAAATGCCTATAGCCCACCACCTGATTGAACTCTCGCCCGCCACCGGCGGCCTTTCGTTTGACCATGATCGCGTACCGCATTTGGAATGCAAAGTAGCTGCTGTAGCCCAACAAGCTGTGGTCCAAGAAACCGCACTGCGCATAGAGGTCCAAGGGACTGCGTGTCACGGGGCTGCCTGTGAGGATCCTGCGATACTTTGCGTGGAAGCCTATTTTAGTCACAACCTTAGTTCGATTGGCCTTGGGATTCTTGATCATTGTGCTTTCATCGACGATCACCATCGCGTTGTGCGACAGGATGAAACGCTCTGCAAAGACCTGCGCCTTGCTTCCCGGATACTGCAGAGCCTCGGTGTTCATCACCAGAATGTGTAGGTGATCATCAAGATTGTACAAGATGCCAAGCGCTTTCTTCTCTTCAACCTTGGCGGTTGCGCTCCAGAGGGCCACGTTGTACTGCACGTGTTCGGGCATGTGCTTTGGAAGTTCGAGCGACAACCAATTTCGATACACGCCTTTGGGAGCAAGGATCAAGGCCCCGTTAATCCTGCCATTGTCGTAGAGCATGGCTATGTTGTTGATGGCCATGTAGCTCTTTCCGGTCCCCATTTCAGCGAATACAGCCGCGTTTTTGTCCCTCCAAAAACGGGCTAAGTACGCCGCCTGATGCGCCATAGGCGTATTTTTAAAGCGATAGCTATCCAGCTGCATAAGTATCCTTTCTTGACAGGCAAAAATGCCTGGGGTAGAGTGTAGCCTAGAAAGGAGAAATTTTCATGCCGAAAGTTTTTGTCGTCCAAGAAACGTTCAAGCACAATCTGTTGCCTGCCCAAGCATTTGGGGAGCTAGTCTTCCTTATGCCTCCAGGTACACAGATAACGTTTTCCCCAGGTCCAATGGCCAACAAGATGGAGCGACATCTTCGACGGTTCACTGACGATGACCTAATCTTATTGATTGGCGATCCCGCTGCGATGGGTGTAGCATGTGCCCTCGCCGCCAAGCACAACAACGGCAGGTTTAAGTTGTTGAAGTGGGACAAGCGGGAAATGCAGTACTATCCTATCCATGTTGATTTAAATAAAGGAGAAAGTGATGACTATTGATCTAGAAGCAGACGCAAAAGCCCTACAGGTAGACAACATGACGCTGACTGCCGTTGCCGATCTCGGCAAGCAGGCGCAGTTTATTCAGTTGGAGATTGAGGATCTTGAGACGACTATAAAAGAGCGCAAAGAATCTCTTAAGAATCTACTGGAGGTGAGAATTCCAGAAGCATGCCAGGAAATTGGTCTCCTCAGCTTCTCAATGGATGATGGCTCTGAGGTTGAGATCAAGCAGTTCTATTCTGCTTCTATCACCGCAGAGAACGAATCCAAGGCACATGCTTGGTTACGCGAGAACGGCTACGACGACATTATCAAGAACGTTGTCTCTGTGCAGTTCGGAAGAAACGAGGATGCAAGAGCTGGGGCGATTCTCGATCTCTTGCGCCGCGAAGGCCTGTTGCCCGAACAGGTCGCTAAGGTTCATCCGCAAACCTTGAAGGGCTGGGTGCGCGAGATGATCGAACAGGGCGTGTACTTTCCGATGGACGTCTTTGGCGCTTACACAGGCTTTAAGGCCAACATCAAGTCCAAGAAACGTTAACTACGAAAGGAAATATCATGAGCAAAGAAATCGCGACGAAAAAAGAGCAAAGTTTGGTTGTTATGGAGGATCTTGAGGCCGATGCTGGCCAAGGTTCGGAGATGGTTAGCCAGGAGGATCTAGCACTCCCATTTCTGAAAGTCCTCTCTCAACTGTCACCGGAGCTGGAGTCGGTAGAGGGTGCCAAAGCTGGCATGATCTTCAACACCGTGACCGGTAAGCTCTACGACGGCCAAAAGGGTGTGACTGTTGTTCCTGCGTTCTATGAGCGTAAGTTCATCGAGTGGGCTCCGCGAGGTGTCGGCAACGGCGCCCCGCTCAACATCTACCCTGCAACCTCCAACATTTTGGAGAAGACGTTTAAGAAACCCGGGGACTCGAAAGACTACCTGGATTCTGGTAACTATGTTGAGGCCACTGCTCAGCATTACGTCATCGTGAGCGATGAGGAGGATGGTTCGCATCCTGCTCTCATTTCGATGAAGAGCACGCAGCTCAAAAAGAGCCGCAAATGGAACAGCATGGTCATGAGCGCCAAGCTTCTAAACAAGGAGGGCAAGCCCTTTAACCCCGCATCCTTCGCCTTCGCCTACAGGGTGTTCACCTCGAAAGAGTCGAACGACAAGGGCACGTGGTATGGCTGGGAGGTTGAGCGGGTCGGTCTTTCTGATCCCGTGTTGTATGCAGAGGCCAAAGCCTTCTGTCAGGCGATCCGTGCCGGACAGGTGCAGGTCAAGCACACAGAGGATGGTGAGGGTGCGCCGGTAGAAACCAACGCGTTTTAAGAGTCAGGGCCCCCAATGGGGGCCCTTTATCCCTTGGGAAGAGGAATGGATATTTCTCGATTTAAGGCGATATTTTCTGGACTCGATATCGCGTACGGAACGTATCGCATTGACAAAACAAGAGAGGACGGCAAGCAGGAGGGTAAGGCCGTGGTTGTTCGTAATCCGCCTATCGATGACCTGTGGCTGGCCCATCTCAAAGGGGAAGGCCCGAGCCTAGGGATAATCCCTATTCGCGCGGACAGTACCTGTACGTGGGGCTGTATCGATGTGGATCAGTACCCGCTGGAGCACAAGGCGCTTCTGCAGAAATGCAGGAAGCTTGAATTGCCTTTGGTTATGTGCCGCTCTAAGTCTGGCGGAGCACATTTGTTTTTGTTCCACAAGGATCCGATCTCTGCTGCTGAGATGCAAAAGACGCTGCGTCTGTATGCCGCGTATCTGGGCTATAGCAACTGCGAGATATTTCCAAAGCAGACCCAGATCTTGGTTGAACGAGGAGATACTGGAAACTTCCTGAACCTGCCCTACTACGGCGGTTCTGGGACCACACGTTATGCCTTTAATGACGAAGGCAGCGCCGTCAGCTTGGAAGACTTCTATCTGCTTTACGACAAGTACTGCCAGTCGGAAGAGGCCAAGAGGATCGTGCCTATCGTGCAGGATGACTACCTCAAGGGCGCTCCACCGTGCCTAGAGGTGCTGTGCGCGCAGGGATTTCCAGAAGGTACCCGGAACAATGGCCTGTTCAATGTCGGCGTCTTTCTGCGTAAATCCTTCCCGGACACCTGGGAGAACGAGATCCTCTCGGCGAATCAGAAGTACATGGACCCGCCGTTGCCACTGCAAGAGATCAACCTTTTGGTCAAGCAGCTTAAGAAAAAGGATTACGGTTACCGCTGCAGCTCAAGTCCAATAGACGCACATTGCAACAAGGCCCTATGCGCCACTAGAGACCACGGTGTACGCAGCAGGAGCGAAGGACCACGGATCGCCTCTTTGTCCAAATATAACAGCGACCCTCCGCTCTGGTTTCTAAACGTTGATGGCAACCGAGTGGAACTGACGACAGAGGAACTTCAGCAACAGGCAAAGTTCCAAATCGTTTGTATGAACAAAATCAACGTTGCTCCGCCAACTCTGAAGAAGGCTGAGTGGGAGGCACTGCTTAACTCCCTGCTTCGGGAGATGGTAGAGAGCCAAGCGATACAGCAGGCCCCAGAAGACACCTCCAAGCACGGCAGGTTTATGGACCTGCTTGAGGAATTTTGCACCCACATGCAGTCTTCAATGGAGCGCGATGAGATTCTTCTTGGGCGACCGTGGACTGACGAAGAGGAGAACCTCACCTACTTCAGGCTCAAGGACCTTGAGGCTTACTTGGTAAGAAACAAGGCCGTAGATTTTACCTCGGTGAAGATCGCGCAAAGGCTCAGGGAACTTGGAGGAGAACCGCTGCCTGTGTTGTTGAAGAAAAGAACCACGCGGGTGTGGAGAATCCCCGCGTTTAAAAAACAAGAGGAAGCTTTCGCGGTGACTTACAATAAAAAGGAGCCTTTCTGATGAATGTAATCAAGGTCTTTGGCCCACCAGGGACTGGAAAGACTACCTACTTGCTGCAGCGTGTGGAAGAAATGCTGGAGAAAGGCGTACTACCTCAGAGGATTGGATACTTTGCATTTACTCGGAAAGCTTCGACCGAAGCCATGGACCGGGCATTGAAGAAGTTTCCAGACAAGACCAGAAAGGACTTTACCTATTTTCGTACGCTGCATAGCCTTGCTTATCTACGCATGGGCGTGCACAAGAATCAGATGGCCACAGAGGCAGACTACCGACTCTTCTCCACAGAAACGGGATTAGACTTGACCGTTGGGGCGGACGAAGAAACCGGCGTTGCTACGGCCTCTCACCCCGTGCTTAACTTAATCAACCTTGCGCGGGTCAGATGCATCTCCCCGATCCAGCAGTACAACGAATCGGACCTTGACATTACAGCAGCTCATTTCATGTACATCTACGAGAAGTACATGAAGTTCATGGGAGAGAACAACCTTTTAGACTTCACCGATCTGCTAGAGATGTTCGCTAACGCAGATCAGGACTACTACCCTTCGCTTGAAGTCGTGATGGTTGATGAGACACAGGATCTGAGCCCACTGCAATGGAAGATTGTGCACAGGCTCGCTGAGACAGCGGCAGTGACTTACGTTGCAGGCGACGATGACCAAGCTATCTACAGCTTCGCCGGAGCAGATGTTACGCACCTGCTGTCCTTTCCAGGCAGCGACACTGTCCTGCAGCAATCATATCGCGTGCCAAGGCTCGTGCACCAGCTAGGCGACAAGATTGTCAAGCGCATTCGTACGCGTGTGGAGAAAGACTGGCTGCCCTCTTCTCATGATGGGCGGATCATCATGCACTCTTCTGTAGACTCCATAGACTTTTCTCAAAAGGGCAGTTGGATGGCTCTGAGTGCTGCCAACTACATGTTGGATGATGTTGCCGAGTTGCTGCGGGCTTTGGGGATTCTTTACGCCAGGAACAATGTCCGCTCAATTCCTGAGTCCGTTGTTGATGCGGTCTACGCCTGGGAGCATCTGCGAAGCGGCAAGGATGTAACCTACGACAGCATGGTAGCCCTGTGGAAATATCTGGATCCCACGGCTATCCAGCACGGCTTTAAAAAGTTCAAAGGCTCTGAGGACGGCATCTTCCGTTACGAGGGGGCTGTGGCTGCTCTAGGCCTTGCTGCGTCCTTTCCGAAGGAGGCGCCATGGTACGAGGCCCTATCGAAAATTCCCGACCGCCACGAGACTTACATACGCGCGGCGCTGCGTCGAGGCCAGAACCTGCGGGGAGCTCCTCGTCATGTGCTCTCCACGATCCATGGCGCCAAGGGTGGGGAAGCTGATAATGTTGTCGTGCTTACTGACTTGTCGAAGAAGTTCATGAACGAATACTATTCTCGCCCCGACAACATCAATCGGTTGCTTTACGTCGCAGTCACCCGTTGTAGGGACATCCTGCACATCGTGCAACCAAAAGATCAAGCGAACTGCTTCTACCTCCCATGAAACTAAAGTTCCAAAACCTCTCAGGGTTTGAGTGGCAGCCGCCACAGACTTTCCCCAACCTTTCCTCAGCCAAGGAGATCGCAATTGATCTTGAAACCTATGACCCACACATGGAGTTTAAAGGACCCGGATGGCCAACTCGCGACGGTTACATTGTCGGCTTCGCCGTCGCTGCGGAAGGGTTCCGTGGGTATTATCCTGTGCGACATGACGGTGGCGGTAACCTCGACGACGGGCGAGTCCGTGAATTCATCCGTGTTCTCTTATCTACCCGTGCTGATAAAGTATTCTTCAACGCCGCATACGACGTCGGCTGGCTCCAAGCGGAAGGCTTCCAAGTCCAAGGCCAAATCCTAGATGCCATGATCGCTGCGGCGCTTATCGACGAGAACCGCTTCTCTTACAGCTTGAACGCCCTGGGCTTTGACTGCCTGGGTGAGATCAAATCCGAGGAGGGCCTAAAGCGCGCGGCAGCCGAGTTTGGCCTGCACCCCAAGCGCGACCTGTGGCGCCTGCCCGCAATGTACGTGGGTGAGTACGCAGAGCAGGACGCTGAGCTGACATTGAGGCTTTACCAGTGGCAGAAGATCGAGATGGTCAAGCAGGAGCTTTCGAGCATCTTTGACCTTGAAACGAGGCTCTTTCCCATCCTTCTTGAGATGACTCGTCGGGGCGTACGCTTTGACTCCAAGAAGGCTGAGAAAGTGCTTGGGAGCATGCAGCTGCGCGAGCGTGACTTGGAGACTCAGATCCGGCTCATGGTGGGCCAAGGCGTGGACATCTGGGCAGCGGCATCGATTGCCAAGGCCTTCGATAAGCTCAGGCTGCCGTACGGGAAGACAGAGAAGGGGGCTCCATCCTTTACCAAAGAGTTCTTGTCCGGTCACCCCCACCCGATTGCTAAGCTGATCGTGGAAGCAAGAGAGCTGAACAAGGCCTCGGGCACCTTTATCCAGAAGCTAGGGGACTTCGCCTCACGCTCTGGGCGCATTCACGCCCACATCAACCAAATCCGTTCTGATGACGGCGGCACGGTGTCCGGGCGTTTCTCTTACAACAACCCCAACCTACAGCAGATACCCGCGCGCAACCCGGAGATCGGCCCGCTGCTCAGGGGCCTTTTCCTACCAGAGGAGGGGCAGCAGTGGGCGAGCCTGGACTTTTCGCAGCAAGAGCCAAGGCTTGCCGTGCACTACGCGTGCGTCGCCGTGGACAGAGGACTGCCTGGGGCAATGGAGGCCGCACGGGCGTACCGGGAAAACCCCAATACCGACTTTCACCGGACAGTGGCCGATATGGCCAAGATTAGCCGCAAGCAGGCCAAGACGATCGGCCTGGGGTTGTTGTATGGGATGGGCAAGGTTAAGATGGCCAACGAGCTTGGGCTCATGCCAGAGGAGGCCGCGCAGCTGATCAGCCAGTTCCACGACAACGTGCCTTTTCTGCGCAGTCTGGTCAATGCCGTGCAAAACCGCATCAACAATCCCAACAGCCACGGCTCGATTCGCACTTTGCTTGGCCGCCGGTGTAGGTTCCCACTTTGGGAACCTATCGCCTTTGGAGTGCATAAGGGTTTACCCCGAGAGCAGGCTGAAGCCGAATATGGGCTGCCGCTTCGTCGGTCTTATACGTACAAGGGCTTAAACCGTCTCATCCAAGGGTCTGCTGCTGACCAGACCAAGCAGGCGATGGTCTCGGTCTATGAGCAGACGGGCCGGATCCCCCTTGTGCAGGTGCATGATGAGCTGGCCTTTTCTGTAGACACGCGCGACGAGGCCCTGGAGATCAAGCAGATCATGGAAACCTGTGTTAATTTAGAGGTTCCTTCTCTTGTGGATTTGGAGCTTGGCCCCTCGTGGGGAGAGGCCAAGTGACGGTGATGGGTGTGAGGGTTAGGGGCGCCGTCCTTCAAGGGCCGCGCCTCATTTTTTTGGCTAGCTATGGATAACACTAAGTGGAGCGCCGTGGTGATCTCAAAGGAGACCCACTACAAGCTAAAAGACCTGTCCAAGTCGTACGGGGTTTCAATGGCTCGTGTGATGGAGGATCTGATCAAAACCACCTGGGACAAGCTTTACACGCATCGCCCCCCGATTATCCAACAGCCATCGAAAGATAAGAAAATATTTAGGAGCAGGGCTTGACACACGATGTAGAAAAAGTTATTTTGGAGTTTCTGAGGAAACGAGGTCCTGGTACAGTTGGTCAAATCTCGCGGGCCATGATTCTTAGTAAAGGGAAAGTCTCAAGAATTCTCAAGGGACTTGTTGCAATTGATACAGTAGAAAGGATATACGATGGCAACGTCGAAAAATTTAAAGCAAAGGAAGCATCCTAGCGGCCTTACCTGGGATCGTTGGAATGATTTTTTTAATAGAACTGAGCAAGAACGTAGGAGAATTGCTCGTTGGGCGAAGAGAACGATGCGAGAGGAGTTGTTCAAGGGCCTCGGTCCAGGAGTTTTCTGATGATCAACTTTTAAGAAACCACGATGGAGGAACTTATGAAAGATCGCGTCACCGTTCGCTTCAAAGGGGGAATTCCTTTGTGCACTGACCGCAAGACTTTTACGCTTTGGCGAGACGCTGCGAGGATGGTGCACCCACCCCATGACACATTGTTTTGCGCGGACTGCACCCCTGAGTACCAGCAACAGATGAAGGAAGAGAGGCGGTGCGAGAATCCAGAGATCTTCTTTGTTGAGGAAGAGGGTATGGTAGAAGGGAAGTTGACACTGACTGAGAAATTTATAGACAAAGTTGTTGACAACACAAAAGTCTGAGAAGCTTGCTTTGTCTTTTTAATACAGGAGAAAAAAATGCTTGAATTTGATCATCGCGTAGCAGGCATCCCCTGCGTTATTCGTATACTTCACGCTGAGCCGTTTCGCGCAGGTTTCTTCAGTGGCCCCCCTGAGCACTGTTACCCTGATGAAGGTGGCTTGATCGTTTGGGAGGTCTGTGACCGGCGCGGGCGTGCTGCGCCATGGCTTGAGCGCAAGGTTACCAAGGAAGAAGCTAACAACATTGAGAAGGAGGCATGGGCCGCCCTTGAACGCGATGCCCAAGAAGCTCGAGACAGCTATTTGATTGACCAGTACGAAGCATCCCGACGATAAAGGAGAAGGACGATGAAGTGCATATTTTGTGGTTATCAAAGAACTAAGATTCTTGAGACAAGGTTTTTGTCTAGGGACCATCCGCAGTGGATAAAGCGCCGCCGTCAGTGTCTCACCGCAGTGACTTGTGGCCGCAAATTTTGGACCGTGGAGCTGCCGATCGAGGACCTAAATACATGGGCACCATCACAAACTGTATCCAAATGAAAGGAAAAAAAACCGTGAAGAAAAACTACCAAGGGTTGTCTTTGTTAGATCATTTAATGAGCAGTGAGCAACTTTTACTAGCTAGAAGCATTCTTCTTGATCTTAAAGAATTTTACGCCAAGCGCTACAGCAAATCGCACATAGTTCCCAATCAACTTGAGTCTGTGTTGAATTCTATAGATAAGCTTCGCTCGTCTCTTGATGACGAGTATCATTCTATTGCCACGGAAGAAGAGTTTTATAAGCATGGCCATGTATATTACCGACCGGCGAGGGCAGCCTGGGGGCCGCACATTCGGAGGAGAAAAATGTATGACTGAACTCATAACGCTGTTTGTTCCTGTGGTACTTTTATGCGAAACCCAGAGTGTCGCTGAGTGTCAGCTGGTGCAGCATCAAGGGTATTTTGTGACAAAGAAAGAGTGCGTAGAGTTTACGCAAAGAAACGTTTATAAGGTGATGCCAAAACGAAAGGCTTACTACGCCGACAGCTGGTGTGTGGAAGTCAAAGTGCAGCGCAAAGTAGATCGTTTTATAGGGAACTTTAGAGATGATGTATATGAAAAATGATTTTGATGACAATAAATTCGCCCTGGGCGTTGTAATAGGCGTCGTTGCGACGGCGCTCATAGCCATTGGGATCCACAAGATGAAGTCAAACGGGGCGCAAGAACCGTTGACCAGTCTCATGCCGAAGGACATTATCACGGCATACCGCCAGGGACAAAAAGATGCCTTGTCCCTTAACCCTGTTTCCCTGGAGCTCGATCATGTCTGCCTGACGCTCTGGGCGAACAAATTACCAGTAAGAGAGGATTTCAAATGACAAAGAGAGAAAAGCTGTTGAACATATTTACCAAAAAGCCCGGCACTTCTATCGAAGATGCTATGCGAAGAGTGGGCGCTTCACGGCCCTTGGCCTACAAAGCACGGCAACAGGCTCGAGAGGCGACTGTCAGAGAGGCTAAGAAAAAGCTGGTCATTCACAAGAGTGAAGCTGCGATGGCCAAAAGGCTTGGGATTCCCCTTGATCGTTACGCTGCGCACGCGGCAACGCCGAAAGGGATTACTCGAGAGGAGCTCGTCAAAGAGCTCAAACCGGGGCTCAATGCCTTTTTTGGGGAAGATGAGTCCGTGAAGCGCATAGCGGCAGCCTGCTCAGAGGACCCTCCGCAAGCACAGGGAGACATTTCCAGGTTCACTGATGAGCGTGGCTTTTCGAGGCCAAGTGATCAAATCACCAGCACGCTTTCGGCGCGCGGCGAGAAATACGGCCCGTTCATTGGCCACGCTGAGATCAGCCGCGCCCTGAAGAACGTCCTGCGCTTCTACACCGTTGAGCGCAAAGGGAGTTGGCAGACACTGGACGCAGATATGTCCGAGGCCCTGGAGATGATCGCCCACAAGATGGCTAGGATCATCAACGGGGACCAAAACCACACAGACTCCTGGGTAGATATCGCTGGATATGCCAAACTAGTGGCAGACAGATTACAAGGAGTTACACGATGACCTTGAACGCAGATGTTGTACATGTGGAGGAACAGCTCGCCAAGGCCCACAGGCTGATAGATGACTGTTCACTCGAAGCCAAAGGATTGACAGGCGTGCTCCTCGTTAAAAACAAAGAGGAGCTGACCATCTGCTCGTTGAACGCGGGCCCCGTGGACCTGCTGCTCATGCTTCAGGGGGCCCAAGAAATGTTAGAGAACTTTTTGAAAAGCGAGATTGAAAGGATGGGCCTTAAGAAAAAAGACATCAATTGAAAGGACATACAGTATGAACAGAGAACGTGCATTCCAGATTTTGGACGAGCTGTTGGCAAAAAGTTCCTTGGATCAACAGCTTAGAGAGGCCATCAACCTCCTTATGGATGAGTCTGTGGTGGATAGGAAAAAGGCCGCTCTTTTTGAGAAGGCCCTCCATGAGGCTGAAGACAGGACTTCAGCGCTGCAATTGGACCTGGGTATTAGAAGCGGCCGCGTCGTGAGCGGAGCTGTGGCCGTGGGGGTCAAAGGAGTGGGAGGGTCTGGCGGTACTATGTAGCTGGAGGGTTGAGGTAGTGAGCGTCCAGCGGGCGGTGACGTGTCCATGCGTTATACCTTTCAGACGAATGGACAAACAACACCCGCAGTAGGGGCCCAAGCTAATGGGTGTGGGTGACCCTACCCCATAGTCAAGTATGAATTAATGGGCAGCGGGGGTGTAAGAGGGTTCACAGGCCAATGCACCAGTACCGCGCACCG